>JACCDJ011556840.1_pt1 | contig 13570 bp, 14 predicted proteins | sample 7444481 | NCBI WGS metagenome assembly JACCDJ01 (sample SAMN15323435, study PRJNA562643) | freshwater metagenome | isolation source: river surface water | place: USA:Blue River Watershed | collected 2017-08-15 | reverse complement strand
TTGCCACAGGCGTTGTTGCGTCCTTTAGAAAACCAATACCCTGTGCCCAGCCCCGAGGTGATCGTTCGCCATGCGGGCGTCATCGTGTTTGGTGGCGCCACCCAACACCCCGGCATTTACCGAGCCCATGGCCAAGTGCCTTTGGGGGAAGCAGCTGAGCGCATGTCGACTCCGGTGGGATGGTTGCGACAGTTCCCGCAGTTGCACCTGGTTTTCTCGGGCGGTGAGGGGCGCTTGTTGGCCACAGGCGTGAGCGAAGCTGTATTGGCCCAGCAGTTTTACGCGCAGCAAGGCGTCGAACCAAGTCGGTTGAGCTTCGAAGGCGGTTCTCGCAACACCCGTGAAAATGCCCGCCAAGTCGCCGCGCTCTTGGGCGAGCGTTGTCAGCAACCGTGTCACCTCGGCGTGGCACATGCCCCGTTCTGTCCCAGAGTTCGAAGCGGTGGGTTGTCTAGTGACGCCTTACCCGGTGGACTTCAGGACGGGCCAGACCACGCCATGGACCGAGTATTCGTTGGCGCGCAGCGTGATGCTGTGGCAAGTCGCTTTGCACGAGTGGCTGGGCCTCGCGGTCTACCGGCTCACCCATTCAGGCTCGACTTAGCCGGGGCGTTGCGCCTGTTCACAGCGCACCTGAATGATTTCAGGCTTGCCGGTGTTGCTGAGTCGCAGAGCACTCAGGCAACCGCCCCACACGCATCCCGTATCCAGTGCCCAGACATCTTGGCGTTGCAGTTTGCCCAAGGTAGACCAGTGGCCAAAAGCCACCGTGACATGGGCTGTTTGCCTGCCCGGCACATCAAACCAAGGCATGTAGCCTGCAGGGGCTGAGTCAGCGCCCTCTTTGCTGGCAAATTCCATCACGCCCTCTGCCGAACAAAAGCGCAGCCGGGTCAGCGCGTTCACCACCACGCGCAAGCGGTCGTTGCCTGTCAGGTCATCGCGCCAGGCCGCGGGGGTGTTGCCATACATATGGTGCAAAAAGTCGCTCAAGTCGGGTCCGCGCAAGACGGCCTCCACCTCGGCAGCCAAGGCCAAGGTGTACTCAACCGTCCATGAGGGCAGCACGCCGGCGTGCACCATCAGCACGTCGTGCTGCCAAATGGCCAAAGGTTGCTGGCGCAGCCAGTCGAGCATGGCCTCTCGGTCGGGGGCTTGCAGCAATTCGTCTAGTGTGTCGAGGGGCTTGAGCCGGCCAGCTCCCGCGGCCACGGCCAAGAGGTGCAAGTCGTGGTTGCCCAGCACACACCGCGCGGCGGGTCCCAGGGCCATCAAGCGGCGCAAGACCTGAGCCGAAGCTGGGCCTCGGTTGACCAAATCGCCCAGCACAAACAAGGTGTCGCGGCTGGGTGAAAAATCAATTTCAGCCAGTAAACGCCCCAATGGCGCATCGCAACCCTGCACATCTCCGACGCAATAAACAGCCATAAATTCCTCTCCATTCCGATTGTCCTGCCTTTTCACAAAGGGCAAGCCACTCTTGGCACAATGGCGGTCATGGACTTTTTATTGATCGCTTTTCTCACGCTGTTGAACGGACTTTTTGCCATGTCCGAGCTGGCGCTGGCTTCCAGCCGCAAGGCCCGATTGGCCGCCATGGACGAGGCTGGTGACAAAGGGGCGCATGCGGCCCTCAAGTTGCTCGAAGAGCCCACCCAGTTTTTGTCGACCGTGCAAGTGGGCATCACCTCCATTGGGGTGTTGAACGGCATCGTGGGTGAGGCGGCTTTCAGCGACGGTTTGGCCGCGCAACTGATGCAGTGGGGGCTGACCGAGTCGGTCGCCAGTGTCTCTGCCACTGGCATTGTGGTGACCTTGATCACCTTCACCACCATCATTTTTGGCGAGTTGGTGCCCAAGCGCATTGGCCAGCTCTACCCCGAAGCCGTGGCCCGATGGGTGGCCCGACCCATGGCATGGCTGGCCAAAGCCGCCGGACCATTTGTGAAATTGTTGTCGCTGTCCACGCAAGGCATGCTCAAGCTCATGCGCATTGACAGCAAGGGCAGCCGTGCGGTGACGGAAGAGGAAATCACGGCCAGTTTGGTCGAGGGGGTGGACGCGGGCTTGATCGAGGAGCACGAGCACCAAATGGTGCGCAATGTGTTCCATTTGGACGACCGCGCGTTGACCTCGATGATGACGCCGCGCAGCGACATTCAGTGGCTAGAAGCCCACCTCACACCCGCGCAAGCCTTGGCCTGTATCAACCAAATGCGCGAGGAAGGCAACCACTCTTGGTACCCGGTGTGCCGAGATGGCTTGGGGCACATCGTGGGCGTGATCAGCCTCTCTCATTTGCTGGCGCTGCCATCCAGTGACCCACGCGCCCTGGCCGAACATGCCCAAACGGCTCATTTTGTGCCCGAGACCTTGACCGGCATGGAGTTGCTGGAGCAAATGCGAGACCAGTCGAGCCGCATGTTGTTTGTGGTGGACGAGTACGGCGAGGTGCAGGGGCTGTTGACGCCTTTGGACCTGTTGGAGGCCATCACGGGAGAGCTCAAGCCCGATACGCACTCAGAGGCTTGGGCCACTCAAAATGATGATGGCAGCTGGCTGCTCGATGGCATCATGCCTCTGAACGAGCTCAAGGCGCGCTTGGACATCAAAGAATTGCCAGCGGAAGACAAAAACCGATACAACACCTTGGCAGGTTTGCTGATGTATGCGCTGGGTCAGTTGCCCACGCAAGGCCAAGTGATTCGCTTGGCGGGGTGGCGTTTCGAAGTGGTCACCTTGGAAGGGCGTCGCATTGACAAGGTCTTGGCCAAGACCCTGTCCGAGGCCCCACCTGCCGCTCAGCTCACCGCGTCGGCGGGCTGACGTTGCAACATGGCCAGCGTGCTGGCGATGGTTTTGCGCAATTCCCGGCGGTCACAAATGAAGTCCACCGCCCCTTTGGACTGCAGGAATTCGGCCCGCTGGAAGCCTTCGGGCAAGGTCACCCGCACCGTGCTTTCGATCACGCGGGGGCCGGCAAAGCCAATCAGAGCTTTGGGTTCGGCAATCACCACATCGCCCAAAAAGGCAAAGCCTGCCGACACACCGCCCATGGTGGGGTCGGTCAGCACGCTGATGTAAGGCAAGCCTTTTTTCGACAAGCGCGTCAGGGCCGCATTGGTTTTGGCCATTTGCATGAGCGACAACAGGCCCTCTTGCATGCGCGCACCCCCGGTGGCGGTGAAGCAGACGAAAGGCACTTTTTGCTCGATCGCGGTTTCAACGCCGCGCACAAAGCGCTCGCCCACGACCGAGCCCATCGAGCCCCCCATGAAGTCAAATTCGAAGCAAGCGGCCACCAAAGAAATGCTGTGCACCGAGCCCCCCATGACCACCAAGGCGTCTGTTTCGCCGGTGTTGTTCATGGCTTCTTTCAGGCGCTCGGGGTATTTGCGGCTGTCTTTGAATTTGAGGGCATCCACGGGCACGACTTCTTGCCCGATTTCATAGCGGCCTTCGCCGTCCAAAAAGCCATTCAGGCGGGCGCGCGCACCGATGCGCAGGTGATGGGAGCAACCGGGGCAGACGTTTTGGTTTTCTTCCAGATCGGTTTTGTACAACACCGTCTCGCAACTGGGGCATTTGACCCACAAGCCTTCAGGCACCTGGCGGCGGTCGGCCGGATCGGTGTGCTGGATCTTAGGAGGCAGTAATTTCTCGAGCCAACTCATGAGGGGTTCTCCTTGTTCGGCAAATTATCGTTGAAACGCCAAGCCCATTCGTTCAGGCGTCGAGGGCCTGGCGAATGCCCCGCAAAAAGTCTCCGGCCACGGCATTCACTTGCTCAGGCGGGGCGGCGTCGATCAATTGAATCAGCCGGCTGCCAATCACCACGGCATCGGCCACCCGGCTGATGGCTTTGGCGGTGGCGGCATCGCGGATACCAAAACCCACACCGACCGGCACCTGCACATGCTGGCGAATGCGCGGCAACATGGCTTCTACGGCATCGGTGTCAAGCGTGCCCGAGCCCGTGACCCCCTTGAGGGACACGTAATACACATAGCCACTGGCCACTCGGGCGACTTGCTGCATACGTTCGTCGGTGCTGGTGGGGGCGAGCAAAAAGATCAGGTCCATGCTGTGGGCGCGCAACTTAGAGGCAAATTCCACGCACTCTTCAGGCGGGTAATCGACGATCAACACGCCGTCCACCCCAGCCGCAGCCGCATCGCGGATGAAGCTGTCAACGCCATGTTTTTGGTCATAGCGTTCCACCGGATTGGCATAGCCCATCAACACCACGGGGGTGGTGCTGTTGTTTTGGCGAAACTCGCGCACCATGGCCAAGACCTGCACAGAGCCAATGCCTTGAGCCAAGGCTTGGTCGCCTGCTTTTTGAATGACTGGACCGTCGGCCGAGGGGTCAGAAAAAGGCACCCCCAACTCGATGATGTCGGCGCCGGCCTCGGCCATGGCGTGCATCAAGGGCACGGTGGTGCCGGGCTTTGGAAAGCCTGCGGTGACATAAGGAATCAGGGCTTTGCGGCCTTGCGCTTTGAGGTGCGAGAGGGTGGCGTCGATGCGGCTCATGATTGGCCTCCGAAGGGCCGCCCCAAGGAGGGCAAAGCCCCCTCGGGGGGCAGCGAGTACACGAAGTGAATAGCGTGGGGGTACATGTTCTTGCCCTCACTTCACAAAGTTCACGGGCTGCTCTGCGCCTTTGACCGATTGGCCTTGGCAGCTGGGGCGGCAGTAAAAGTCGGCCTGACTCAGGTCGGCCACAGTGCCGATGTCTTTGTCACCGCGGCCAGACAAATTGACCAAGATGGACTGATCGGGGCGCATGGTTTTGGCCAGCTTCATGGCGTAGGCCACGGCATGGCTCGATTCGAGGGCCGGAATGATGCCCTCGGTGCGGCACAAGTAGTGGAACGCCTCCAGCGCCTCTTGATCGGTGATGCCCACGTATTCAGCGCGCCCCACGTCTTTCAAAAAGGCATGCTCGGGGCCCACACCGGGGTAGTCCAGACCGGCGCTCACGCTGTGCGTTTCGGTGATTTGGCCGTTTTCGTCTTGCAAAATATAGGTGCGGTTGCCGTGCAAAACCCCCGGGCTGCCCAATTGCAGCGAGCAAGAATGTTTGTCGGTGTGCATGCCTTCACCGGCCGCTTCGACGCCGATGAGACGGGTTTTTTCGTAGGGGATGTAGGGGTGGAAAATACCCATGGCATTGCTGCCCCCACCCACGCAGGCGATGACCGCATCGGGTTGTTGCTCGGCCATTTGCAGGCTTTTCAGCATGGCGGGCATTTGCTGCAAGCACTCTTCGCCAATCACGCTTTGGAAGTCGCGCACCATCATCGGGTAAGGGTGCGGGCCGGCCACGGTGCCGATGATGTAAAAGGTGTTGTCCACATTGGCCACCCAGTCGCGCATGGCTTCGTTCAATGCGTCTTTCAGGGTTTTGCTGCCCGATTCGACGGGCACCACCGTCGCGCCCAAAAGTTTCATGCGGTAGACGTTGGGACTTTGGCGCTTCACATCTTCAGAGCCCATGTAGACCACGCACTCCAGCCCGTAGCGGGCGCAGATGGTGGCGGTGGCCACGCCGTGTTGACCCGCCCCGGTTTCGGCAATGATGCGGGGCTTGCCCATGCGCTTGGCGAGCATGGCTTGGCCAATGGTGTTGTTGATCTTGTGCGCCCCGGTGTGGTTCAGGTCTTCGCGCTTCAGAAAGATCTGTGCGCCGCCCATTTCACGGCTCATGCGGGCCGCGTGGTACACGGGGGAAGGGCGACCGACAAAGTGCGCCAGTTCCGACTTGAACTCGGCGATGAAGGCCGGGTCGTGTTGGTATTGAGCGTAAGCCGCTTTGAGTTCGTTGATGGCGTGGGTCAGGGTTTCGCTGACAAAACTGCCGCCATAAATGCCGAAATGGCCCTTGGCATCGGGTTGCTGGTAGTCGTACATGGGTGGTGGGGCGGCATTGGGTCCGCCAGTCAATTCAAGAGAGATCAGCATCGGCGGCTCGAACGGCCGCGACAAACTGCTGGATTTTTTCGGCGTCTTTCAGGCCCTTGCCTGATTCGATGCCCGAGCTCACGTCAACGGCCAGCGACAGGCCATGCGTGCGCAAGGTCCTAATGCCATCGGCCACGTTTGCAGGTGTGAGTCCACCAGACAAAACGAGGTGAGCTTTGACGTTTGTTGGCAGCAGTGACCAATTGAATGTTTTCCCGCCGCCGCCATAGCCGTCGACATGGGCGTCGAGCAACAGGGCTTGGGCTTGTGAATGAAGGTGGGCAAATTTTACCAAGTCAAAATCGGCCACCTCCGACAGGGGGATTCGGGCGGCTTTCAGGTGGGCGCGGCCTGTGGCGCGGCTCATGGCCTCGCAAAATTCTGGGGCTTCATCGCCATGAAACTGCATCAAGGCGCCTGGCACCGCGGTGCAAGCGGCCTGAATGCGCTCGGCCGTGTCGTTGACGAACAGCAGCACGGGCGTGGCAAACGCTGGCAACAAGCTGGCCAATTCGGCTGCTCGCTCCAGGCTCACATGGCGGGGGCTGGGCGGGTACAGCACAAACCCAATCGCGTCCGCCCCGGCGGCGGTGGCCGCCAACACGTCGGCTTCGCGTGTGAAGCCACACATCTTGATGCGGGTGCGGTGGGGAGTGCTCATGGCAGCCAGTCAAAGGGTGGGGTGGTCTCGGGCAGGCCCCATTGTGGCTCGTAAATCGGGCCGGCAAAGTACAAACCATCGGGCGAAAAAGTGGGCGCCGCGGCATCGCGGTTTTTGGCCAACAGCACGTCGCGCATCCAGTCAGGGCTTTGGTGACCTTGGCCAATGGTGACCAGGCAGCCCATGATGTTGCGAATCATGTGGTGCAAAAAGGCATTGCCTTCAAATTCAAATCGCCAATAGGCCCCGCGCTGGGTGATGCTCACTTGCCGCAATGTTTTGACGGGCGACAAGGCTTGGCAACTGCTGGCCCGAAAGGATGAAAAGTCGTGTTCGCCCAGCAAGTGCAGGCTGGCCTGGCGCATGGCCTCGCCGTCCAAGGGGCGGTACACCCAGCCCACTCGGCCGGCTTCTAAGCTGGGCCGTACGGCCGAGGCCAACAAAATATAGATGTAGCGACGCCCCGTGGCGCTGCCTCGGCAATGGAAAGTTTCCGGCACCGCTTGCGCCCATTGCACCGCAATGTCGGAGGGCAAATAGCGGTTGGTGCCGCGCACCCAAGAGGAGGCTTCGCGTGCCAATTCGGTGTCAAAGTGCACCACCTGCATCAAGCCATGAACACCAGCATCGGTGCGGCCAGCACACAAGGTGCTGACGCGCGGCACATCACAAAACTGCGCCAAGGCCTTTTCAAGTTTGTCTTGAATGGTGAGGCCCGTGCTTTGGCTTTGCCAACCTTGGTAAGCCGTGCCGGAGTAGCTGACGCCCAGAGCCATTCTCATGGCCGATTTCCCTTCTCAGCCGTTGGCTTTGCAGCGACCTGGTTCGGTGTGAGGTTCAGATCGAGGTGGGCAAATTGCGGCGGTAAACCCGAGGGGGATGCATCAGGGGTGCCGAGTGTTGGAGGCGCTTCATTGGCGGGACTCAACACGCTGTGCTTGCTGAAAAAATCGACGCGTTTGGCCTGGCGACGCCGAACCCCTACGGCCAAACCGAACATGCTGGCCAACAGCGCCGCCATCCACAGCCACAGGCTGGGGTGTTGGCTGAGTTGCGCGAGCAATGACATGGAGGTGGTTGACTGCGTAGGGTCCAGAGCCGCTGTGTTCGGCGCCAAGCCCACTGCAGAGGGGGCTTGCGAAGAGTCAGCAGCGACGCTCTGGGCAGAATTGGAAGCACTGTGGGCTGTATTTTTGCCGTTCGTTTGTGCCGACAAAGCCGCAAGGTCATCGAGGTTTTTTTTCAGCGCCGTCAATTGCGCGCTTTTTTCTTGAATTTCGCGCTCGATCGCCAAACGGGCTTCGTCGCTGTGCGGCGTGATCGCGCTAGCATTGGCACTGACGTTGGCGCTGACTTTAGCGTTCGCACTCAGGGTCAACTTATCTTGTCCCGGTGTGGACTCCGGCGCTGGGGGGGACGCGGGACTGATTTTGCCCGCCATCTCTCGGTTGGCTGTGCCCTGGGCTTTCAGTGCCGATTGGGCCAATCGGCGGGCAAATTTTGCAAAGTCAGCGTTTTGAGTGATGACGGCTTGCCGCGCTTCCGCCAGCGGAATTTGCCGCGCTTCGAGTGCGCTGGGCCACTGAATCTGAGCGCCTGCGCGCAACAGATTGACATTGCCCTCGATGAACGCTTCGGGGTTGCCCCGAACCATGGCCACCAGCATTTGCTCTAACGTGACGCCTTCAGGCAATTGGCGCAAGGCCAGTTTGGCGGCGGTGTCGCCGGGCTGAACCGTCAGGCTGGGTTTTTCAGGCGACAGAACGGCGGCAAGAGGAACTGCACCTGCAGGGCTTGACTCGGCTTGCGCAGTCGCCAAAGCGGGGGTGGGCGTGAGTGATTGCGGATCGACCACGGGCGGCATCAGGGCCGCGCCTGATGGCGATGGTGTCGCCTTGGAGGAGTCGGGGGTGCTGGTCGTTGCGCCCGCAGGTGACACCAGCAAGGTGTAGTTCATCGCCAATCGGCCTGAGGGCCATTGCGCTTCGACAATCAGGTCTAAAAAGTGCTCGGTGACTGGCACTTGGCCCCACAAAGCCAGAACCGGTTCGCCATTGCCGCGAAATTCCAGCCGAACTTCCAAGCCCTGCAATGCGGGGTGCCGAGGCATGCCCGCGTTTTGAAAGCTGGCCGACTCGGCCAAGCGGACTTGGAGCTGACGGAGGTCTTCGACTTTGAATTGCGTGATGGCGATGGCCGCCCGCAAGGGCTGGCCGATGCCAGAAGACACCGACGCGGTGCCCAGCGAAATCGCATGGGCCCACACGCTGCTGCAGGCCAGCACCGACGCCACAGCCCATGACCTGACAGGGTGATGCGGCGCGCTGAGGTGCTGAGGGCTCATGCGCAGCAAGCGATCAAGCGTCGAGCAAGATGCGCAACATGCGGCGCAACGGTTCAGCCGCGCCCCACAGCAACTGGTCGCCGATGGTGAAGGCGCCCAGATATTCGGGGCCCATGGCCAGTTTGCGCAGACGGCCCACCGGGATGGTCATGGTGCCGGTCACGGCCACTGGCGTCAGGTCTTTCAGGGTCGCCTCGCGGGTGTTGGGCACCACTTTGACCCATGGGTTGTCAGCGGCGATCAGGGCCTCGATGTCGGCCAAGGGCACGTCTTTTTTCAGCTTGAAGGTCAGGGCTTGGCTGTGGCAACGCATGGCGCCGATGCGCACGCAGAAACCATCCACAGGAATGGCGGCCGAGTTGAAGCCTTCACCCATGCCCAAAATCTTGTTGGTCTCGGCCATGCCTTTCCACTCTTCTTTGGACATGCCGTTGCCCAGGTCTTTGTCGATCCAGGGAATCAATGAGCCGCCCAAGGGGGCGCCAAAGTTGGCGGTTTCGGCCGCTGACAAGGCGCGTTGCTTGGCGATCACCTTGCGGTCAATTTCCAAGATGGCGCTCTTCGGGTCGTCCAGCAGGGCTTTGACTTCCGCGTTGAGGGTGCCAAATTGGGTCAGCAGTTCGCGCATGTGCTGCGCGCCACCGCCCGATGCGGCTTGGTAGGTCTGGGTGCTCATCCACTCCACCAAGCCGGCTTTGTACAGAGCGCCAACACCCATCAACATGCAGGACACGGTGCAGTTGCCGCCCACCCAATTTTTGCCGCCATGGGCCAGCGCGTTTTGGATGACGGGCATGTTGACCGGATCAAGAATGATCACAGCGTCTTTTTCCATGCGCAGAGTCGAGGCCGCATCGATCCAATGGCCGTTCCAGCCGGCAGCGCGCAGCTTGGGGAAAACGGCCGAGGTGTAGTCACCGCCTTGGGCTGTGATGATGATGTCGCAGCGCTTGAGTTGTGCGATGTCGAAAGCGTCTTGCAAGGCGGTTTCGTTCTTGGCCATCGATGGGGCTTTGCCGCCCGCATTGGAGGTGGAAAAGAACAAGGGCTCGATCAGGTCAAAGTCTTTTTCCTGAATCATTCGGTCCATCAACACCGAGCCGACCATGCCGCGCCAGCCGACCAAACCTACTAACTTGCTCATATCAACGCCTTTTCAGTTTTATAAACAGGGGATGACCAGACTGTTTGCCCGGCTCGTCTGGCCGGGGAGGCGCACGACGAACCAGGCTGTTCAGCCCTTAATGGTCGTGGTTTTTGTGGAAGTTGCGCGCACGCCAGCAACGGCCGAAAAGGCAGTTGCAAAGTTCAGGGAGAACGGGCTGGCGTGGCACATGACAAATATTGTAATAGATGCTGCCTGAAGATTTCCTGACAGCCCTTGTCGCTGATTTAGGCCAGCGCCTTGACCACCGCATCGCCCATTTCTGCGGTACCGACCCGGGTGGTGCCTTCGCTCCAAATGTCGCCGGTGCGCAAGCCTTGCGCCAACACTTTTTGCACGGCGGTCTCAATGCGCAGAGCAGCTTCGGCTTGGTTCAGGCTGAAGCGCAACATCATGGCCGCACTCAAGATGGTCGCCAGCGGGTTGGCGATGCCTTTGCCGGCAATGTCGGGCGCGCTGCCGTGGCTGGGTTCGTACAGGCCTTGGTTTTTGGTGTTCAAGCTGGCCGAAGGCAGCATGCCGATGGAGCCGGTCAACATGGAGGCTTCGTCCGACAAGATGTCGCCGAACATATTGCCGGTCACCACCACGTCAAAGCGTTTGGGCTCTTTCACCAATTGCATGGCGGCGTTGTCCACATACATGTGGTCCAGTGCGATGTCGGGGTACTGTTGGCCCACTTCGGTGACCACGTCTTTCCAGAACTGGAAGGTTTCGAGCACGTTGGCTTTGTCCACGCTGGTCACGCGGCCTTCTTTGCCGGCGGCTTTGCGTTTGCGCGCCGCTTGGAAGGCGACGTGGGCGATGCGCTCGATCTCGGGTTTGGAATAGCGCATGGTGTCAAAGGCTTCTTCCGCACCGGGGAAGTGGCCGTCGGTGGCCACACGGCGACCACGCGGCTGGCCAAAGTAAATGTCGCCGGTCAACTCGCGGATGATCAGGATGTCCAGACCCGCAATCAGCTCTGGCTTGAGGCTGGAGGCGCCCACCAATTGCTCGTAGCAAATAGCGGGGCGGAAATTGGCAAACAGCCCCATGTTTTTGCGCAAGCCCAAGATGGCTTGTTCGGGCCGCAGCGGGCGGTCCAGCTTGTCGTATTTCCAGTCGCCCACCGCGCCAAACAGCACAGCATCAGAGGCCATGGCGAGTTTCAGCGTGGCTTCGGGCAAGGGGTGACCATAGGCGTCGTAAGCCGCGCCGCCGACCAAGGCGGTTTCCATCTCGAACTTGAGGTCGAGGACGTTCAATACTTTGACGGCTTCGGCGACGATTTCGGTGCCGATGCCATCACCGGGGAGGACTGCGATTTTCATGGGGTTCCTGAGGGGTTAGGCGTTGACGGCGGTGTGGGCCAGCCACGGTTTGGTGGCCAGACGTTCGGCCTCGAAGGCTTTGATTTTGTCGGCATGGCGCAAGGTCAGGCCAATGTCGTCCAAGCCATTGAGCAAACAATATTTGCGGAAGGCTTGCACCTCAAACGGGATTTCTTGGCCCTGTGGCCGCACGATGACTTGGCGTTCCAAATCCACGGTGAGTTGGTAGCCCGGGAAGGCCGCCACTTCGTCAAACAGCTCGGCCACCACGGCTTCGGACAGCACGATCGGCAGCAAGCCATTTTTGAAGCAGTTGTTGAAAAAGATGTCGGCAAAGCTGGGCGCGATCACGCAGCGGAAGCCATATTGGTCAATCGCCCAAGGCGCATGCTCGCGCGACGAGCCGCAGCCAAAGTTTTTGCGGGTCAGCAAAATGCTGGCGCCTTGGTAACGCGGCTGGTTCAGCACAAAGTCGGGGTTGGGTTTGCGGCTGGCAGGATCTTGGCCCGGAAAGCCGACATCCAAGTAGCGCCATTCGTCGAACAAGTTGGGGCCAAAGCCTGTCTTGCGGATCGACTTGAGGAATTGCTTCGGAATGATGGCGTCGGTGTCCACGTTGGCGCGGTCCATTGGAGCGACCAAACCTTTGAGCAGGGTGAATTTTTGCATGGTGAGGTGTCCAGCGATCAGGCAAATTTGCGGATGTCAACGAAGTGGCCGTGCACAGCAGCGGCTGCGGCCATGGCGGGGCTGACCAAATGGGTGCGGCCACCGGCGCCTTGACGGCCTTCGAAGTTTCGGTTGCTGGTGCTGGCGCAGCGTTCGCCGGGCTCGAGGCGGTCGGCGTTCATGGCCAGGCACATCGAGCAACCGGGTTCGCGCCACTCAAAGCCTGCCGCTTTGAAAATTTCGTGGAGGCCTTCGCGCTCGGCTTGTTCTTTGACCAAGCCCGAGCCGGGCACCACCATGGCCAGTTTGACGTTTTTGGCCACTTTTTGGCCGAGTTTTTTGACCACAGCGGCTGCTTCGCGCATGTCTTCGATGCGGCTGTTCGTGCATGAGCCAATAAAGACCTTGTCGATGGCGATGTCGGCCAAAGCTTTGCCGGGCTGCAAGCCCATGTAGCTCAAGGCGCGCTCAATCGCGTCGCGTTTGACATCGTCTTTTTCTTTGTCAGGGTCGGGGGTGTGGCCATCGATGCCCAACACCATTTCAGGCGAAGTGCCCCATGTGACTTGCGGCACGATGGTGCTGGCGTCCAGTTCGACCACGGCGTCAAAATGCGCGCCGGGATCAGATTGCAGGGTCTTCCAGTAGGCCACCGCGTGGTCCCATTCCACACCGGTGGGAGAGAGCAAGCGGCCTTTCACGTACTCGATGGTTTTCTCATCGACCGCCACCAGGCCGGCGCGCGCACCGGCTTCGATGGCCATGTTGCAGACGGTCATGCGGGCTTCCATGCTGAGCGCCCGAATGGCCGAGCCAGCAAATTCAATGGTGTAACCCGTGCCGCCCGCCGTGCCAATTTTGCCGATGATGGCCAGCACAATGTCTTTGCCGGTGAGGCCTTTGGCCAAAGTGCCCTCGACCTTGACCAACATGTTTTTGGCTTTTTTGGCCAGCAAAGTTTGCGTGGCCATCACGTGCTCGACCTCGGAGGTGCCGATGCCATGCGCCAGTGCGCCAAAAGCGCCGTGGGTGGAGGTGTGGGAGTCGCCGCAGACCACGGTCATGCCGGGCAGGGTGGCGCCGTTCTCAGGGCCAATCACGTGCACGATGCCTTGGCGCTTGGACAAGAACGGAAAGAAGGCGGCAGAGCCGTATTCTTTGATGTTCGAGTCCAGTGTGGTGATTTGTTCTGTGCTGATGGGGTCGGTGATGCCGTCGTAGCCCAACTCCCAACCGGTGGTGGGGGTGTTGTGGTCGGCCGTGGCCACGATGGAGCTGACGCGCCAGACTTTGCGGCCCGCTTGACGCAAGCCCTCGAAGGCCTGCGGGCTGGTGACTTCGTGCACCAGGTGGCGGTCGATGTACAGGACGGAGGTGCCGTCTTCTTCGGTGTGGACGACGTGTTCGTCCCAAATCTTGTCGTAAAGCGTGCGTGCCATGGGGCTTCCTTC
>JACCDJ010827363.1_pt1 | contig 13571 bp, 14 predicted proteins | sample 7444481 | NCBI WGS metagenome assembly JACCDJ01 (sample SAMN15323435, study PRJNA562643) | freshwater metagenome | isolation source: river surface water | place: USA:Blue River Watershed | collected 2017-08-15 | reverse complement strand
CAAAGCCGGGGTTTGAATCCAAGCATAATTCAAGCTATTGGCGGCAGGAATCCTACTTAGGAATTGGACCGGCGGCACATAGTTTTAATCAGGTGAGCAGGCAATGGAATGTGGCGAATAATGCCAATTACACGAAACAAATCAACGCAGGCATAATTCCGTCAGAGGTAGAAAGCTTAAGCCCTGAAAATCAAATTAACGAGTACATCATGACCCAATTACGAACGCATTGGGGAATTGATTTGAGCTATTTGCGGGAACGATTTAATTCCATTCAGGTACCCTTCCCTGACGAGGAAATTGAATCTTGGATAGCAAAAGGTTTTGCGGTTATTTCCGAGGATCGATTAAAGCTGGTGGGAAAAGGAAAATTGATTGCGGATGGATTGTCGGCACAGCTATTCATTATATAGGTTATATGTTCTGTTCTTAGTTCTTAGTTCTTAGTTCTAACCTCTGACTTCTATACCTCCATCGCTTGCATATGCGGGAATTCTCCTCCAAATTCATTCATCCAACAATCCGCAAAATAAATCCGTGAGCGATTGAAATTTAAATTTAAATAGCTGGTGCCTTTAATGAAATACTCGGCCCCAGTACTTTTAGCCATCGTTTCATTCATTCCCATACTTTCAAATAAATTGGTGAATTTTTTATTGATACGAGTAATGTAGATTCCAATATTTGTATCTAAAAATTCAAATTTATGCTTAGGATTTGGATTAAGTGTTCCAAATTTTTTAAGCACATTCATTTCCTCAAAACGTTCGGATTCTGTTTCCAGAAGCTGATGCGTTAATACAGGACCTTGGGCAATGTTAAGAATGCGACGCATTATTTCAAAGTTTGAAGGATCATTATTCCATTCAAGTAAATCCACCTTACGATTCATTAAAATCAAATAAACATAGAGCGTAAAATAGCCCATTTCTCCCACCTTTTTTGAGAACCCAACCACCTTATAATTATCCGTTGATTTATACACCACTTCGATGTGGTTTTTAAATACATATAAATACCCATTTTCAAAGGAATCTATTTCATCATTGGCAATTACTTTATCTCGAATTCGTTCGAAAACTTTTTTGATAATCTGAAAATGTTGAATTGTAAGTCCGCCCGCTAAAATACTCTTCTGGCAGGAATTACAGATAAAAACACTATTCAACAGATTTTCAATAAATCGCTTATCAGCCACCCAATGATTAAAGCATCCCTTAGCATCTCGATGAACAAATTGCGCATGGTTGAACAAGTGATTGTAATTGGGATGTTCCTCTCCTGTATATTGGAATCGACGCAAAATTAAGGAATAGATCAAATAGGCATTGGCGCTCGCCTCTGCCTTCGTAGATAGGTCGGGTGCAGCTAATTTCCAAGATTTCGTATGAATAAATCCTGAACGCGAATCACCATCTCCTAAGGCGCAAAAAAAGTTTTGATTATTATGACGTTCCGTCACCACAATCACAAATGCCTTTTGAGGAATTTTTTGTTCAGCCCGGTAGCGTTCCGCTAAATCAAACAGTTCCACAAAGGAGGGGGATGCAGAAATACTAAAGTCCAGTTTCGAGGTTGGTTTAACGGAATGAAGCTTAAACAACGCTGAATTCATTTCAGGTAGTAAAAACTGAAAAAGCTCATCGTAAATCGATTGGGAACAATCGGCCGTTGGAATAATATGAAGATCAATACGGGACATGATGGTAATAGGTTTAGTCGGGCAAAAGTATCAAATTTTCCGAGCTAAAATTCATTCGTCGGTAGAGTTCTACATAACTTTTTTTCAAACCAAAGGCATAAAAATTCCATGACTTCCGAATACTAAACTCTTTGATGTGATCCGCTAGCATTTCGACATTATAATAACTACTGGCATTCTCCTCAAAATCAGAAAAAATCAATAGATTTTTTTCATCAAAGCCTGTATTAAATTGTTCCTCTATCAATGAACTTGATTTAGCGATTGAATCCAGAATGGCTGAACCTGATTGAAATTCAAAGGGTCTTAACATTTCCTCACGCAATTCCTGCAAAGTGAGTTGGCTTTTACATTGTAAAACTGAATTCGCAAAAAACGTAAAACCAACCACATCTTTCACTTCTCGATGCTGGTTCAATTCAATTAGATAATCAATTTGTTCCAAGAGCCTTCGATAAACGACTTGTTGCTGAAAGTTACAATTGGAAATACTTAAGTCAATTAAAAAATGGTAATAGGACATAATATCGATTGTTTATGAAACGAAGTTCGGTCAACATTCATTAGATATTTCCTAGATGTAAGCTTACACCTACTTCACCCCTATCATTAGTATCTCTAGATTTGCCTCAGCAAAAGCGGCTAAAAGACGATTAAAAATGTCACTCAGTTTATGGAAAAAGAATTTTTGTCAACCTGGAAAAATACCAATATAGAACAGAGAGACAATTTTTTACCTAAAAATCAACAAACTGAAATGATTATTTGACACTGAATTTCAAGCCAAAAAATGCTAAAAACGAATACCCAAAAAAGAAAAAATTAGTTTTACATCCACAATTCAAACGACCTGTATTATGAAGTCATCCACAGCCCCACAAACCTCCTTTATTTCTGTTGACGAATTAGATTTAGGAATCAAAAGTAAGTCTAAACGTAAGCGTGTTATTTCCTTGTTGTTATTCTTAATGGAAAACAAAGGATCATTCGTTAGCAAGCGTCGTATGACGGCGCACTTGGGTGTGAACCAGCGTAGCGTTTTCAGATACCTACGCACGCTCAATGACATTATTCCATTGGAGAAAAAGTATGGTATGTACGGCTTAGGTCAAGCTGCTTAAAATTTATCCACTTTAACAAACGAAAAAATGAGTAACGGTAAAAAACAGAAAATTGAGTTGTTATACAACATTTGTAAAGCCTTGTCGCCCTTATACGGTGAAATTAAAAATGAGAAAATTCGTGGTCAAATATCCGTGATGATCGGGGCTCAAATTTTTTATGTGGGTTGCCCCTCCGAGAATTTTCAGAAGATTTCTGTCAAGGCGATGAATACCTTGGAAACCTTACAAGCTGATGGCTTGAGCAAGGCAAAAGCCTTACAAAAGTTAACCAAAGAGCATCAAACACCACGCAAGATTGGTGGAATGAAATTAATGGAGTATATGGCTCAGCATGATGCCACGCAGGTTGAATTCGAGTCCATGTTACAGAACTTCCTCGCTTGGAATTATGTAACTCGCCAAGAGAATAATGATCTTAAGCCTTTCCAAAAGTTGGGCGTGTTTACCACCCCAGAGGCCAGTTATCAAGCCGCCGGAATTGAATTGATTGATTTTTAGTTGTGTTGTTTACATTTTGTTTGTACAAATCAAATTCGGCTGCTTCTAGCGGCCGAATTTATTAAATCAATGAGATAGCATGGATTTATTTTTTCAGTGTGTTTTCGTGGTTTCGGTGATTGCCCTGATCATCTCGTTTTTCATTGACGAACCGGTTAGCATGAATCGCATTCATAAAAACCTGCGGGAATTAGGGGTAAAACCGCTGAAAAAAGGCCAAAAAAGTAAGTATAAATTGACCATCACCGACTCAAAAGGAAAGCGGATTGTTTACCCACTCGATCAAGATGCGTTCTATTTCACGATTGCACACCTATCCCCTAATTGTGAAGCATTCGTCGATTATATGTTGGAGCTATGGTGCCTGACACCATTTAACCTGGTACTAACAACAAGTTTGGGAGAATCGAACAAAACAGAAACACTTGGATTGTGGCAATGGAATGGGAGCCAACACACCATTAGCTTATGCACACATGAAATGGAGCGCGAGGTCATGGCATTGGTTTTAATTCATGAGATTGCGCATTTGAGAATTCACACTTTAACCAACTATTCGTATGTATACAATTTAGCGGGGAAACGGATCAAATCACCTTATTATGGTATGAGTTTGAAAGCACATGGACCACAATTTGCATCGGTCTTCGCGGAATTGAGTCGGCCGACACTCGAAATGAAAAAACTATACACCCATAAGCAAAGACGTCATTTGATTGAATATTTTCAGTCCCCGAAAAAAGTACATCTCACACCATTAACAAAAGGTGGTCATATCCCCGTTTACTAACATGAAACAGGTAATCGTGTGTGAAAATCAAACTCGAATCTCAATCGTTCAAGGAGATACGCAAGTATTTATCCAAACGGATGGGAACTCGCCCAACATCATCAACGTAAATACGAATGGTGTGCAGATACATATTCAAACGGGAGGCGGAAGACAAATTAACCCTACCTATGATGATTACGAGGAAGTTTCACCGAAGCCTTTACCGGGCCCAAAACCATTGCCAGGTCCCAAGCCGACTGAACCTGTCAAACCTAAGCCTCCGATTGTTAAGCCATCTTCGTTCAATTTTTGGCCATTTACGAAATCGCCTAAACATGTGAGTGATCTGAAGATTCCGACCACGGAATTTGTTCGATTAGCTTTAAAGTGGTGTGAGACAAACATTGAACAACCGAAACGGAAATATACGTTTGAGGTGAAGTACTACCGGTCAAAAAAGGTGCATGGCACCTACCAATATGCCACCCGAAAAATTACTGTTTATGCCTACCCGAGTCTGACGCTAAAGTCTTTGTGCGAAACGCTAATCCACGAGTATTCCCATCACCTGCACATTCGAACACAAGCGGATCAAAGTGAATATGACCGTTTAAAGCGAAAGCATGGCTACTGGAGTAATCCCCACGAAATAAGTGCGAGGTCGTATGAAGAGACTTACGGTAAGGCGCTTTATGAGTATATGAAGGGGGTGGTGAACCATTAGATAACAAATTTTGAATCGTATAATTTTAATAGTTAATTTTTAAATCTAAAACCCATAAAACATGAAACTAATTAAGAAACTCACCCAAAATGAAATTAGAACAGGGTTTATTTCTCTTTCACAAAATTTATTGGGGGATTTTTATCCCATGTATACGAGGGAAGACATCGAAAATGCTCCGGATCGTAAAATTCGTATTGCTCAAACTTTTCATGTTCCCCACCTTGCAGAAGGGATTTTCAACAAAAGGCTTGAATTAAGAATTCAATCTACAAGTGGCACAATCGTTGTTGAACTGATTTTGAATAATATCATGCAAAGATTAAATCTTATTGATACTGACTTACTCATTATCGAACAAATAGGCGAAAATGACTATCAATTAGATTATATCCGAGGAACTGATTATGTTAATTATGGTCCTGTTTTTGACTTACTCAACGGCAAGAGGTTTCGTGTCATTCAAGATAATGAAGGAGCAGAACCCATTGCCCATGTAGAGATTGAGAACACGATTGATGAGGATGCCGATGAGGAAGATCTCATCAAAGATACTTCTAGCAGACTTGATGAATTATTATCAAACACGACGCCTGAAATCAAGGAACGCATATCAAAATTTCGTCAACGAAATAAATCCATTGTCAGTAATCTAAAAGAACTTTATCAAGGTAAATGTCAAATAACCGGAACTCAATTCACATTTAAAAAGAAAAATGGAGAACTATACTCAGAAGTACATCATTTAATTCCATTGGGTGAAAATGGATCGGATTCCTATGCGAATGCAATCGTAATTAGCCCATTAGTCCATCGGATGTTACACTATGCGGATGTTTCCGAAATCGACTTAAGCAAAATACGAAATCATAAATTGCCCCTATCTATCAATGGTCAACCCTATGAAATTACTTGGCATCCCGAGCACTCCAATACAGTCGAGGAATCTTTGAATCGTTAATTCATTTCAGACGAGATTTTAAAGAATCTCTAATCAAAATATCAATCAAATCATGTCAAAAGAATTACTTTCAAGCCTTAATGGAAATAAGGCTGGCCATCTTAAAAAGTTCATAGACGAATTTAAAGGCGAACCTAGAATTGCCTGGTATCCATCTGCAGGAACGGATTTTCGCGCATTACTCTATCTGCATCCTAGATATTCAGAATTACACCCGGCATCTGAAAATGAACCCGCATCGCCTGACATCTTTTTATTTACCGACTACTACCCATGGCAAAATTCTACTTTCTTGGATACGAATACGATCTATTCAGACACAAGAACACATGTCACAATAGAACATATTGAAGAATTACCCCAACTTAATTTACCACTAAACCGTGAATTAGTCCATTTTCCAAATGGAAGTAGTGCAACAGATAAAGCCATATTTTTAAAAGTTAGAATTCACAGTGACAAGTTAGGGAGTATTACGTTTCCCGTTATTTATGCTTTCGCAGTCAACGAGACATTTTACTGCAATAAAATGATCCCCAATAAGGCGACTATTTCCCACATCATTCATGTACGATATGGCGGTGGATTGGGAGGTGGAGGCTACGCATCAGGTATTTGGCTACTTAATGTATTGAAACAATTAAAATGTGAGCTATTGATTTCTGATGGACATTATCATTGGCAGAGAGGTGATGAATTTGCTTTGGAAAATTGCCCCTCCATTCCGAGAGAAAGTGATGCCAAGTTGACCTCTATACGATTAGTGGAAAGTAAGGGCTGGTCCGGCCACGGAAATGTCAAATGGAATTTGGTGTCGTAAGTCTAATCGATATAGAAATATGAATACCTTTCATAATGATAGTACACAAGCGTATATAAGTGCTAGTTTAAATTCAATTTTAATTCACAAAACCTAAACACAACCCCAAACGAACAGCTAAATCCTCAATCTCATCCTTCTTGGCTAATTGCTTGACCCAATTTTCTGGAATTCCCTCAAATCCATAAAGTAAACCAGCAAGTCCACCGGTAACTGCCGCTGTGGTATCTGTATCGTCACCTAAATTAACAGCCTGCAAAATGGCAGTTTCATAAGAATCTGTAGTTAATAAACACCAAATACTCGCTTCCAGCGTATGGATGACATATCCAGTACTCTTTATTGAGTCTTTCGCTTCAATAAATATATCTTGATTTAACAAGCGATCAAAATGAGAAATTTCATTTACAGGCGCACCTATTGACCCCAGATAAGACTTAACAACATCTTTTGTTACTTGATAAGCCTCGAATTTGTCTTGACCTTCCAATAATTGTTTAGCAAATTCTAGGTAATAAAAACAAGCTATAACTGATCGTATATGACGATGTGTAATGGATGAAACTTGTTGGGTAATTTCGAATCGCTCTTCTATTTGTTTATCGGCTAGATAGAACAAAAGAGGGGCAATACGCATCAATGAACCATTGCCATTGGAATATTCATCATTTCCCCCTGATAAATGAGGCGGAACTCCATCAATCAGCTTTCCAATTGCTTCCTCGGTCGCAATTCCAATATCAAAAACATCACCGCGCGCAGACCAAAAACCTTCCTCCGACCATTTAATGAAGTTATTCCCTAATTCCTTCATATCTAAGGGAGACGTCAAAGCCTCAGCTAAACAGAATGTTAACGAACTGTCATCAGAGAAAGTACCAGGAGGTTGATTATAAGTACCAAACCCTACCATATCCTTGGCAGGCTTTCGATCCATATAAATCCGCGAATTGAACTCAAAAGGCACACCGACGGCATCACCGACGGCTACACCAAATAATACTGATTTAATTAATTTTTCCCGCATACCAAAATCAATAAAAATATCTATTTAAAATACCCTTTAAGCTTTGCTAAGTTTATCTCCAAGCTAATTAAAAATTGCCTATTTCGTGGCAAATTATTAATTGAAAACCATTGAATCTCAATCACTTCAGAAGTCTGTCTGTTGAATTTTATGGGAATACCTGTTACGTCAATAAAGTAGGCCTCCCAATGAAAAAGCATAAAATTAAATGTAAGCTTCTTTTTATCGTTCAAATTAGCTTGCGGTATTTCATCAAAAGCATTTTTATCAGAATTAAAAAACTCTTCCCGGGCTTCCCGAAGTGCACATTCAAAATAATTTTGATCCGTTAGGTCCAAATTACCTCCAGCAAAACTCCATTTCCCTGCATTAGGATTGATTTTTCGAAGTCCCAAGGCCACGAAAATTTCTCCATTTTCCTTTTTATAAAAAAAGACTCCAGCGCCGTGAGTGTTTCTCATTTTTCAAATAAAATTCTTCCCAAATACTAAATAGCCGAAAAACATTACGCCAACTCCACCAATTGCCCCCCCATCAAATCCTTATGACTACTGTGACAGGTAAACACAATAACCTGTTTTCCCTCCGAAATCTCCCCTAACAGTTGAGAAGCAGAAACTTTTCTAGAATCATCTAATTCCGTAAAGGGATCATCTAGTAATAAGAATCCGTCCTCATCCCCCAAGTAAAAATCAGCCATCGCCAAACGGGTAGCCAAAGCCAAAATATCAGCCGTTCCTTGCGAAAGTATATGATTATCCAAGATTACTCCATCTTTTTCAATACCTTTCGGCGCTACATCTTCCATAGCAACCTCACTATACCGACCGTTTGACAATCTAGCCAAATAGGAATTGACTCGATTCGCTAAATCACCAAATGGATTAGCTCCCAACTCAGTTTCAATCTCTTCCAATTTCTCCTGAATCTGTAAAAGCGCGAGCCCTTTGGCTACTAATGCATCATAATTCTGTTGCAAGCTACTTACTGAAAGTGTTAAATCTTCTGCTGATGCTCCCGTGCCATAATCATTCAAAAGCTCCGCACGTTGGAGAACTAATTCACCTAATTCGGTAGATGCATTCCGCACATTCGCTTGAATTTCCTCAAAATATGTCCCAAACGCTTCATCACTATCAAATCCGTCTGGACGTTTTGGCAAATTGGTAATTTGCACCTGCAGGGTATTGATATTCGCATTTAACTCACCCAACTTAGTTAATAAAGCCACTTGATTCGTATGATCTGCGATGTAGTGGTTGATTTGAGTTTGATTATTCTGATGAGTCTGTACCAATTGATTTTGCTGATGCGTAGTTTGAGCAATTAAGCCATTCAATACAGCAACTGAACGCGCTTGAATAGCATTTGCCCCAGCAATTTGCGCATTTAACGTATCAAAGTCCTGCCCATTCAATAACAAGTCAAACTGTCCTCTTAACTGATTAAGTCTAGCTGATCGATTATGATACTCTCTGTTCAAATTTTGAAGTTCTGTATAACTCGTAACTCCATACTTAGCTAAAATTTGCTGTAAGCCTTGTGTAAAATTGGCAAAGCGATGATTTAGGGACTCAACCTCTTCTTCTCCGGCAGAAATCTCCAACTTCAGCTCATTGGACTCAAAGATATATTGCGTACTCGCCTCCAAATCAATGACTTCACCAGCAGGTAAATTAAATGCCACAGCCTCATCCAAGCCCAATTGATAAGTACCACCCAAAGGCATTTTAGCATGTAATTTAATCTTCAACTTTTGCGCCTCCAACTGAATTTGTAGCGCATGTAAATCCTGTGAATATTCAGCAGCCTTAGTTAAGTCATCCGCCTCTACGGATGCCAAACCAAGAAGCTGGGCTTCCAAAGACTGAATTTCAGTCTGCAAGGTAGTAAGTTGGGCAACTTGCCCCCGAATACGTTCAACATCTTGTAATTGAGTAGCTAATCCTAATTCCTCTTGAAGCGCCAAGAGGTCATTCGTTAAGACTTGATTCGTTGCAGGGAAATTAGCTATTTCCAATTCTAACCGCATCCAATTTTGAATGATTTGATTGATTTGATCTAATCGAGTGCCTTCTCGTTCCAAATCAGCTTGAAGAACACGTCGCTGAACTAAGCTTGCTTCAAAGGCACGATTCGCAGTTAAAAATGCATTGCCCTCATCAATAATTGCCTGTTTTTGACGAATCGATTGAACAATCTGATCATAACGATTCTCCAAATCTTGTCGATCCGAAAGTGCTTTTCGTGCATTATTAACAGCATAGTAGGACTTTAATATCTCCCCTCTCCCATTAATATATGGTCTATCGAAATCACCTTGACCACCATTAATTATTGGTCGATTGATAATAACTCCACCCTCCTTCAGAATCCATCTTTGCGACAAGGCACTCAATTCATTTTCAACACGATCCTTAAATTCTTCGATCGAAATACCATCCAATTGAGACATCAATTCTGCCAAAGAATTCTTTACTTGATCATTACTTTTAATGTTTGCAATTGTGTTGGACAAACTTGCTTGATTCGCAAAAATGACGTCCATCCATGCCTTAACATTCATTTTTGGGCTATCCCCCGCCATTCCCAAAACACGATTTAATTCAGCCTGAACGATAAGATGATCATTCAATTGCGTGTGACCAAATTGCAATTCAGAAAATTTAGTAGCTGCTGTGCTTCCAAAGGTTTTACGTAGATGATAAGTAACCCCATTAGCTACAAAATCTAATTCGACATCAATTCGATCTCCCCCAGACTTCGGAATAAAATCAGCCAAAATAAAGCCAAATTTTCCCCTCAAATCATTATTCGTAATGTTAGGAGGAATAAATAAAGCAAATTTAATCGCCTTGGTCAACGTCGACTTCCCAATCTCATTAGGACCGTAAATCACATTTAAGTGATCTCCGAAATCAGCCTCAAAATCTCGAATACCAGCAAATCTTCCTATCTTTATTTTAGTAATCTTCATGTTCTTGGGATTTTATTTTTGACGAATAAGATCATAAGCTACTTGAAGGGCTAATCCTTCAGAGTCTTCCTCATTCAATTTGCTTAATATCTTATACGCGACACTATTCTGTGTATAATTTGCATTAATGAATGCCTCATCTATGTTTAGAATAATCGAATCAGCATAATCTAATTCGATAAAACGACCTTTTAATGCCTGAATGCGATTTCGAAAGTCGTTTAATTCAACAGATGAAAGACGTCCAGATACGTTCAGTCGCAAGAGGCATTTACCTTCTGGTAGTAACTCCATCTCAGCAATCAATTGATTAATATCTGCCCCTGAATTCACTACCTTGTTACTCCAATCTAAATGCTCTATCTCACTAGATACTCTTAATTCAGCTCGTTGAAAGTTTTTTCCATCACACTGAATTTTCCAATAGCTCCCATTACCTCTCCGCCCCATGGCGGATTGAGCTGTCGTACCAGGCATAAAAAATACCGGCTTGGCTAACACCTCTTTTTGAGTGGGGAATGGAACATGAATATGACCTAATAAGGTAAAATCTACCCCCGAATCACGTAATTCCTGTTCGGTCATGTTGAAATACCGACCTTCTTGATCCAAACCATAACCATCCACATTTCCATGCGCTATCCCAATATTCAATGCATTAGGATCTTTTTCTACGGCACGAATCCAGCCAATCGCATTTTCAGGAGAATGTCGGCTCCGGCAAATTCCTGGGAAAAAATTAATTTTGGTATCGGCTATTTCAAATGATAAAACAGCTGCCTCTGTAAACACATGAATCTTGGGATGATTGGCAGCAGCACGACCAAAACGAGTCCAAAGAGGCAAGGCAACTTCACCTGCTTGCTTGGCTTCATAAAAATCATGATTACCCGGCAATACCAATACGGCTTCCCCTTGAAATGTACTCAATATATTAACTGTCGGGACAATCGTATCCTGAACCCCGACCTGTATTGTATCGAATAAATCACCCGCCAAAACCAAAAAATCAGCACTTTCTTGATTTGCCGTATGAACGATTGTGGTCAATGCGTCAAAGCGATCTTGAATTAAGCGATTGCGAACCTCATCCGTTTTCCGTAGAAATCGCATTCCCAAATGAAGATCCGCTGCATGAAAAATAGTTACCATCGTTCTAAAATTTAAATTTTAACTCGCAATCTTTTGAAATCCAATCATCGAACCTTTCGACTTCTGGTATCGTGTTTTTGCCGCCAAAACCTCTTGATCGGCAATTAATTCAAACAAAGTCGCTTCCGCGAACTCCTCTCCCGCAAACTGCAAGAAAAAGCCACGTGAACAGACCGCATGGATGTCGGAACCCGAAAGCTCATATTCACTCAAACGCTCCAATAAGCCTTCATTCCCCTGCCAAAAACCCTCACGCGATGCCCAAATCGCCTTCCGCGCCTCGCGAGATGGTAAGCTGAAGCTAACAAGCGTATCAAATCGACGAATACCCGCACTTTCCAATCGATTCTCGTCAATCACATTTAATGACCCAATGATGATCCCCTTAAATCGATCCAAACTCTTCAACATTTGGCTAATTCCCGCATTTGTATGGAATGCACTACTAGTTGTCACTTCCGTCTTCTTTCCCAAAATCTGATCAATCTCATCAAAAAACAAGACCACCTTATTATCGTTTTCCTTCATCATACGCGGATAATCCACTTCCAGAATCCGTAATATCGACTTCTCCGTTTCCCCAACCCATTTGCTGGAAATTTGCGTGACCGACATACATTTATAGCCCAAGGAGCGACACAACTGTAAAACGTATTCCGATTTACCACATCCCGACTCCCCGGCCAACAAAACTCCAAAACGACGCGAATTCCATAATTCAGATGGACACGTTTTTAAAATAGCCGTCAATCGATCCAAAGAACGCTGCGTCGACTCCTCATAATACAAATCTACCAAAGGAATTTCCGCTGGTGATATCATCCGAAATCCATCATACTCCTGCGTCTCCTCTTGATCAAAATCAGGCATAATCAATTGAATAGCCTTCTTTTGAACCATAATACTCAATTCCTCATCCCACATATCCTTCTCAACCTTCCACATACCCGATTTCAATAATGCAAACTTGCTTTGAGTCATCTGATGCATAAATTGCAGATAGGATGCCGCAGTTTGGTATTTACGAAAAACGGTCAACTCAATACGCTTCGCATAGCCAGCATCCACATAGCGTGCCAAGGAATACAACAAAGCAAAGGATTCCTGTAAAGTCGAAAATTGGTCCAATTGAACAACCAATTCGTGGCCAGCAAACCAGTCTTTACAAGTGTTAACAATCAACGGAGCGAATTCGCGCGCGGGAATTCCAATCTCCTTCGCTAAGGAAGAAAAAGTGAAAAACGTTTCCAAGAAATCAAGCATAGACATCGTTTCCTCCGATTGACGTACCCCCTGCACAACAACCTTAGCCGAATTATTCATCCGCCCCTCCGAAGGTAATAGCTGAATAACCTGCCGAAAATGCGCCTCAGCTAAAAACCCAAACTTTTCGTGATCATGCTTTGGCAAAACATCCTCAAACTTGCGCAGAAACTGAGCTATGTTCATCGTTTTAAACCCATCCACATCATCATCATCGACCGGCATTAAGGTAAACTCAGATTCATCATCCTGCGGACGTTCCTTCGAAACTTTCGAACGACCGGATGATTTTTTAAGAGATGCTAGTTTCTTCTGAAACTTCTCCACGTATTCTTCGAATACTAACAAAGGTATCTGCATATTTTAAGTAAGTAATAAAGTGTCTATCTGTGATTTAACGTTCTTTTCAAAATAAGCCTTAAGATCCTCCTTAAACTCCGCACTATCAACAATCGCGACATGCCTTAAGAGTCCAAAAATCCAACCAGCCAATGGATCCACACGCACAAGATCAAGCTCTATTCGATATGGCATCGGATTATCTTCATCCT
>JACCDJ011213994.1_pt1 | contig 13576 bp, 10 predicted proteins | sample 7444481 | NCBI WGS metagenome assembly JACCDJ01 (sample SAMN15323435, study PRJNA562643) | freshwater metagenome | isolation source: river surface water | place: USA:Blue River Watershed | collected 2017-08-15 | reverse complement strand
CCGATTCCTTTTGACTTAAAAGACATCGTGGCTATTCGTTCCATCTCTAATACCGAAACCAAATGAGCGCAAAACCAGAAAAAGAAATCGGCTTTCCGATATCGCAAATTCATGCAGAACAAGGATTCGGAAGGTTTCCATATGTGGTCATTCGATTGCATTACGGGATTTACATGCAATTCCCGATACATTTCGTCAAAGAAAGAAAGGACGGTCTGTTGGGGATCTCCATCAAAACCGAATCAAGTAATCCCAAAGAACAACAAGCTTTGTTGTTGGATGCCATCGCGAAATTCAAGTCGCAGATTGATGCAAAGAATAATCGTTCGCATCGATTGTGTGTCGTCTTGAGTGAGGAGCAAGCTTATTATTTTGAAGAAGACAGTATCAAATTTTCTCATTCGATACCCAAAGGAGGGACATTGTTGAACAGTCAGCAAGACTTTTTGGCGATGGGCTTCCCGCATCAAATTCCAACTAAGCAAATCGAGAGTCATGGATAGGTATGTGTTTTTTGGTCGCAAGGAAGACGCCGATCCCATTCAGCAGTATATCCAAGAGTTGCTGGAATTCACACCCGAGCAGCTCATCCAATCGTTCAATGCGATTGTTGAGACAGGCTTTGTCGGTTCGCGGCAACAAGCCCGACGAGTGATTGCTTTGCACAATGCCATGAAACAGGTGATGGGGTATAGCCCCATCACCATTGTGGACAATGCGGTGATTGTGTTGGGGGAGAAGATTGAATGACGAGATGAAGTTTAAATACCCATTGCATTATCCACCATTGATTCCCAATTTGGATGAAGAAGTTGATTTGGTTTCCGATGAGGGAATGGTCGCGGAAGATGGACGTATTCCCATCTTGCTCATTACCCAATTTGGTTTTCATACCAACCGGGAAACGGACAAGGAGGTCATACAGACGATCATCGAAACGGTTGGGAAGGTAGGTTTGCTGTATCGGGCGTATTTGAGTAGGAGGCAGGGGAGGCGGCTATTGATTGCTGAAACGTCCGATTTGCGTGACGTCTCCCCTGAATCGTTGTTTTTATTCACAACGGGCTATTGTACTGAGGGAATTAATGGACTTATGACTATAAACCATGAAAAATTCCCTAGATTTATAGCAATAAATGAATAGAGATTTATGTTAAAGGAAAATAACAAAACCCAAGAAGAGCTCGAAAAAGAAATTGCTAGACTGGAACAGTCTATTCAGTTAATACAGGATAGTTCTATGGAAGAATCAGCTATCGATGTTTTGAAGGTAGCTAAATCTAGGATAGAGCAAGAATTGAGTAGTTTTCTGCGCATACGCGAGGTAATTTCAGATGAGGAAGATGGGGAATTAATAGAATACTATCTCTTAAAGGATAATGTTGAGATATGTTTAAACGATTACGCAGAAAATGGAATAGGCGAATTGCCATATATTCTTAATAATGATTTAGTTTGTATTTGTTCATCTTCTTCAGATCTATTGGGTATATTTTCATTTTCAGCAAAGCGTATTATTTTTCCATTTATTATTGCTGATTTTGGTGTTCCGCGACAAGATGAATTCATCTCATTAATACTTGACGAAAATTGGAAAGATCAATGGTATGATGACTTGGATTTAAATGAATATAACAATTTTGTTTATTTATTCGAAGACGGAAGCGTGTTTCAAAATGAAGGACACCCAATTGAGAAATTGAATGAACGCTATTTTATATTAGAAAGGGATCTCAATAAAAATGAAAAAATCCTTTACGGACCATCCGAGAGAGATGATGATGTGGCTTTGACAGGGATTGAAAAGTATAAATTTATAGAAGATTGGGATTTGTTGTATTTTGAGAACAAAAATGGTAGTGGAATTTTTGATTTGAAGGGGCAGAAATTGATTTTTGAAAATCAAAACAATTTCAAAATTGATTTTGATTTTTGTAGTAGGAATTTGTTTGCTTTTTATTTCAAAAATTTCCATCAAATAATTAATCGTCAAGGGAAGACAGTTTTTCAATTTGCTACCCATAGTGATTTTTCAATGTTAGTTCAAGATTCTAAAAGAATTGATGGATTTAAAAAGATAGAGAAAGATACTATTGAGTTTTTTATTGGAGATAGTTTTTATAACTCATTCATAGAAGATTTGAATATTAATGACGATTTTATAAGTATGAGGGCATTTGACTATCAAAGTAATAGGAATGTTGTAATTTGTATTTTAGAAGAGGATATTAAGATAATTGATGTCGATTTGTATCATTTAGAATTGCAATTTGAAAAGTTGCAAGATAAAAGATTCAGTCAAGATGAATATGTAATGAGTATAGATGATTATCGAAAGAAAGGTGTGAGATTTGAACTATTTAGTTTTTTTGATAATCCTGATTTCGAGAAATATTTTGATGACAAGTGTTTTAGTAGTATTCAAAAGGAATTAGATAATCTAAGTGAGTTTGAAAAGCTTTCGAGAAACGATATATTGAATGAAAGACTTGTTGGATTAGTGAATTCAATAACACGACATCAGCAATTTGTTGATGGAAAACTTTTCCAGGTTGGTAAGGGAGGAGTTATCAATCACTTGATGATTGGGTTTTAGAATTTGAGGTAGTTAACTTGGCTCCAGAGGGCGGGGATTTTGATTATTGAGCAGTGCAATTTGTGTCATGTATTGAAGTATGTTAAGAAAACGCACTCCAGTGAGACCAAAGAAAAACAATACTTGTATGATTACAAAACATCCCCTTGGAGCCATGAGTCAAGTCCTAATAAAAGAGGAATGCTGTAGCATGGCTAGCCGAGTCCATTGGTATAGGCGCGAAGACAAATGCAACGCTTTCGCCGTAATGAAGGAGGAAAGTTGGGTGATGGAATTGGTCAGCTATACACTCGAACCAGCGATAAGCGTTGGCTCTTAACTTTAGGTTTCACAGATTAAAAGCTCGCGGAATTCAGGGATGAAGATTATGATGATGATAATGATTTTAACTGTTGAATTGATATAATATGGACTTACAACTTGTATCTCAAGAACTCGCGTTCATTCGAACGGAATTGAAGCGCTTAGAAGAAGCTTTTATTGCAGCCACACAGAGTCAGTATTATGAAAAGGCCTCAGAGATTCGTTTTGAAAAGCACAAGCTTAAACTGCGCTGGCTTGAGTTGAAGTATTTATGCACGGTTTACCTTGAAGAATGTGAATTTAAATCATATCCAGTGAAGCCACTGCATGAGCTGAGGTTGTTTATGGAGCGGGAGTTTGGGTAATAATATATTTATTAATTGTTCAGATATTTGTTTTATTGGCATTAATTAATTGCAGAAAACCTGTACTTATCTATCTGAATTGGGTGTATGAGCGCAACATCACAGCGGATATAAATAAGTTGCTATCCATTCTAAAAAAAGCCTGACGACAAAGCAGGAATATGACTAGAAATGGACTAGTCATATAGACGATATTGACCAAACGGGCAGAACTTCAAAGTGAAAGTGTTTTGCAATTGAGATAGGTGATAGAGAAAAAAGTAAAACCTACGTTACCCAATTTGGTTTTCATTCCAATCGGGAAACGGACAAAGAGGTCATACAGATGATCATCGCAAGGGATGGAAAGGTAGGTTTGTTGTATCGAGGGTATTTGAGTAGGAGGCGGGCACCTGAAATTATATTGTTGAAGATAGAATAATGAGTGTTTCAAACCTTAAATATTGGTTCGAAAGACAAATTTCGAGATTTTTCTATATTCTTTCTTTAAATATTTTTACCTTTAAGCCAATAAACAAGTAGATGTTCCAACTCGAAGCCCTGATGGTTAAATTTTGCTATGAATACCATAGGAAACAGTGTCAGAATTTAAGATTTGATTTCTGCGCTGTCAATTGGAGCAGAAAATTTGCTGAGAAGTTAATTTCAAATCACCACTTCTGTGTTTTTTAATTTCGTCTAATGAAACTAATCAATAACCAAGATATAAAGCTCGCAAGCGAGGTACAGAACCTGATTAATCAGGATTCCGAGATTTTCATTGCAACTGGCTATGTTACTATTCCAGCTTTGTTTGAATTGTCGAGCGAATTGAGTCTTTCAAAGGGAGTGAAATTGATACTAGATAATGCGCCGTCGTTAGATTCACGTTTCGCCTATGATATAAAGGAGTTTTCGCTTTATTTCGACCTTAACGCCTCAAATAAAGCTCAAGGCACTTTTGAACTTATAGAATCTAAATTCCAAATTAGATCAGGGAATGTGGGAGGACAAAAATTCATCCTGATCAAGAATCCCGACAAAACGCATTGTTTTTCGATAGTTCCACAAGATCTCAATACAGTAACCCTGGGTTCAGTGCCGAGCCCAACTCCAATCGTTCTTTCCCAGTTTGAAGATCAGGGAGGACAATTTCTTCAGCTGTTTGAGCAGTTCTGGTCTAATAGCCCAAAGGATTTAAAAAGTGATCTGCTTAAAAAAGTTAAGGAAGCATTTGAAGACAATAGCCCTGAGTTTTTATACAAATACACACTTTATCATCTCTTCAAGAACACAACAATCAACGAGGAGAACGAACAGCGCATTAACAAAATTGGGTTTAAACAAACTGAAATATGGAAGTACCTATTCAACTTTCAGAAAGATGCGGTACTCGGAGCAATTGATAAAATTGAGACTTACGGTGGGTGTATCATAGCAGATTCTGTCGGACTTGGTAAAACATTTGAAGCTCTAGCGGTCATTAAGTATTACCAAATGCGTAACGACAGGGTTGTGGTACTGGCACCAAAAAAGTTGCGTGATAACTGGCTAGTTTATTCTCTAAACGATGTACAAAACATACTGAGCAAAGACCGATTAAACTTTGATGTTTTAAACCACACCGATCTTTCCAGGACTGGCGGTTTTTCAGGAAACATCAACCTTGAATCCATCAACTGGGGCAACTATGATCTAGTTGTTATTGATGAATCACACAATTTCAGGAACAACGATCCAAAGAGAAATACCATTACTCGTTACCAACGTTTAATGAATGACATCATCAAATCTGGAGTTAAAACCAAAGTGCTTATGCTTTCTGCAACTCCTGTAAATACTAGGATGAATGACATTAAAAATCAGATTGCATTTATTACCGAACAACAAGATGATGCGCTTGCAGCTCATGGCATAGCAAGCATAGAGCAAACATTGAGGAAGGCTCAAGCCAAGTTTAATGCTTGGTTAAAATCAAATAATGGCTCAACTGCCAGCAGGGAAAGTTTAATCAACGGCTTGGATGGTTCTTACTTTAAGCTGTTAGATTTACTCACTATTGCCCGATCTCGTAAGCACATCGAGAAGTATTACGATGTAAACGATATTGGCAAGTTCCCTGACCGATTAGCACCGATAAACAAATATACCGACTTCGACAAGAATGGTTCATTGAAGGCGATGGACAAGGTGAACGATGAGCTCAATGCATTGAACCTTGGATTTTACTCACCCCTGTCTTATGTGCGTGACGACAAGCGAAGTTCCTACGAAGCAAAATATGACATCACCACTTCAAAGGGTAGCATATTCAAACAGATTGAACGTGAAAGCAGTTTGATCCACTTGATGCGAGTAAACCTGTTAAAGCGACTTGAAAGTTCAGTTCACTCATTCAGGTTAACATTAAAGGGCTTACTTCGTCAAATAGATGGATTACTCAACAAAATAGAAGTAGCTAGCAGAGCTGAATATTTTAATGAAGAGCTTGAGATTACAGATATTGATACCGATGATACTTTGCTTGATGATTTACTAACTGGTGGTAAAGTAAAAGTTTTGCTCCAGGACATGGACTTGATCCGTTGTAAGGAAGACTTAATGGATGACAAACGCAGGTTGGAAAACCTTTTGGCTCAAACCAAGGTTATTGATGAAACCAGGGATGCAAAACTGCAAGAGCTGAAGAATTTGATTCAAAGCAAAGTTGAAAACAATCTTAACGATGGAAACAAGAAGGTTATCGTCTTTTCAGCATTTGCTGACACGGTTAAGTACCTATACGAAAACTTGAGCTCATGGGCTCTTGGGGAGCTTGGAATCAAATCAGCTATGGTAACTGGTGGTGATGCCAATAAGACGAATTTGAGCGACTGTAAACCCGATTTAGGACATATCCTGATTAACTTCTCCCCCCTGTCGAAAAAACGAGATTTGATTTATCCCGATGGCAAGGGTGAAATTGATTTATTAATTTGTACCGATTGTATATCAGAAGGTCAAAATCTTCAGGATGCCGATTATTTGATTAATTACGATATTCACTGGAACCCTGTTCGCATTGTTCAACGATTCGGACGTATAGACCGTATTGGTTCCATTAATGATAAGATCCAACTGGTAAACTTCTTCCCGAACCTTGAGTTGGACACCTACATTGATTTGATTGGTCGTGTAAAAGGTCGTATGCAAATCCTGGATGTATCAGCTACGGGAGATGATAACATTATTGAAGAACCAAGTGTGAGTTATGGGGATTTAGATTACCGCAAACGCCAGCTTAAACAAATGCAAAGCAAAGTGTTGGATTTGGAGGATATTGAAGGTGGTATCAGCATTACTGACTTAACCTTTAATGACTTTAAAATTGATGCGGAGCGATTGAGCCACGAGGAGCGTGAACATTTTGAACTAGCCCCTAAAGGCATTTACGCCATTACTTCCACCAATACAGATGAAGCCACTCCTGGTGTAATATTCTGTTTCAATGACTTGAATGGAGCATTGATGGATACAAACACCTACAGTGCTACCCATCCGCACAGCTTGTGTTACATTAATGCCAACGGTGACGTTTTTGTTCCAGCAAGTAACCCAAAGAAAACCCTGGATCTGTACAAGAAACTATGCCTGGGTCAGCACGAAGTGCTTACCTCACTCATAAGTTCATTTAACAAAGAGACCAAAGCTGGTAAGCAAATGGGTACATATACTTCTTTGCTTCAAACTGCTTTAACCCATATCAAAGGCGTGGACGATGAATTAGGGTTGGATACTCTTGCATTTGCAGGTGGAACTAAAATGAGTAAAGCACAGCATTCTGATGCGTTTGAATTAGTAAGTTACTTGATCATCAAATAATGCTTAACCAAATCATCCACATATTGCAATTGCCCGAAAGGTGTTTGGTGAACAAGAAGATCACCAAAGCGTTCTTTAAGCGCAATTTTGATATGACTTCAGCAGAAAAGAGTTTGCTTGATGATTACAATGCCATTTCCGCTATTGATTGGATAGCATCCATCAGTCAGGCAAATGCAAATGTTCCTGCATATCAGGATTACGAAAGTACATTTGAGGAAATACAGGTTATTGCTGTAACAACAAGTACTGAATCATTGACCAAAAATGCAGCGAAAATCATTGACCTAATCCAAAAGTATATTCCCTATCACATCCTCTTAATTGTGAATGATGGAGTGAACAGTATTTGGAATGTTACCTACAAACGCATTAACCAAAACTACAATAACAAACGCACCGTCGACAAAAAGTTTACAACCGACAACATAACTACAAATTCAACCAACAAAGTGCATGAGGCATTTATTGAAGCGCTTAGTTTTTGTAGAGTGCCTTCAAATAACTTGAAGGTTCTTTACGATGGATATGTGCAATGTTTTGTTGGTTTAACAACGGCTCCAATAATTGGAACGTTTGAAACCAGACCAACCCATAGAACCAAAGAAGATGTTGAACGATTAGAACGCATCACAACATTAGAAAAAGAAATAACCACCTTAACCAATGCTGCACAAAAAGAGACTCAACTTAACATAAAGATTGAGCTAAACACACAAGTGCAGCAAAAGAGAAAACAAATAGAAATACTCAAAAACAGCATAACGAACGCATGATGGAAAAGATAGATAAAGGACACCCAATGAGCCAAAGCACTGATTTTGTTGCTCAGAATATGGAAACGCTTAAAACACTGTTCCCAACCATAGTTAAAGAGGGTAAGATTGACATCAAGGAACTGCAAGCCTTGTTGGGCGTGGAAGTAGAAACTGAGGATGAATATTACCGTTTTACTTGGGCTGGTAAGAGCATGGCAAGGCGTGAAGCAAACAAGCCAAGCACTGCAACGTTGCGTCCAGATAGAGAAAGTAGCAAGGATTGGGATACTACACAAAATTTATTTATTGAAGGTGATAACCTTGAGGTTCTAAAATTGCTTCAGAAGAGTTATGCCAATAAAATAAAGATGATTTACATAGATCCGCCCTACAATACGGGAAATGATTTTGTTTACAAGGATAACTACAACGATAACCTTGGTAATTATTTAGCTATTACAGGGCAAGTTGATGAGGAAGGTAAGCGTATCAACACTAATAGCGAAAGTGATGGGCGTTATCACAGTAATTGGTTGAATATGATGTATCCGAGATTGAAATTAGCTCGAAATCTTTTGAGAGACGATGGAGTTATTTGTATGTCAATTGACGATAACGAAATAACTAACCTCAGAAAAATATGCGATGAGATTTTCGGAGAGGAAAATCTTCTGGCGGAAATCGCTTGGAGAAAATCAGATAACCAAGCCAATATTGGTCAATTCGCACGGGTAAAGGAATATATTTTATGCTTTGCTAAAAACAAGAATAAATTAGTTATAAACAAAATTCCACTAACAGATAAAGCAATAAAAGAATATAGTTATTCTGATGAAAAAGGTAAATTTAGAAGAGGCATTTTGCTCCACAAAACTAGAGGGAGACATTTTTACAACGTAATAACTAAGTCAGGAAATATCTTGAATGGTCCTTGGATGATTAATGAGGATGATTTCAAACAACTTGACCTAAATGGCGAAATCTATTGGACGTCTGGGGGGGATGAACAGCCTTACAGTAAAATATATTTACATCTTTCAACAGGTCAGATTCCAAATGATTTTTGGGATACTAGCTTTGGCAGTAATCAAGAGGCTTCGATTTCTTTAGAAAAACTTTTCAGCAAACGTATATTTGATTTTCCAAAGTCAACAAAATTATTAAAAACACTAATAACAATAGGCTCTCAAAAAAACGAAATAATTTTGGATTTCTTTGCGGGTTCAGGAAGCACTGCTCATGCAGTTCTTGAGTTAAATTCAGATAATGCGGGTGAACGAAAATTCATTTGTGTTCAACTACCAGAACAAACTGATGAGAAGAGTGAAGCATTCAAAGCTGGTTATAAAACTATTTCTGAAATCACCAAAGAACGTATTCGAAGAGCAGGTGAAAAGATAATTTCAGAACAGAAAGATGACCTATTTAGCAAAGAGGGTAAAACATTAGACGTAGGCTTCAGGGCGTTTAAACTAGATAGCTCAAATATTAGAGCTTGGGACGGCAATCCTGATGCATTGGAAGACAACTTATTCAATGCAGGAAGCAATATCAAAGAAAATCGCACTGAAGAGGACGTGCTTTATGAGATACTCCTGAAATATGGTTTGGATCTAACCATGCCAATTGAGCAAAAAGAAATTGCAGGTAAGCAAGTATTCAATATTGGTATGGGAGCTTTGTTTATCTGTCTTGGTGATAAGATTACCACAGCAGTAGCTGAGGGAATTGGAAAATGGAAGGAAGAGCAACAACCAGCTACATCCAAAGTAATTTTTAAGGATACTGGCTTTACAGATGTGGAGAAAACCAACAGCATGCAAATCCTTAAACGTCATGGAATAATAGAAGTAAACACCATTTAACCGATAAACTGTAAAGCTCATGAAAATAAAATTTGACAGCAGTTTATCCTACCAACAAGATGCAATAGAATCTATTGTAGACGTCTTCAAGGGACAAGAAACCTGCAACTCTAACTTCACGGTGTATTCGCCAGATTTTCTGGCTAAAAACGGCTTGTTTGCCAATCAAGAGAGTACTAATCTGTTGGGTTATGCCAATAAACTGCAATTAACAGAAGGACAGATACTGGAGAATATCCAGAAAATTCAACTGTGCAACGGCTTAAAACCATCCGTTCAAGGAGAGATAGACCGTAATGCTTTAGACTTGAGCGTGGAGATGGAAACGGGTACAGGTAAAACTTATGTGTACCTCAAAACCATCATGGAAATGCACCGTCAATATGGATTCAGTAAATTCATTATTGTAGTACCTACTATTCCAATTAAAGAAGGTGTTTACAAGAGTTTACAGATTACTGAAACCCATTTGAAGGAGCACTATGCCAATGTAAACTATAAGTACTTTGTTTACGATAGTTCCCGTCTAAATGAGATTAGGGATTTCGCCACTAGTGATCAACTCCAGATTATGGTCATCAACATTCAAGCATTTGCCAAAGATGTGGATGATGATTCAAGCAATACCAACAGAATTTTGCTGAATTACAATGATAAGCTGGGTTACAAACCCATATCGTTAATTCAAGATACCAGACCGTTTGTTATTGTAGATGAACCCCAACGTGTGTTAAATACTCCATTGGGTAAGAAGTCTGTGAACAATCTTAAACCATTGGCTATTGTTCGCTACTCTGCAACACACAAAGAGAAAGTGAACCTGCTTTACAAATTGGATGCAGTTGATGCATACAACAAACAATTGGTTAAGCAAATTGAAGTAGCCTCAATAAAAGTTGATGGAGCTGCCATAGCTGGAGCTTACATTAAGCTCTTGCAGGTGTCCAATAAAAATGGGTTTAAAGCCAAATTGGAGTTGGATGTAAAAGGTAGAGATGGTAAATCGAAGAGAGAGAAGAAAGACGTTAAGCCTGGTGATGACTTGCTTCAACTAACCAAACTGGAGCAATACGATGGCTTCATGGTTAGGGACATTTATACCGACACAGACAATGAGTGTATAGACTTCACCAATGATGTGCAAATCCGCTTGAACATGAGCATCGGTGGCACAGATGATTTAGCCATTAAACGTGCTCAAATTGCCAAGACCATTGAGGAGCACTTAAACAAGGAATTGATACTGAATCCGAAAGGTATTAAGGTACTGAGCTTATTCTTCATTGACAAGGTAAGTAACTACCGTGATTACGATACGGATGGCAATCCGAGCAACGGGGTCTATGCTCGTTTATTTGAGGAAGAATACAAGAAAATCATTTCACGACCACGTTATAGGAACTTGTTCGAAGGCGTTCGGGACATCAATGAAGAAGTAAACCAGATACACAACGGTTACTTTGCCGTAGATAAGAAGCCAAAGGCTAGCAACACCAAGGATAAATATGAATATTACAAGGATACAACTGGTAAAACCAAAAATGACGAGGACACTTATAACCTCATCATGAAGGACAAGGAGAAGTTACTGAGCTTTGATTCCAAGTTGCGTTTCATCTTCTCTCATACGGCACTTCGTGAAGGTTGGGATAACCCGAACGTATTTCAGATTTGTACTTTAAAAGATTCGGGTGGAACAGATATTTCCCGTAGGCAAGAAATTGGACGGGGTTTACGTCTCTGTGTTAACCAGGATGGTGATCGTGTTCATGGATTTGACACCAACACGTTAACCGTAATGGCAAACGAATCGTATGAAGAGTTTGTAAAGAACTTCCAAAAAGAAATGCAGGAAGAAACTGGCATTGTGTTTGGTTTATTGCAACCTCATAGCTTTAGTAGCATCACGGTTGAAATGGATGGCAATGACCCAGTATTTTACGGTCAAGAACAGTCAGAGCAATTGTTTGGCTACTTTGCGCTAAAGGGTTATATCGATGCACGTGGAAAGGTTCAGGATCTGCTTAAAAACGACCTGAGAACGGGTGAAGTGGATTTACCTGAAGAAATGCCTATCCACATTAAATCGCAGGTTATAGAGACTTTAAAACAGGTTGCTGGCAAACTGGAAATTAAAAAGAACGAGGACAAACAGACAGTCAAAGTACGCAAAGAGGTATTGCTTAGTCCTGACTTTGAAAACTTATGGAATCGTGTAAAGTATAAAACAACTTACTCAGTAGATTTTGATGCCGACAAACTCATTGATGCTTGCATAAAAAACATCAACGAACGATTGGTTATCAGCAAAGGAAAGTTGGTTTACACCAAAAGCAAACTGGATATTTCAAAGGGTGGTGTAGATCGAGTTGGAGAAGAGCAAACAGCTTATGGTCAAGTAGACCAGGATGCGTTGGTACTACCTGATATTGTAACTTACCTACAAAATGAAACCAACCTCACCCGAAAGTCAATCGTTCGAATCTTACAGGGTTGTCTGAACCTAAGATATTTTAAAATCAATCCACAGCGATTCATTGAAGGATGTATTGAGATCATCAATGAACAGATGCGCTTACACATCGTTGACGGTATCGTTTACAGCAAGATAGGTGAACATGAGTATTACAGCCAAGAGTTGTTCGAAAACGAAGAGCTGGTAGGTTATCTCAAGAGCAATATGGTAGAGAGTACCAAGTCACCGTTTGAATATGTAGTTCACGACAGTGCAATCGAATCGAACCTTGCCAAGGAGTTTGAACGAAACGAGAATATCAAGGTCTATGCAAAGTTGCCAGGGTGGTTTAAAATAGAAACTCCACTTGGGTCATACAATCCTGACTGGGCAATATTGTTTGAAAAGGATAGCGAAGAGAAATTATACTTTGTAGTAGAGAGCAAGGGAACCCTTGGTGTCGATTTTCTACGCCCGTCTGAAAAAGGTAAGATAGACTGTGGAATCAAACACTTTGAAGAACTATCTCGTCAATCAGGTAAAGATTTAAAGATGATTGTTGCAAGGGATATAGAGGATGTTATAGATCGAATTTTAGAGTAAGACTTCTAATTTATTTTAACGAAACTAGGTTTGTCATTTTCCAAACTTTCAACTAATTGCCTTTACAGTTTTACCCAAACCTTTAAAAATTTCATGTTTAAAAAAAATCAAGTCTCGAGTTAAACTATCAAATAAATCTTCTTTTACATACAAATTGTGCTCTTCCCATTCCGTATTTAACAAAAATATTAATTCGCCCTTACATGCAATACCCCACTGGTAATCATTGTTCCAAAATATGTCTTCGTATTCACAAAAACTATTGTACCAAACAAACTCAAAAAAATCATTTGACAACTCGGGACTGCCCTCAGCTCGATAATTTTGTAATTTATCCATAGATTTAGCGCTTAATAATTTGATTTCTGCACATTCTTGATCAGACCAAAAAAACAGCAAATAAAGAAATTCACAAGGGTTCAAACCATTGATAAAACTCTCTTTATTTTCAGCATTTTCAAATAAATCCTGGTAATAGTACATTCCATCATTGGTATCATAAAAGTTACCTAAAGTGCGAAATTTTAAAACCTTCGCATTATGCACAATCACTAAATCAAATTCTGTGAAATCTTGTTTATCTACCATCTATTTTGATTACTTTTAAACTACTCCGTAAAATTGGGCAAAATTATTATTGCGTTCAACCGCATTTTTCCCACTTTAATAACAAGAAATTACAGTGAATAGTAATAGTCACGAATTTTAATTGCCATCAACCTTCGTCTTTTAAGTAAAAATTCATCAAAATTGGCAAATCCCATATGAACTATATCTGAAGGAATACAATT
>JACCDJ010718670.1_pt1 | contig 13587 bp, 19 predicted proteins | sample 7444481 | NCBI WGS metagenome assembly JACCDJ01 (sample SAMN15323435, study PRJNA562643) | freshwater metagenome | isolation source: river surface water | place: USA:Blue River Watershed | collected 2017-08-15 | reverse complement strand
TTTTCTTTATATATAAACGATTCCAGAGATTTTTATAACCAATAACTTATTTTTATACAAAATTCATCAGGGTCTTCTGAAAATTCTTCCACGTCAAGTCCATCATATCTCATCTCATATCCCATTGATTTAAGATGTGATTTTACATCTTCAAGTTTATCATAAAACTCAAAGAATCTATCAACAAATATCGTTTTAGTTCTTTTATCATTCCAATATAGATATATTGAAAACTCAAATCCTATTTTCTTTCTTCTTGTGTCATGCCAACTCCAGTATAAGTTGTAGTATATACCAGGTTTTGAGTCATCGTTCTCATCTAAATTATCAGGAATGAGTTCTATATCATACTCATCGATATACTCAATAAAGGCCGACTTAATCTCATCTAAAAATCTATCTAATTCTTCTTGTGGGATAGAAGGTCTGTTATATGATTCAAATGTATTTAGGTGTTTCATTATTCTTTACCTTTTTGTGTACCGAAATAATATGAAAATATCATTAAGGTTAGTGTTTTTATAAGGTCAAATAAGGCCCTATTTTGTTCTTCGGAAAGTAAATTAACTTTAAAAGCTATTGTTTTATCTACTATAAATACAGCAACTAGTGCCGCGAATACTGTTAATATAAACTTAACTAAAATATCTTTTGTATCTGATACAAATAGTTTATGAACATAATGAACAGACCCTATAATAAATCCAAGAGATAATAGAATACCCATTATCATTACTATAACATTATCAGAGCTAAACATACTATTTATATATTAATTTCATTGAGGATTTAATCTGAAACTTATAAAAATATAACAATATAATTAAAAAATAAAAAATAATATGCCCTATTTCTTTACATCCGAATCTGTTTCGGAAGGACATCCTGATAAAATCGCAGATCAAATTTCAGATGCACTAATTGATAATTTTTTAGCATTTGATAGTGATTCAAAAGTAGCATGTGAGACTTTAGTAACAACTGGTCAAGTAATACTTGCAGGTGAAATAAAATCTAAATCTTACTTAGATATAAACTCAATAGTTAGATCAGTGATTTCAAATATTGGATACACAAAAAGTGAATATATGTTTGATGCAAACTCTTGTGGTGTTTTATCGGCACTACACGAACAATCACCTGATATAAATCAAGGTGTTGAGAGAAAAAATAAAGAAGATCAAGGAGCTGGTGACCAAGGAATGATGTTTGGTTATGCTACAAATGAAACAGATAATTATATGCCTCTTCCCATTGAATTATCTCATAGTATTTTAAGAGAGTTGGCTCAAATAAGAAAAGAAGGTAAGGATATGAAGTATCTTAGACCTGATGCTAAAAGTCAAGTTACAATTGAGTATGGTGATGACAATAAAGCCATCAGAGTATCATCAATTGTTATTTCAACTCAACACGATGACTTTGATGAAAATGATGATAATATGTTGAGTGTAATAAAAAGTGATGTTAAAAACATTCTATTACCAAGAGTTATTGAAAGATTTTCTGATAAAATAAAAAACTTATTTTCGTATAATTATGACCTACACGTAAATCCAACAGGTAAATTTGTTATAGGTGGTCCACACGGAGATACAGGACTAACTGGTAGGAAAATTATAGTTGACACTTATGGTGGTAGAGGTGCGCATGGTGGTGGTGCATTTTCTGGTAAAGATCCAAGTAAAGTTGATAGAAGTGCTGCATATGCTACTAGACATATAGCTAGAAACTTAGTGGCGGCTGGTGTTTGTGATGAAGTGCTTGTTCAAGTTGCTTATGCCATAGGTGTTGCTGATCCAGTTGGATTATACGTTAATACTTATGGTACTTCTAAAGTAGAATTAACAGATGGTGAAATAGCTCAGATGATTCTAAAATTAGAATCTTGTAATCTGAGACCATACTCCATTGAAAATAGATTTAATTTAAGAAGTCCAATTTATCTTGAAACAGCAACCTATGGACATATGGGTAGGCAGTCAATAGTTAAGGAAAAAACCTTTAAGGATTTGGGTGGAAATGAAAAAACTTTAAAAGTTGAGCTATTTCCTTGGGAGAAAGACAATTTGGTTAATGATTTTAAAGAAATATTTAAGTTACAATAATTATGAAATCAAAGCTTATAACATTTATTGGTGCACCTGCCAGTGGTAAATCAACACTAGCAACTGATGTACATACAGAATTAAAAAAATTGGGAAAGAATTCCATATTCATCGGAGAGGCAGCTACGGACTTTATAGCAGAATATGGAATACCAAATACACCAATAGATCAAATAACTATTTTCTACAAACAATCTAATCGAGAGAATATGTTTATTGGATCTAAAGACTATATTGTATGTGACTCATCAGGTATTTTAAATTACTTCTATTTTAGAAGACTATTTCAAAATCCACTAACTGATAAAGATATTGCTACTATAAATCATTTACAAAAAGAAATATTAAAGTCTCTTTCTAAGTGGAGTTTTATATTTTATGTACCACCCATTCCAACCAATCCAAACGATGGTGTTAGATATCACGATGAGAATGATATTAAAAATTTAGATATGTGGATTAAGTCTTATTTAGAAATAGAGAATATACCATATATTGATTTATCTAAAATTGATTATAAGAAAAGGCAAGATTTTGTAGTAAAGGAGATATTAAAATGACAGACCCAAAAGCATTAGGAATACCAAATATAAACTTCTCAGTTTATACAGATGACAATAAGAGAGAAGAGAGATTTTTAAAACAAAGATTAGAAAGAGGATTTGATGAATCTGAAACTTGGAATTTATATACCACGATTTCCAGATTTATATTACCAAGAATTAAAGAATTTAAAGAATGTAATATATGTCATCCACCTGAGTTAACACCAGAAGAGTGGAATAATATTTTAGATAAAATGATTAGAGCATTTGAAATTTCTTCTAACTCTGAATATATGACTGAAGAACAATCAGATGAATTCAGAGAAGGATTTAATCTATTTAATGAGTACTTTTTTGCACTTTGGTGGTAAATTACCATATAAAAAATAAAAATTTTATGAAATATATTCTTAGAGAGATTCATACCGTTTATTTAGATTTTGAAATAGAAGTTTCAGATGAAGAATTAGCTGAGAATAATGTTAATCCATATGATGATATAGAAATATCTTCTTTCATTATGGAGAACAGTGATAAATTTAAAAAAGAATTTACAGAATGGTGGGTTTCTGCTCAAAATCAAAATTTTGAAGTCAGAATAGGTAAATTAGAAAGAGGAACATCAGAAGAAGATATAGATTGGATTTAATATGTTTGCGCTTTTACAATTAAATAACATAGGAGAAGATACTGGTATTGATTATAAGATCAAAGATTATGAATATATTGGAGTCTTTGATTCATTATTGGAGATAGAACAAAAATATAAAAACTATTATCCACATAAGTATAGATTAAAAGACTATGGTTGGTGTTATTTCGTTAAAAAAAGTAATGACTTTAATAAAGACACTGATTCACATAAATTAGCTGATAAGATAATTATTGATATGGAATTTAAATCTGATGAATTTCATGACTATCAAACAGGCAAAACTTATAATAGAATTTCAGAAGATATTATTAAGAATTTATTAAGAGATATAAAATTAAATATGGTATTATGATAAAACTAAATATAATAACTAGATGCACTAGACCAAATCAACTATCAAAAGTTAAAGATTCTATTTTTAAAACTATACATTTTGATATAAAATGGTGGGTTGTATTTGATACAAGAGTAATAAAAGATATTGACGCTGATTTTTTAGCAAATTTACAACTACTTGGTGGAGAAGCTCTCTACTTCAAAGGTGAGAATGGTGATTTTGGACACACATCACTATCTAAAACTATTGATAGAATAGAAGATGGATTCGTATATTTTTTAGATGATGATAATATCATACATGAGAATTTTTATGATAAGATATACAAATCTATTAAAGAGAATCCTCACAAAAAAGGATTCATTTTTTCTCAAAAAGTTGGTGGTAAAGATTGGACAGGATTGGATATTAGAGAAGCCAAACCTGAGAATACAAAAGTTCAACATATTGATATGGCTCAATTTCTATTATCGAGAGAATTAATAGGTGATAATAGGTTTATTCAAGGTGATTATAAAGCAGATGGATATTTTATTGAAAAAATATACAACGATAATAAAAATGATTTCTTTTTTATAGAAGAACCACTTTGTTATTATAATTGGTTAAAAACTACATCAAATTTTACACCCAAAGTTCTTTTTATAGGAAAAGAAGAACCAGTATTAAAATCTTGGAAAGCTACTAATTATGAATCAGACGATTTAAGAGTATTTTATAGAAAAGATGATTCAGACTTACAACAAACTCTTAGAGAGGTGAATCCAGATGCTATTGTTACAAACTCAGAACAATGGCAAGATTTTCCACAATTAAGTGTTCAACCAGGTGATGTAAGATCAAGATGGATACACATAAAAGATGTTGATGGTAATACAGGTGAACATGCTTATCAATGTGCTATGAGTTATATTCTAAATAATAACTCAGATTTAGTATCATATTTCACACCTATTTATAATATTGGTGAAAAATTAAGACAAGCTTATCAATCATTAAGAAATCAAAATAATCCTAATTGGGAATGGGTATTGGTAAATGACTCAACTGATGGTGGTGTGACACTTAAAGTAGCTGAAGAATTGGCCATGAATGACAATAGAGTTAAAGTGTATGACTTCCGTGAAAAATCTGGTGGAATAGTTGGTGAATCTAAATATAGAGCAGCTTGTTTAACGAGAGGTGATATAATTGCTGAATTTGACCACGATGACTACTTATTACCAACATGCACTGATACGCTTTTCAATGCACATAAAAGATATCCGGATTGTGGATTCTACTACACGGATTGTGTTGAGCTTGATAATGGGTGGAACTCATTAACTTATGGTGATGGATTTGCATTTGGATATGGCCATTATAGAGATGAATTTGTATTTGATAGAGTGATGAAGGTAGCAATGTCTTTTAACATAAATCCTAAAACTATAAGACATATTGTTGGTGTTCCAAATCACATAAGAGCTTGGAGAAGAGATGTCTATTTTAAAGCAGGTGCTCATAATAGAAGACTATCAATCGCAGATGACTATGAATTATTGGTAAGAACATTTTTAGTTACAAAACTTCTTAGAATTCCAAGACTTGAATATCTTCAATTCATTCATAACGATGGTAATAATACACATAATATATCAAGAGCTGATATACAAAGACGTGTTAGAACAATTGCTCACTATTATAATGAAAAAATAAAAGCTAGATTTGAAGAACTTGGTTTAAAAGATTGGGCATATGAAGGAAATCCACAAAATCCAACTTGGGTGGATAGTAGATTTGGCCAAGATGAGGGTTATGTAAATTTAGTTTGGGAGGAATAATTTTTATATTTATATTTATATTTGTTTTTTTGAATATATAAATCAAATATTACCGCTATATCATGACACACGAAGAAATTATCGAAGAAATTCTACATGAAGCCTATCGAAATGGAATACATGCTGAAGTACTCGAACTCGCTAAGCTTTCTAAGGCTAAAGAAAGAGTTGATCAATTTCAAGAGGCATTTAATATACTAATGTCAGAAATTGACAATAGATGAAAGTAAACGGTCCATACATTTTGATAAAAGATTTCAAAGAAGAATTAGACTTCTTTGAAGCTATATTGCTTTTTGTTGACATTGATGATTTACGGTTTCATATACTTGGAAACAACGGTAAAAAGTTCTCTCGTATTCGATGTGAACAAATCAAAAAAATTGAAATGAGTGAACTTGGATATTACGAGAATAAGAAATCAAAAAAAAGTATTTTTAGGTATTCAGAAACACCAAAATCTGGTGACATTCTAAAATCAACATACCATTTTAAAGATGATGAAAAATGGGTAACTTTAGAAAAAGAAAATAGTATAACTTTAGATGATTTTTTCGAATACGCAATTGAAAAATGTAATCAAGTTGATTTGAGAAGAGATTTAAAAATCAATATGTTAGAAAAAAACTATTTAGAACTTTATAAATTTTTACGAAATGGGAGCATCAAGACAGAGTTATAGTCTAAAAATAGACTTAAAACATAAAAACTATAAAAGGTTTAGACAAAATCTTGCTATATTATTCTATATCAAAAGGTCTAAATACGAAAGAAGAATGATAGTTTTAGACTCATTTATAACACCTTTTAATAAGAAGTTTGGTTGCAAATGGTTTGGTCATAATTGGAAGTACGATCACGAAGATGATTACTATATCTGTTGGAAGTGTTTTCAGCATCAGAAACCAGAAGTTTATAAGTCAACAACTCGTGATGAAAAGATCGATAAGATTTTGAGATAATATCGAAAATTATCCTTATATTTGTACATCCAATCATAGAAATATGAACAAGTTAACAAGAGACATTATTGTAACATTACTATCAGTAATGTTTGGAGCTTCACTGTATTGTGCACCAACTTTAGCGATATTTTTATCAATTCCACTTGGCATTGCTATTTACGATAGTATTCAAACTAAACACTCATTACTTCGAAACTATCCACTACTTGGTCGTCTCCGTTGGATATTTGAGCATGAGAGAACTAAGATTCAACAATACTTTATTGAACACGACACCAATGGAACCCCGTATAATCGTGAGAAACGTTCTGATGTTTATCAAAAAGCCAAAGGTGATAATAACACCGTACCATTCGGTACACAACTAAATGTATACCAAAAAGGATATGAGTTTATTCAACACTCTATGTATCCTAAAGATATTAAAGATGTAGTAGACCCACGAGTTAAAATAGGGTCTAAATTCTGTCGTCTTCCTTATTCCGCCTCAGTTCTTAATATCTCTGCTATGAGTTATGGTGCTTTGTCTGACGCGGCTGTTACCGCACTTAACAAAGGTGCCAAACTTGGTAAATTCTTTCATAACTCTGGTGAGGGTGGCATTTCTAAGTATCACTTACAAGGTGGTGATGTGTGTTTCCAAATCGGAACTGGATACTTTGGAGCAGGAAAAACAGTTAACGGTAAAAGATACTTTGATGAAACACAATTCAGACAAAGAGCAATTAATCCAAATATTAAATTGATTGAGATCAAACTTAGTCAAGGTGCGAAGCCTGGACACGGTGGTATATTACCTGCCAAAAAGAACACCCAAGAAATTGCAGATATTCGTGGTGTACAAGTTGGAACAGAAGTTGCTTCTCCACCTTACCATACCGCTTTCACCAATCCAATTGAAATGTTAGATTTCGTTGAGAAATTGAGAGATTTGAGTGGTGGTAAACCAGTCGGTATTAAAATGTGTGTAGGTAATTTTGATGAAGTTAAAGAACTTATCTATAAGATGAAAGAACTGGATAGGTACCCAGACTTCATCACAATCGATGGTGGTGAAGGTGGTACCGGTGCGGCACCTTTAGTATTCACTAACTCTGTTGGTACTCCTCTTATTGATGGCATGACATTCGTAAATAATCTCTTAGTCGAAACCGGTTTAAAATCAGAAATCAGATTGATTGTGAGTGGTAAAGCCTCTACAAGTTTTGATATCGTTAAACTGTTAGCACTTGGGGCTGACTGTGTAAATGCGGCAAGAGCATTTATGTTAAGTCTTGGATGTATTCAGGCACGTGAGTGTAACAGTAATACTTGTCCTGTTGGTGTAGCGACACAAAACAGAAAATTAGTTGCAGGTCTTGATCCAACTGAGAAATCAGTCCGTGTTTATAACTATCATAAAGCAGTTATTCACGAGATTCGTGAGGTACTTGGGGCAATGGGTCTTACTAACGTGAATCAACTTAAACCCGAACATATTAAAGTTCGTGTAGATGATAACAAAATTAAAACTTATTAATATGGAATATAAAATCATAGAGGCTCATACATTTGATAATCTTGATACAACCGTGCATATAAGTTATTATGTGCCAAAAAAAGATAGATTTTATATTCAGATATTCGAATTAGACTCTATCCAACATGAAATTATAAGTAAATCAAATTCACAGAGGGGTATACTACACAATTTTATTATAAGAAAACATGATAGAGCTAGTGAATATACTTATGAACAAATAAAACAATTTATAGATAGTAAGGTATTAACTCAGTTTATACGAGAGCAAAAATTAGATGAATTGTTAAAATGAAACAATGTATTTTAATATTAACTATACTATTTAGTCTATATCTATATCCACAGGCAGGTCCAAATTCAAATTGGTACTTCGGTAGTAATGCAGGAATAACATTCAACTCTGGAGTACCGGTTGCACTAACCAATGGTGCTTTACTAACAACAGAAGGAGTTGCTACTATATCAGATAACTCAGGTGGTCTATTATTCTACACAAATGGTGTAAGTGTTTGGAATAGAAACCACTTATTAATGACAAATGGTACGGGATTATTAGGTGATCAATCATCTACACAATCTTCTATAATTGTTCAAAAACCAGGCTCTAATAATATCTACTATATTTTTTGTAGCGATAATGATGCAGGTCCAAATGGTATAACTTGGTCTGAAGTTGATATGAATCTTTCTGGTGGCTTAGGTTCAATAACATCGAATAAAAACATACCTCTTTATTCACCATCTTGTGAAAAACTATGTGCAGTTAGACACTGTAATAATCAAGATATTTGGATTATATCACATGATTGGAATACAAATATTTTTAGATGTTGGTCTGTTAATTCAATGGGTGTTGGTACTATACAATCTTGGTCTATAGCTGGTATAATACCAAGTGGTGCTACTCAAGGATCCTACGGACAGTTAAAGGCAAGTCCTGATGGAAAAAAATTAGCAGCCTGTTACTATGGTCTAGCTGGAGGTATCAATAAAATTGAAATTTATGATTTTAATCCATCCACTGGATTTGTTACAAATGCACAAACTATATCAACCGAGTTAGGAATTTATGGTTGTGAGTTTTCACCTAACGGAAAAGTCTTATATGCTGGGTGTAATCAAGGACTTCTTTTACAGTGGAATTTATGTGCCGGAACATTACCTCAAATACAATCAACTAGAACTGTTATAAGTAATGCGGGTCCTTTCATAGGGTCTCTACAGTTAGGACCTGATGGTAAGATATATGTGGCTAGAAACAATACATCACTTTCTGTTATAAATTCACCAAACATTTTAGGATTAGGATGCTCATATTCTAATCTGTCTGTATCACTTGCAGGTAGATCGAGTAGAATGGGTCTTCCTAATTTTGCATCTTACTACAATCAACAATCAACAAACATAATATCTAATCAAATAAGTTGTGATACATATGAATTTTCAACAATTTTAAATACAGTTAGTTGCCAAAACATAAATTATACTTATATTTGGAACTTTGGAGATGGTACGATTAGTAACTTACCAAATCCACAACATCAATTTCAAACAGGAAATTGGAATATTATATTAACAATAACAACCGGTTGTGTTCCTATAATTGGAAATATTACAGTAAATGTCGTATCTTCGGTCCCAACTGGTCCAATTTATAAAGAATGACAGAAGAATTATTATACAAATTAATTGACCACGAAATTCAGTGGTTATCTTATTATGGTCTTAGAGAAGATCGAGAACTATTAAATGAAAACTCAAACATCTACAAAGATGTTAGATCTATTGGGTATACTAAGAGAGTTATAGAGCTAACTCTAAGGTGCTCGCCTGGTCTTATAACATCTGATATCGCAATTACTAAAGAAACAAAAATCGAAGATTTAAAGCAGGATTATTTCCCAAGAGGTGATAATAAGTTCACACCTTTAGAAGTTTTTTTCATTCTATATCCAGAGAGAAAAATGGAAATGATTAAGAGATTAATACCAGAAAAAATTGAACATAAGGTTTTTTATGATAAAAAAATGATAGGAAATGGAAAAAGTTGATTTTACATCTAATGATTTTATATTCATGGCTAAGCCAGAACAATATTATATTGAAGGACATCCTGTTCAATGCGATGGTGATTATACAGAATGGAAACCTAATAAAATTGTAGAATCTGGTTGGGGAATGTTCAATGGACTAACAATGGTTTCTTATAGAGGGTATAGTGGAGAACTTCCAAGAATGGATGGTGATACTGCATCATTTGATGAATTTAACATTTATTATAAAGGTACATTAGTTAATAAAATGACTTATGAAGGTTTATATAATATGATTACACGTGATTCACAATTAAATAAAATACTATGATTGATCACAAACAAATGCTTGAGGATATTCTTGAAATGAATAAGCGATATGTTGTTATTTCAGGAATTGGTGATGTTATATTTTTACATGGTACTCCAATATTTACCAATTTCACAAAAGATAACTACTGGGTCATTCTTGGTAATCATAGTAATGATGATATGATTATTGAGGCTATGATAGATGGTGCTCCCGAACAAAAAGCTGTCGATGTGGATAGAGAAGGTGAATATAGTTTTGATGCTATTTTAAAGTATGTGCCCGGTGATTATGATGAATATGGTCGTTGTACAATGAGAGATTATTTGGAAATAGCTTATATAGATCTTAAATTTAATCAAACATTTCTACAAAGAGAACGTGAATTAAAATTAGGTGAAGTTTTACAGAAAGATATGGATGACTTATTTAAGTTTTAGTCTTTAAAATGTTAATTATATCATTATACATAACATTTATTACAGCTCTTATACACAGACATAAATATGATATGGGTTATTGGGCACTTTGGATTCTTCCACTTTCTAATTATTCATTTAAGATAGAATCTGGTCCAAACTCATTTACAATTTTCTTAGATTTCCTCTTACATCTAATATTCATACTGGCTTATTTAGATTCAACAGATATTGTAAATGTTGTAGTAAAGATTTGTTAGCGTTAATTTAACAAAGTCTACAGGATAGATATAGTCTAATTCGCCAGATTTTTATACACTTACAAACTGATTTGTTAGGAATATTTTCACATTTGTGATGATATATAATTTGTAAAAATATAAAAAATACAAATTATGAAAAAAATCGCAATCTTTTTACTATCAATTTTAACAATTGGTGTAAATGCACAAACATTCTGGACAGGTACAAACTATAAAGGAGCTTTTCCAGTGACAGATGGTACACCATCAACAGACTGGACAAATAGTTGGTCTAATTTCGATCCAGAAAATACAAACTATCCAACTACCACTACTACAATTAATTCAGATATAACTCAGAATACAACTTTAAGTGGTGTAGTTTTATTGGAAAATAAGGTATATGTTACAAATAATTCAACACTAACAATTTTACCAGGTACAATTATTCGAGGTGACTATTCAACTCAAGGAACACTTATAATAACGAGAGGATCAAAAATAATAGCTGATGGAAACTCTTCAAACCCTATTGTTTTTACTTCAAATGAAGATGTTGGTAATAGAGCTGAAGGGGATTGGGGTGGATTAGTAATTTTAGGAAATGCAATTAACAATCAGCCAGGTGGTGTTGCTAACATTGAGGGTATTGCTCCAACTTCAAATACTCAATATGGTGGTCAAAATGACGGGGATAATTCTGGAATTTTAAGATACGTTAGGATTGAATTTCCTGGAGTACCACTTGAACCAAATAAAGAGATTAACGGACTTACTTTGGGTTCAGTCGGTTCTGGAACAATTGTAGATTATGTTCAAGTTTCATTCTCAGGAGATGATTCATTTGAATGGTTTGGAGGTAGTGTAAATTGTAAACACTTGATAGCATACAAGGGCATTGATGATGATTTTGATACTGACTTTGGTTACAGAGGTAAAGTTCAATTTGGTTTATCAATACGTGATAATACAAGATATGATGCACCAGGTGATTCAAATTGTTTTGAGTCAGATAATGATGCTACAGGTTCAGCTAATTTGCCACAAACTGCGGCTATTTTCTCAAACTTCACAATTGTTGGTCCACTTGGAAATGGATCTCAGACTTTACCTGTTGGTGAGAAATTTGAAAAAGCATTCAGAATCAGAAGAAACTCATCTATATCAGTTTTTAATTCTCTCATAACTGGTTGGGAAAAAGGACTCTCAATTGAAGGTTCTGCTACAGAAGCAAATGTGACATCTGGAAATTTAGTATTTTCAAATAATGTATTAGCAGGTGTTCCTGCAAATTGTGTTACAGCAACTTCTAACTTTTACAGTTTCTTTTCAACTAATGAAAATGACTCAACATCAACAGTTTCTGATATCAATTGGGTCAATATATTTTCATCTAATCCAGATGCGAGATTAAATTCAAACTCACTTTTTTCTACAGGAGCTGATTTCTCAAATCCTAAATTTGGTGGCGAAGTTGGTGTAGAAGAAGTTAATCAAATTTTGAATATAGATCTTTATCCAAATCCAACAAATAATATTCTAAATATTAAAGGTGACGGTAAAATGAATATAAGTATTTATAATACTATGGGTCAGATAGTATTAACATCTCAAAATTGGAACTTTGCACAATTAGATGTTTCAAATCTGAATACCGGAATTTACACACTACAGATAAATAATACTTTGTCTAAAAAAGTTTTAATACAATAATTAATGAAATCAATTATATCTATAATACTAAGTCTGATAACTATTTCAGTACTTGGTCAATCAAAGATAACTGGTACAATAAGTGACTCTCTTTCAAATGAGTCACTTATTGGTGCCACTGTGTTTATACCTGAATATAATATAGGAGCATCAGCTGATATAGATGGTAGATTTGAATTACAGGTTAAACCAGGAACATATAATTTAGAGGTTAGATACATAACATACAATGATTATAAAGTAAAAGTATCAGTTTCGAATGGTGAAGTAAAAACACTTCAAATTAAAATGTCAGCTGGTATAAATGAATTATCAGCTATCAATATTGTATCTACTATAAATAAAGATTCACAAGCTGAACTAATACAAACACAAAAGAATAGTTCTCAAGTTGTTGATGGTACAACAGCTGAGTCATTTAAAAAGACACCAGACTCTAAAGCTTCTGATGTTATTAAAAGAGTTAGTGGTGCTTCAGTTCAGGATAATAAGTTTATTGTAATTAGAGGTTTAAATGATAGGTATAATTTTGGACTATTAAATGGTAGTCCACTTCCAAGCTCTGAAAGTGATCGAAGAGCCTTTTCATTCGATATATTTCCATCTAATATGATGGATAATATATTAATTTATAAGACAGCAACTCCTGACTTACCAGGCGAATTTGCTGGTGGTATTATTAATATAAACACAACCGATGTTAAAGATGAAAACTTTCAAAATATTCAAATAGGACAGTCTTATAATTCACTTACCACATTTGGTAGATTCTCTACCTATAATGGTTCAAAGTATGATTTATTTGGATTAGGATCTGATTACAGAATGATGCCATCAGGTCTACCAACAACTGAAGAGTTTTCACACTTAAATAAGACACAGAAAGCTGACTTAGCTAAGTTAATAAAAAATGAC
>JACCDJ010733527.1_pt1 | contig 13600 bp, 7 predicted proteins | sample 7444481 | NCBI WGS metagenome assembly JACCDJ01 (sample SAMN15323435, study PRJNA562643) | freshwater metagenome | isolation source: river surface water | place: USA:Blue River Watershed | collected 2017-08-15 | reverse complement strand
TAGAAATAAGTTTTTCCGTTCGTAATAGTGTCTATAATTAGTGTGGCTGTTTTTGCTAACTCTCTATAAACTTTTATTGTGTCTAAGGTAGTTTTTAAGGTATCTCTAAATTATTGGTATTTGCTTACTGACAAAGTAGAATCATAAGCAAAGGTGATAGATAAAATCTTTTTGTCAATAATGTCTCTATTCAATTCTAATAATGTAGGGGCTGCGAAATAGTTTTTATTTTCATAAGCACCAATATCAATAGAAGAACCAACAGGCAATGGCCTTTTATTATATTCAAAATCCTTGGCGGCTGCAAATAATGTATCCCCGCCCATAATTAAATAAGGTGCACCTTTTCCTAATGCAGGAGAACTATTTGAAAGTTGATAAGAGTCAGTCGAAATATCATTGTATAATGGATCTTTTTTAATGTTACCATTTTTCAAAGCATAAACATTATCATCTACAATAGAATTAACCACAACATGATTAGGACTTGAACCATCCTTTAACATAGTTAAACGATCATTTCCCCAAATTATACAGTTTAAAAATGGCATTTTCCCCCTAGTATTTTCTTCTCTAATCCATCCCCAATTTGAATTATTTATGATGTTTGAGTTAACAAAACTTACTGTTTTAAAATTCAGCTGTGTTGAATCATTATTTGGGACCCAAAATAAAAGCTCATTATTTGAAATAATACAATTTACAAATTCAGGCGCAGCATTTTCTGATCCAATTGTATATCTATTTTTGTTGTTCTGAATTATACAATTTTCAAAAATAGGACTAGTATTCTCAGTTGTTGAAATAATACCATAAGGATAAGGATGAGGAATATTATTCGAATTCTCCCAATTTGATATATTAAAACCACTAATCACGGAAACTGGAAATGGTCTAATATTATTTGTATTCCCATCTACTCTAACTAAATAACCAACTTTATTGATATCAGATAAACTTGTCTTAGATGGCCCTTCTGTTGTTTTAATTAAAATACTTTTATTGGTTACTTTGAAAGAAGCATATACCCCTGGCTTAACCAATATTGTATCCCCATTTTTAGAGTTATTTATAGTTGTTTGTAAATTATTAAATGGATATTCATTAGAGCCGATTTGAATTGTATTTGGCAATGTATCAACGTACCATGAATTAGTCAATTTTAATTGAACTAAATTACTTGATCTACTCACGGCGCCTCCCGAATCGATTGTTTTAACAGCAAACCAATAATTTGCATTTGCAACTATATTGTTAACTTTATAAAAATTAGTGTCAATACCATTTGCTAAAACTGTTAAACTGTCTTTATTCCTACCTCCAAGTACCAAATATTTTACTGGTGTTGTTAATTTTTTCCAAGTCAATAACGCTGTTCTAGGAGCAGAAGAAATATATAAAGAATCAATTCTACTTGGAGGAATATTAGGTGTAATCTCAATTTGATTACTAAATGAAGTTGAAGAGGAAGTGCCTTTTAATATAGACTTTAAACGATAAAAATACTTTGTTCCATTGTTTACAGATGTGTCCTTAAATTGAAGGATCGAACTATTAATAGTAGTTGCAATTGGAATTAAAGTAGTATTTGTGTCTGCTATTTGTTCTAAAGATCTATAGATTGCATAACCTTCAACTTTTTCTGGACTAAAAGGCTTCAAAATTTTAACAAAATTAACATTGTCCCCTCCTTCTACATTGTCTAAAATTGGAGTAGGAATTGGATAATTAAATACTTGGGCCCCAATATCAATTTTTGTATTTCTAATTGCACTGTCTAATCCAAAAGTTGGTATTGTATAAAAATCTATTGATTTATTCAATACTCTTGAGCCCATTCCAATACCAGTAAAATTAGAAAGTAGTTCTAATTTAATCGTATCTATCATTCTACTATAGTCTTGACCATAAATATTATTTGCTTCATAGACATTAAAATAGGTTGCATTTGGAAACTTTACAGCAGAGTCGGTTAATGTATTATTTAATATAATAGTAGATGCATTATATAATGAAGTGCTTTTCTTTTGAAAAGCAATTTCGCCAACAGGATTATAGAAAAAATTATTAGCTACAACAGTCTTTTTATCTTGATATTGTTCAATAAATATTGCAGTTGTTTTATTTTTAATAAATGTGTTATTTACAATATACATAGTGTCAGAATAGCCTTCAGTTCTAATAACACTTGCTAAACAACAATCTGAATAATTTGGATCAATCCCGTTAAATGCAAATAAATTATTATTAATATAGGTATTACTTCCCCAGTTTCTTATCAAAGTATTCCAGGAATAATTAATGTCATATTGGTTAGAAATAAATTTATTTCTTTCTATAAGATTGCCATTGTCATAGGTAATAAATTGTCCTTTATTATTTGTAATAGTTGAATTAATAAGTTTAGAGCCATTCCTAAGTGTAATTAGAATTTGATTCAAGTTTGATGATGTCCCATTATTTTTTATTATACATTTATCAATTGTTAATCTAGAGCTTGTATTAAATATTCCATTAATATGATTTTGGACTGTTAAACCAAAAACAGTAAAAGCAGGATGAGGTGAAGCTGAATTAAACAATGTAAACCCAGTTCCTCCAGTGATAATTGTATTTGATATATCATTAGTATCCTTACTACTTAAATAATTTGATGTGATGAATACTTGCTTAGGAATTTGAATTGTCGATGAATTGGCATAAGTACCTCGAGCTAATACAATCGTATCTCCACTAAATGAATTCAAAATTGCTTTAGAAATTGTTCTTAGTGGACTATCTGAACTACCAAGATTTGTATCATTACCTGTTGAAGCCACATAAATTTTATTAGCTACTTTTTGAGTAGTAATAATATCAGAGAACGGAGATTCAACCCCATTTGCATCAATAGCTTTAATTCTATAGTAATACACTTGCTTTCCTAAATTCGAATCTAAGAAACTTGTGGTTGTATTTGCAAATGTCTTTACTATAAATGAAGTCACTTTGAAGGAGTCTAAAGAACGATGTATTTCATAAATTCCAGATGCTTGTCCGGTTTCATTTGTCCATTTTAAATTAACAATATTTGAAACAGTATTTGCACTAATTGAATTAGGCAGTTTAACACCAGCTTGAGGTGTTGCACTTTTAATATTTCCAAATCCTGATATTGATGTATTTAATTTTGTTACAGAACTTAATTTATAAAAGTATTTTGTCCCATTTGTTAAATTATTGTCAGTAAAGTCAGGATTATTTATACCTGCTTTGCCATCATATTCGATTACAAAGAAATTACTGAGAGCCCCATAATTATCATCCCAATTTCCACCATTGTAAACCCATAAATGATCTTGAGCTGATATATTACCATTCCCAGCATTATTTGGTTCTCCAAAACCCACCCCAAAATTTGTACCTGACATATTCATTATAAAATTTGCTCCATTTAACCAAGCCCATTTACCTCTTGGTTCTTCTGTATTATCTTTTTGATATCCGCCAGCCCAAAAGTCACTGTATTTTTGTAATGCTTGCTTTCTAGAATTTATAAATTGATTTTCTTCAGGAGTTTCAATTGAAACTAAATTACCACCTTCACTTATTGCAATATTTTGTGCTTCAAACCAGTTTTTTTGAAAATTACTTAAGTAATATTCCGAACCATTAAAACTGCCTAAATAAGTATATTGACTAATATTAACAGGTTTTCCGTAAGAGTTAATACCTGTCTTTGATTTACTTGTATCATTCAATACAGTACCTACTTTTGTATAAGTACCTAAGCTATCGGTAGCTCGGTGAACTTGAATTGAATCTACATATGTTGGAGGCGTATTTGGTACTGCCCATCTTAAATAATTTCTTGTTTGACCAGGAGTAACTGAACTTAGAGACGGTATAGCAGGACCCACAATAATTGTTTTTGAAATGGTACAACCTACTGAGTTTCTGTAGGTAATATTAGTTACACCATTTGCAACAGGAGTAAAAGTAGCTGCTGTTGATGCTGCTGAAGAAACAGAACCTACTGCAGTATTTGAAGAGCTCCAGGTATTACTAGCAGCTGCAGTCCCGTTTCCAGTTAAAGTTAAGTTTGTACCGATTATTGTATAAAAATTATTTCCAGTAACATTTAGAGTCGGTAAAGTGTTGATTGTTGAGGTAGGAATTGCAACCAAAGCTTGATTTGACCCAGATGATACCAGTGTAATGTTACCAGAATTTAAATTTGTACCAGATGATGGTGTAGCTGAAGCCTTGATCCTAACATAAATGGCAGTTGCCGCAATATCACCTGAAGATTGCACTAAAACAAGGGTGTCCTGATATCCTGAATTGCTAGAAGTTCTTGATACTTCATACCCATTAGGCGCAGTAATTGTTACATTGTTAGTTAATTCTGCCCCTGTTACAGTAAAACTCTGACTTGGTGAAGCTGAAGTTAAACAGGTAGTAAAGGCAGAAAGAGTTCCAGTAGTAGCAATTCTTGTTACAGCTGTTACATTAAAACCAATTTTTCTAGCAATGGATTCACAACCTGTTGAGCTGTTTTTAAGTCTTAAAGAAAAAAAATAATTACCAGGAGATTTTGATTTAGGTATAGCTATATCTATACTTGTACCAGAAATAGTACCAGCATTTACTGCAACAAAGGAACTCATAGCTGGCGAGTCAACAACTATTGAATACTGATTTGGCGAACCTGTTGCTGCACTCAAAGGAAAATTAAAACTTGTTGCGTTACTTAAAACAGTTCCAATTGAAACATTTGGCACAGTTGGTAAAATTGCTACAGTAGAACTTGGCATTAAGATGGTTAAATCTGTAGAAGCACTTGAAGAAGCAATATTAAGTGTACCTGTATATGTTCCAGCTGCTGCAGTAGCGCTCAATCTAACATTTACAGTTGTGGAAACTGTACCTGATGATGCTTGAGTAATTGTTACCGAACTAGAATATGACCCACTAGCTACTGATAACTCAAAACCAGAAGGTGCTGTTAACACAATTGTATTATTGGTAGTGGTGAAAGTACCTGCTACAACAAAAGTTTGAGCAGCAGATGAAGTTCCAAAACAAGCAGTAAAGCTTGTTAAGTTTGCTGTTCTGGTGATAGTACCAGAACCACCCGCATAAACCATTGGCGTAACAATTTCGCTTTTAGTCAAAGTTGCCTTAGGCAATAAATTTGTTAAGTTTTTCGTTTCTGCTTTAGCAAAACTTAAAAACAGAAAAAACTGTACGAAAATAAGAATGTACTTTCTTGCACTAGAGTTAGATGAAATCATAAAAGAATAATTACTGTTTTGTGTTCAAACAAAACTTGTTAATTAATTAAAAAATATAACAATAATATTACACCTATAAGATATGAGGGTACTTAATGGGGGGTAGTGTAGTATGTTAAATATATTAACAAATATTAGGATATAAATGATTTAAGCTTAGAATTTACTCTTTTAATATAAATTTAATGTTGATAATCACCTTAAATGAACATTAACAATAATATATATATTATAATTTAATTAAATATAATAAATTCTTTTAGTATAACACCAAGTTATAAATATCACTTAATAAATAAAATGATCTACCTCCATTTTATTATTCTTACTATTTTATTAATCACTAATTTTATTTCCTAAAAAAACCATTTTGGAAGATATAAGCTGTTATTACGACGAACAAATAAGCCAATTTAGCCAAACTGGCATGTCTCTAAATGATTTACTGATTCAAAGAGGGTATGGGATTTTTGACTACCTAAGGGTGGTGGACAACAAGCCTTTGTTTGTTCAAGACCATTTAGACAGATTATACCAATCCGCAGCATTGATGCATATGAATGTGCCTCAATCAAAGGAGGCGATTTTGAAGATTGTGATGGAATTAGTGGCAAAAAATAATATGCCCTATTCTGGCCTTAAATTGATTGTTTCTGGCGGAGACAGTTCGGATGGATATACTTTAGAGCAACCTAGGTTGACAATTATTCAACAACCCTTACCTGTTCCTTCCAATCAATTTTCGGTAAGTCCTTTTGCTTTAATGAGTCATCCATTTCAACGTCAATTGCCTCAGGTTAAAACGACCGATTATTTGATGGCCATTTATTTGCAACCTCAATTAAAAGCATTTGGTGGACAAGATATTTTATATACCCACGAAGGGATGATCAGAGAATGCCCTAGGTCCAATTTTTTCTTAATCTCCGAACAAGGTCATATTGTAACGCCTAAAGATCAAGTCTTAAAAGGGATCACTAGAAAAAATATATTAGCAGAAGCAACTTTAAATGGCATCACCGTCGAAGAAAGACCAATTGCTATGAAGGAGATCATCACTGCAAAAGGAGCATTCATCGCGAGTTCTACAAAACGTATCATTGCAGTTACCAAAATAGATGCAACTAATATCCCAACCGACTCCCCTATTTTACAAAAAGTATTTGATTTACTAGTTCAAAAAGAACAAGCTTATTTACAAGCTGAATAAAAGATAAAGAAAGAAGAAGCAAAAGTTAGGACGAAAAATCCTAATCCTAAAAGAAAAATTTGAACTAAAAATCTCTATTTAAAATTCTAAACACAAAAAAAGGGCTAAATAATTTACATTATTTAGCCCTTTTTGATTCAACAATTAAATTTATTTCAATTGCTTTCTCAAAGCATCTAATTTACCCACATACAAACTACGGCCATGCGTACCTAAAATAATCTCATGGTCTCTTGGGTGAATTTCTAAGTCATGCACTGGGACACTTGCTGGTAAACCTTTTGTCCAAGCCATAGAACTATTACCTCCATCTAAACTCACATACAATCCTCCATCTGTACCTACGTACAATACTTGTTCGGAAACTGCATCTTCTTTAATCACATTCACTGGCTCTGATGGTAAGTCTTTCATGATTTGTTTCCATGTAGTTCCATAATCATCGCTTTGATATACATACGCATTAAAATGATCGTTACGATAACCATTCAACGTTACATAAACACGAGCAACATTATACTTGCTTGCAATCACTCTACTTACATATAAACCCTTTGGTAATTTTTGGCTAATCATAGCAAAACTATTACCACCATCTTTTGATACTTGCACATTACCGTCGTCTGTACCTACATAGATTAATCCAAAACGAATTGGACTTTCACTAATTGTAGTGGTTGTTCCAAATGGTACATCTCCTTGAACAGGATTGGTTGTTAGATCATTACTTAAAGTCACTAAGCTATCTCCCTTACTCATGGAGCGGTGAAATTTATTTGAACCAAAATAAAACACATCTTGGTTGTGACGGCTTAACAAAATTGGTGATTGCCAATTGTATCTCACTGCTGGTTCGCCTAAATCACGCATTGGACGCACATTTTTACGTTCCTTAGTGGCAAGATTTTGTCTGCTATAAAAACCAAATTGAGAACCACTATATACTGTCTTATTGTCTCTCCAATCAACTTGTACTTGCATACCATCTCCGCCACCTATCATTGTATATGGATTATGTCCGTTGTCATACCAATCATAGTTTTCTTTAGTAGCACTTGATCCAAACCAAGTACCATTGTCTTGCAATCCACCATATACATTGTATGGCTTAGCCATATCAATTGCGATATTATAAAATTGTCCTACAGCTGGTGTATTGGCTTTAAACCAATGTGCTCCATTATCATAGGTAATATTACATCCACCGTCGTTACCTATAATCATATGACTATCACGTTGTCCATTCATCCAAACAAAATGGTGATCTGCGTGTACATTTTCTTTACCAATTGAACTAAATGTTTTTCCGCCATCCGTACTTAATAAAACGCTTACACCTGTAATGGCAATTTTATCTGGATTGCTTGGGCTAACAAATACTTTACCAAAATAATAACCATAAGTACTATATAATTCTATTGGCTTAGCATGTGTTTTAACCCAGCTTAAACCCGCATTGTCTGAACGGTATACTTGCGCACCATAAATTGGTGTTTCAAATAATGCAGTGTTTGCATCATATAAATAATCCCAAATACAATTTGGTGCTAATTTACCAGACTTTACATCTTGCTTAATATTTTCAGCACTATATTTAGTTGGGATTCCATTGCGTGGAGACTTTAAAAAAGCATTTAATTTTTTATCATCTAAGGCAAGAAACTGATCAACAGTCAATGCTTTAAAATCTCTTAACACATATCTTGATGTATCTGCTGCTTTTTGAACAGCAGTATCAGGTTGATGAAAATTATTATCCACGATTGCATACACAATAGAAGGATTTTTTGGATACACAGCTAAACCAATTCTTCCTACACCATCTCCTGAAGGAAATCCGCTAGTTGGCGTAGAGATTAAAGTCCATTTGTCACCACCATCTGTGCTCTTATAAATACCAGAAGTTTTTCCTGATTCCTCAAAATTCGAAGCTGTTCTTGTTCTATACCACATTGCAGCATACAACACTTGTTCGTTACTTGGATCCATATCTACATCAATAGCACCCGTATTGGCATCCAATGCTAAAGTTTGGTTCCAAGTTTTACCAGCATCTGTGGTTTTGTAGATGCCTCTATCTTTACTCTCAGAATATAAATGCCCTAGTACAGCGACCCATGCAGTGTTAGGATCTTTTGCAGATAATTGAATCTTTCCAATATGATGACTCTCTGGCAATCCAAGGTATTCCCAAGACTTTCCATTGTTAGCCGAACGATACACGCCTAAACCAGCATAAGTAGAACGGCTACTATTTACTTCGCCCGTACCTACCCAAATATGTCTGTTCTGCCAGTTCACAGCAATATCACCAATCGTTAATACATCCACTGAATCAAAAATGGGTGCAAAACTTTGACCATTGTTTTGTGTATGCCATAAACCACCAGAAGCATATGCTACATAAAATTCTGTAGGGTCTTGAGGATTTACTTCAATGTCCACTACACGACCACTCATAATTGAAGGTCCAATATTTCTAAAACCTGTTTCGTTTAAAGTAGATCGACTCAGCAATTGCTTTCTTTGGTCAATTGATTTTAATCTTTCTTGAGCGGATGTCGCTTTAATTTGTGCTTGTAAGAATAAAGTACAAAAAAGGGCTGAAATCGTTAATAGTCTTTTCATGCAATCAAATTTATATTAAGGTTTTGAAGTTAATACTTTTTCGAAAGCAATCATAAAAAAAATGACTAGCGTTCCTACTCATTTTTCAGTACAATAATTATCGTAATATTGGGTATGCATATCCTCATCGTTAACAATACAAGTATCCCAGTCAAGCAATATGGCGGTACGGAAAGGGTAATCTGGTGGCTAGGCAAGGAATTGGTTAAAAGGGGACATCAAGTGTCCTACCTTGTGGCAGCTGGCTCCTATTGTGATTTTGCAAATGGAGTGCATGTATTAAATCATGACATACCATTTAATCAGCAAATACCCGGTGGCGTAGATCTGGTGCATTTGAATTGTAAGGTCAATGAGACCCCTAAAATTCCCTATATTTTTACCTTACATGGGAATACCAATGACCAAAATCCATTGGATTTGAATACAGTATTCGTATCAAAAAATCATGCAAGCAGATATGGTAGCGATTCTTTTGTGCACAATGGCATTGACCCGGATGATTATGGAGACCCAGGATTAGATCAAAAAAGAAATTATTTTCATTTTTTAGGTGACGCTGCATGGAGGGTAAAAAATGTGAGAGGCGCTATTAAGATCGCACAACAAGCAAAAATTAAATTCAGAGTAATTGGAGGGAAGCGTTTCAATTTTAATCAAGGCATTCGAATCACTTTTGATCCTCGTATACATTTTGATGGGATGATCGGTGGAGCAGAAAAAAATAACCTACTCAAAGGTTCAAAGGGCTTAATTTTTCCAGTATTATGGAATGAACCATTTGGATTGTCAATTGTAGAGAGCATCTACTTTGGATGCCCTGTCTTTGGCACACCCTATGGCTCCTTAAAAGAAATCATTCACCCAAGCGTAGGTGTAACAAGTAATTCATTGAGTGCTCTTGTAGATGCCGTTCAAAATGCAGGTCAGTTTGACCCAAAAATTTGTCATGATTATGTGATGGAAAATTTCACAAGCACTCAAATGACAAATGCATATTTATCAAAATATGAAATGGTTGTGCATGGTCAGCAATTAAATAAAACAGCTCCAAAGTTAATTGCTATTCAAAAAGAAAAGTTTCTTCCTTTTTTACCCTAAACGTATAATTATTCTGCTTAATTTTTCAAAGCAGTCATAAAATTATTATCCATTAAATTAATGGCTTCATAATAACCCTGCTTATGCCATTTACAACGAGCCAAAGAAGCAACTAATTGTTGATGTAAAAGCGGATTTTGCAACATTGATGCAGGCAATCCTTTTTGTTTTGTCTTTCGTAAATATTGATCCAAAGACTTAGTTAGATCTTGCTTCGAAAAAGCAGTAACAAATGTTTGAACAGATGAATATTGATTCAACGACTTTTGTGCTGAAAGATAATATTGTAAAACAAATTCACTTATAAAGCCTTGTGTATATAAATTGGCATAATTTGAATCTGTATACAATCCATTAGTTGGTAACCATTGATTTGGAATAATACCTCCGCCACCATACACCGTATTACCTTTTGGCGTTTTATACGCCTTGCCAACAGAAGCAGTATCTATATTCCCTTCATTGGATTGCAACATGCGTTCAAGAAAGTCATGCTCATATGCCATCTTTCCATTTTGATATGGACGTTGAATGTTACGCCCTAATGGTGTAAAGTATTTTGCAGTTGTCAACCTTAATGCGCCACCATTGGATAATCTAAATTGTTGTTGCACCAATCCTTTTCCAAAAGACCTTCTTCCAACCACTTTGGCTCTGTCCCAATCTTGTAATGCGCCTGCCAATACTTCACTTGCCGAAGCTGAAGTTTCATCCATCAAAATAGTAATATCCCCTGTCTCAAATAAGCCTTCTCTTTTGCTATAATAATTTACCCTTGGCGCATGTAACCCCTCTGTATAAACAATTAATTTATTCCCAGCCAATAACTCATCTGCAATCCCAACTGCTTCAGACAATAATCCGCCCCCATTTCCTCTTAAGTCAATCACCAACGATTTCATCCCATTTTTTAATAAAGGTTCCAAAGCTTGCATGAATGCTTCATAAGTCCTGTCTGCAAATTTGTCGATTTTAATATAACCAACGGTGTCGCTTACCATATAAGCAGCATCAATGGGAGAAACTGACACAGATGCCCTCACTAAATTGAAAGTCAATCTTTTTTGATTGCGTAATACCATTAATTTTAAATTTTCATCTGCGGGGCCTTTTAATTTTCGCTTGATGGCTTCGCCATTTAATTTATTGCCAGATAATTGAACGGTATCATCTGCAAATAAAAGAATGTCTCCAGTTTTTAATCCTCCTTTTTCTGCAGGACCACCTGGTAGGACATAAGCAACAAAGACACTATCTCTAAATTGTTGAAACTCTATACCTATCCCTTTAAAGCTGGGTTGCAATTGTTCATTGGCTTCTACTAAATCTGCTGGTGGAATATATACAGAATGAGGATCTAATTGTCCCAAATAAAAATCTGCTAATTTGGTTTGAGTACTATCCACATTCACTTGATCAACATATTTTGATTTAACTAATTCAATGATCTCGTCCATTGATGAATTTGTATCAAGTGAAGGGAATCCAATCGAGAAACTTCCTTTTAAAAAAATACCTATGCCAATTCCTAATAAAAGTACACCTGCATAGGCAATTGGGGTGACCCAACTTGTTTGGGTAGAACGAGGTTGATTTTGTTGCATGTTGTATGAATTCTTGGCAAATTTACATCAATTCAAAATGAAATGGCTAATTTCATGTCCTAGTTCAACCACCATGAAAAAGACTTATTTAATAGCAGATAGCGGTGCCACAAAATGCCATTGGACCCTGGTTCAAAACGGCAAGCGTCAAACCATAAAAACGATGGGTATAAGCCCCTATTTTTTGAGTTTACAAGACATTGTGCGATTGATAGAAAAGTCATTCCAGAAAAAAGTAGATATAAGCAAAGTAGATGCAGTTTATTTTTATGGAACAGGTCTAAGTAATCTTGACAATGTAGCCATTATAAAAAAGGCTTTGAAATCGGTTTTCAAAAATGCAGCATTAGACATTCAAACCGATTTAATGGCGATTGCTAGGGCTGCCTGCCAGGATAAAAAAGGGGTGGTTTGTATTTTAGGCACTGGCTCCAATGCAGGATTTTACAACGGCAAAAGAATAACAAAAAATAGTCCAGGTTTAGGTTATGTGTTGGGGGATGAAGGAAGTGGTGCTTATTTAGGTAAAAAAGTATTGCAATATTTTTTATATAAGACATTTGACGAAGAGTTGATGAATATGTTTGAAAAAAAATACCAATTGGATCGTGCAGCTATTTTAAATAAAGTCTATAAAGAACCTACTCCAAATAGTTATATCGCAAGCTTTACCGATTTCTTGGTGGAGAACAGAGGCCATTATATGATCGAAAATATTATTGAAGATGGATTGAACGATTTTTTCTTTACCCATTTGAATAAATTAAATGAATCTTGGTTACATCCTATACATTTTGTGGGCAGCGTTGCGTATGGCTTTAAAGATATCTTAAAACAATTAGCCGAAGGTTATGAAATTGAATTAGGCAAAATTGTAAAGTCCCCAATGGAAGGATTGATTGAATACCATAGCAAACACTAGGTCCAAATGCACGATATAGAACCCTATTATCATTGGCGACATTTATATACTGCTGAAGCAGATCCGAAGTCTATTTTTTTTGGTAGGACCTATAGTGAATTTGAGTTTTCTCAGACTGTGTACAATTTTTATATCCATCCTCAATGGGATGAATTTGGCAGCAAAACATTGTACTTAAAAATTTTATACACAGACTATGATGCAAAATTTGCCATCATAGAACTCATAGGCGAATGGAATGATACGATTGAAAATGATATCATGGAATTGAAAAGAGAAGTCCTTGATAAATTAATGGCAGAAGGAATTATTAAATTTATTTTGATTGCAGAAAGTGTATTCAATTTTCATAGTGGGGATAAAGATTATTACGAAGAGTTGTATGAAGAATTATCCGATGAGGACGGATGGGCCGTATTGGTCAATTTCCATCCAGCAGCCCAACATGATTTTTTATTACGAAAATTAAACCGCTATATTGAACTAATGGAGATTAGTGCATGGCGCACTTACAAGCCTGAACATTTTTTCCAATTCATTGACCAGAAATTAAGTCAAAGGTTAAGTTTGTAAACTAAATAAAGGGTAAAAAAAATTACGTTTACTTAATTGCAGTAAAAAAGACGAATCTAATAAACAAGGTCTTCGTAAGCTGCCAATAATTCTCTGTGAGCATGGTCATCCTTAGCTAATTTACAAGCTGCCATCCCTTTTACATACCATTCAATGGCTGCCTCATTTTCAGAAAGCGACTCTAAACATTTTGCTAAATGGTAATAGGAACCCACATAATCCGGTGACTCCGTCAAGATTTCAGTAAACAAGGCTTTTGCCTTTTGCAAGTCCCCTATTTTGATAT
>JACCDJ010637432.1_pt1 | contig 13607 bp, 9 predicted proteins | sample 7444481 | NCBI WGS metagenome assembly JACCDJ01 (sample SAMN15323435, study PRJNA562643) | freshwater metagenome | isolation source: river surface water | place: USA:Blue River Watershed | collected 2017-08-15 | reverse complement strand
TGGTTTGTCAAGGGTCGCTTTCGGTCAGTGGTGAAGGGGGCGCCCTAGACCGTCATGATCTCGGACTCTTTTTGAGTCACGAGTTTATCAATATCCGATATATATTTGTCGGTCAGCTTCTGAGCATCGTCCTGACCACGACGCTCGTCATCTTCCGAGATCAACTTCTCTTTCACTAGCTTCTTTAACGCCTCATTAGCGTCCCGTCGAATGTTTCGAACTGCAATCTTGGACTCTTCGCCCTCGTGACGCACCACCTTCGTGAGTTCGCGACGACGCTCTTCGGTCAGTGCGGGCATCGGCACACGGATCAGATCGCCCGACGTGGCGGGATTTAGACCAAGGTCAGAATCGCGAATCGCCTTCTCCACCGCTGCAACCAGCTTCTTTTCCCATGGCTGAACACCGATGGTTCGGCTATCGACGAGATTAACATTCGCCACCTGGTTAATCGGGGTGGGATTACCGTAGTAGTCAACCATGATGTGGTCCAAAAGACCAGGATGTGCGCGGCCAGTGCGGACCTTCGCAAGGGTATTCTTGAGCGCATCAATACTGCGCGACATCTTCTGCTCGGCCGTAGCTTTGATCTCTTGTGGTGTGCTCATGATGTTGATCCTTAGACGTGAACCAGGGTGCCTTCGGGCTCACCTTGAACGATGCGAGCGAGAGCACCGGCTTTAAAAATACTGAAGACACGAATCGGAAGCTTCTGGTCTCGGCACAAGGCAAAGGCGGTGGCATCCATCACCTTTAAGTTCTTCGAGATCGCTTCGTCAAAACTGACCGTGTCATACCGTTTAGCGTTCGGATATTTGACGGGGTCATGGTCATAGATCCCATCGACTTTGGTCGCTTTCAGAACAATCTCTGCGCCAATCTCTGCCCCTCGAAGGGCCGCCGCCGTATCCGTCGTGAAAAACGGGTTGCCGGTACCCGCGGCAAAAATCAGCACCTTGCCCTCTTCGAGGTAGCGGATCGCCTTGGGTCGAATGTACGGCTCCACGACCTGATCAATACGCAAGGCCGACTGGACTCGCGCCGTCAGCCCGCAGCGGCGCATCGCATCCTGTAGCGCAAGCGCATTCATGACGGTGGCGATCATGCCCATGTAGTCCGCGGTCGCTCGGTCCATGCCAGAAGCACCGAGGGCAACGCCTCGAAAGATATTTCCGCCGCCGATGACGACTGCAACCTCAACACCCTGCTTCGTGACCTGCGCGATTTCTCCCACAATGCCATCGATCGTCTCTCGATTGATACCGTAGGGATCTTTCCCCATCAGGGCCTCGCCCGAGAGTTTTAGCAAGATGCGCTTGATTGCAGCAGCCATCGGTCCGGTTCCTATTTAGGCAGCACGCGCAGCGGCCACCTGAGCGGCCACCTCTGCAGCGAAGTCATCCTGACGCTTCTCAATGCCCTCCCCCACGATGTACAGCGTGAAAGAGGCAATCGAGGCGCCTTTGCTCTTGAGCAGCTGCTCAATGGTCTGTTTGCCGTCTTCCGCCTTCACGAACACCTGGCCCATGAGCGTGACCTCTTTCAGAAACTTCTGAACGGTCCCTTCCACCATCTTCGCAATGATGTCCGCAGGCTTGCCTGATTCCGCAGCCTTTTCGGTTGCAATGCGACGCTCGGTTTCGATCAGTGCGGCGTCAACGCCAGAACTATCGAGCGCCTTGGGCTTCGATGCCGCAATGTGCATGGCCAGATCGCGACCCAACTGCTCATCACCACCGACCAGGTCGACCAGCACGCCAATCTTGGCGCCGCCGTGGATATACGAGAAGAACTTACCCTTTGCGGTCAGCGCGGCGAATCGACGCACCGAGATATTCTCGCCAATCTTGCCCACGAGGGCGGTTCGCACCGACTCCACGGTGCCACCGGCTAAGGGCATTGCGTAAAGCGCCTCCACGTTGGCCACGTTTCCAGCCGCTACCATCTTGGCAATGTCGTTAGAAAATGCCAAGAAATCATCATTCTTCGCAACGAAATCGGTCTCGCAGTTGATCTCTACGATCGCTGCGTTGCTGCCAGCGATGTGCATGGCGACCACGCCCTCTGCGGTCACCCGCGAGGAGGCTTTACTTGCCTTGCTGCCAAGCTTGACGCGAAGAATTTCTTCGGCCTTTGCCATATCGCCATCAGCCTCGGACAAGGCCTTTTTACATTCCATCATGGGAGCATCGGTTTTCTCACGAAGCTCTTTCACCATTGCTGCGGTAATTTCCGCCATTTTTTTCTCCTGTATAAAAAACGAGGGGCCGATTCGTTAAAGACTCAGGCCCCTCTCTTGTTCGGCATCGCCCGGGTTAGGAAGCGTTCTCCACTTCCACAAATTCGTCGCTCTCGTCGCGAATCGATGCCACCACATCCGCTACCGCGTTGGCACGACCATCGAGGATCGCATCAGCGACACCGCGCGCATACAGCTTGACTGCACGGCTTGCGTCATCGTTTCCGGGAATGACATAGTCCACGCCTTCGGGGGAGTGATTGGTATCGACGACTGCGACCACCGGAATGCCCAGCTTATTCGCCTCTTGGATGGCAATCTTGTGATATCCCACATCCACTACAAAGAGTGCATCCGGAAGACCCGCCATGTCCTTGATACCACCGAGTGTCTTGTTCAGTTTCTCGAGCTCACGGCCAAACGACAACGCTTCTTTCTTGCTCATCCGCTCAAGACCGCCTTCCGCCGCGGTGGTCTCCATGTCCTTGAGTCGCTTGATCGAGGTCTTCACGGTCTTAAAGTTGGTGAGCATGCCGCCCAGCCAACGCTGATCGACATACGGCATTCCGGCACGCGCAGCTTCTTCGGCAATGATCTCGCGCGACTGACGTTTCGTTCCGACAAAGAGGACCGTGCCACGACGCTGAGAGAGCTGCTTGATGAACTTCAACGCCTCTTGGAGATGGCTTACCGTCTGCTCGAGGTTGATGATGTGAATCTTGTTGCGATGGCCAAAGATATAAGGGGCCATCTTGGGGTTCCAGAAACGTGTCTGGTGGCCAAAATGGACACCCGCTTCCAGCATTTCACGCATTGATACTGACATAGGTTTTTCTCCTGCAAGGGTTTGTCTCAGCGCACGAACTCGTCTGTTCCCTATCCGGTGATCAGACACCCTTGCGTCGCGCGCTTCGGTTTAAAAATCGGGCAGAATGCGAAAGCAGGCCACCCTTGGCATTGACATCAGGATCTTGGCCCGTCTCTAATGCGAAAAAATCGTTTTAGATCAAGGGCTTCCGAAACTACGGGATTTTAACGCGTTATGGGCATTACCTTCAAATCAGGGCCAGAAATCGAGGCCATGCGGCTCGCCGGCCGCCTCGCCTCCGAGGTGTTGGACTACATCACCCCTTTCGTCAAGGTCGGGGTGACGACCGGAGAGCTCGACCGGCTGTGCCATGACTACATGGTAAACACCCAGGGGACGATTCCGGCCCCCCTGAACTACTGCCCGCCAGGCTACAAGCCCTATCCCAAGTCGATCTGCACCTCCATCAATCACCAGGTCTGCCACGGCGTGCCTGGGGACAAGGTTCTAAAGTCTGGTGACATCGTGAATTTGGACATCACGGTCATCAAGGACGGTTTTCATGGGGACACCAGCCGGATGTTCATTGTTGGAGAGCCCTCGATTGCCGCCAAACGGCTCTGCGAGCTGACCCGGGAAGCCATGTGGGCCGGAATCGGCCAGGTCGCTCCCGGGAAACGGCTCGGCGACATTGGGGCGGCCATTCAACGGCTCGCCGAGTCCAGCGGCTACTCGGTGGTGAGAGAATTCTGTGGCCACGGCATTGGTCGGGGTTTTCATGAAGAGCCCCAGGTGCTCCATTACGGCCGCCCAGGGACGGGGCTTGAGCTCAAGCCGGGTATGACGTTCACGATTGAGCCCATGATCAATGCGGGACGGCCTGAGATCAAAGAACTCGCAGACGGATGGACCATCGTCACCAAGGATCACAGCCTTTCAGCCCAGTGGGAGCACACCGTCCTCGTAACGGAGACCGGCGTTGACGTGCTGACCGTTTCAGACCAAAGCCCAGACCGTGAACGCGCCGCGGCCCTCCGAGCTCGCTAATACTGATCACGGGGATGACCGCGCGGTCATCCCACCACTCGCCCGCACCCTGCGTGCAGCGCTCATATCGGCACGCCAGAATAACCAGCAGCTCTGGGCCAACCAGCGCAATCCCGCGGTTCCCCTGGCCGATCTGTCGAGAGCGGTCGACCGGATTCTCAGGGCACTCTGGTCGGAGGCGGGACTTGCCCAGGCAACGCTCGTCGCAGTCGGCGGATATGGCCGAGGCGAGCTCTTTCCCCACTCCGATGTCGATCTGTTGATTCTGATGCCTGAGGGCTATCAGGAATCAGAGGTCAGCGGACCGATGGCGCGGCTTGTTAGCCAGCTCTGGGATATCGGTCTTGATGCGAGTCACAGCGTGCGATCGATTTCAGAATCAATCGCACACGCGAAGGACGATCTGACCATCGCAACCGCACTGCTCGAGGCGAGATGGCTAGCCGGACCCAAGCCACCGGTCAGACAGCTGCAGCGGGAATGGTTTGCTGCCATGAATATTCAAGAATTCGCGCAAGGCAAACAGCTCGAGCTTCAGCAGCGGTATGCGCGTCATCAGGATACCCCCTACAGCCTGGAACCAAACTGCAAAGAGAGCCCGGGAGGCCTTCGCGACCTACAGGTGTTGCGTTGGATCACCACTGCCTTTGGTGTTGGCCAGCGGTGGAGCGACCTCCAACGAGAAGCCTTGATCACTGAGCGGGAAGCCCGCGAACTCACGAAAGCCCAGCGACTGCTGCAACTGATCCGCGGGCAGCTCCACATCGCAGCGGGACGTCGCGAGGATCGCCTTGTGTTCGATCTTCAGCATGCCGTGGCGGAGCGACTCGCGATTCCAGGATCAGGCAGTAGGCGCCCGAGCGAGGTCCTCATGCAGCGGTATTACCGAGCAGCGAAAGCGGTCTATCAGATCAGCGCGATGGTGCTTGCAGAACTTGGACCGCGCCTATTCCCCTCGGCCTCGACCAATGACGCCGCAACGGCACGGCCCATCACGGAAGACTTTCAAGAAAGCTATGGGCTGCTCGATGTCCGCGATGAGCAGCTCTTCGCGCGTCGCCCTGCGGCAATTCTCGAGGCATTCCTGGTCCTACAGCAGCACCCCGAGTTAAAGGGGTTCAGTGCGAAGACATCTCGTGCGCTCTGGAACCATCGCGATCTGATTGATACGGACTTCCGTCGCAGGCCAGAGCATCGTCAACTGTTCCTATCGATTCTCCAGCAGCCACAGGGGATCGTTCATGGACTTCGAACGATGAATAACCTAGGCATTCTCGGACGCGTGCTGCCTGTCTTTCGCAAGATCGTCGGACAGATGCAGCACGATCTCTTCCATGTCTATACGGTGGATCAGCACATTCTTCAGGTGATCCGAAATCTACGCCGCCTCACCATGGATGAGCATGCGCACGAGTTCCCCCTCTGTAGTCAGCTGATGGCAGATTTCCAGTCGCCATGGATGCTCTATGTCGCAGCCCTCTTTCACGATATCGCCAAAGGACGGGGCGGTGACCACTCAGTGCTGGGCAAGTCAGAGGTGCGTCGATTCGCTCGCGATCATGCGATTGATGCCGAGACTACACGACTGCTTGTCTTCCTAGTGGAACACCACCTGACCATGTCACAGTTCGCACAGAAGCGGGATCTCGCCGATCCGGAAACGATTCTCGAGTTTGCAAAACTGGTCCGTACGCCATACCGACTAACGGCCCTATACCTGCTGACAGTTGCCGATATCCGCGGCACCAGTCCAAAGGTCTGGAATAACTGGAAGGCACGACTCCTAGAAGAGCTCTACCGTCGTACGCTCGCGAGTCTCACCAGCCGCTCATCAAGTCGCCAAAAGACCCCCAGCGTTCCCCAAGACGCGTTTCACCTTAAGACACAAGAGGCGGAGCGGCTGTTGCGGCTGCGCGGACAGACCACGGAGATGGCACGTGAATTCTGGCGAAGCCTTGAGCTGCAATACTTTCTGCGACACGAGCCCGAAGAGATTGCCTGGCACGCCCGCGCGCTCGCCCATCGATTCGAGACGAAAGCGCCAAAAGTGGTGGCGCGGTTATCCCCCGATCATGCAGGACTTCAAGTGGTGGTCTACCAGCCTGATGAACCGGATCTCTTTGCACGAATCTGCGCCTACTTCGACCGACAGCAGATGAGTATTCTGGACGCCAAGATCCAGACGACTGCCAATGGCTATGCGATGGATACCTTCGTGGTGGATCAGCGTCAGTTTATGGATCATCAACGGGAGATGACGACACTCATTGAGGCGGGGCTGGCCGAGGCGCTCCTGCAAAAGGGGCCGCTGCCCGAGCCCGCGCGGGCACGTCTGTCGCGACAGTCACGATCCTTCCCGATTCCGCCTGCGGTGGACCTGCGGCCAGATACCCGTGGTCAGTATCATGTCCTCAACGTCACCGCAGCAGATCGAACAGGGTTGCTCTATGCGATTGCACGCACGCTTGCGGCGCATCAGATTCGCCTACAGACCGCGCGTGTGATGACGCTGGGTGAGCGTGCCGAAGACGTGTTTCTGATTGAAGGGGATGCCCTCAATGACAACAAACAACAGATCGCTCTGGAGACAGATCTCTTAAAGGCGATTGCGGCTTAACCAGGCAGTAAACTCTGCCCCGATTTCGGGGTGACGGCCCGCTAAGGTCACTGATGCCTGAAGGTAGCCCAGCTTCGATCCACAATCAAACCGTCGTCCGAGGAATCGATACGCCATGACCTGCTCCTCATCCATCAGACGCGCGATGCCATCGGTCAGCTGAATCTCTCCCCCAGCACCCGGCGCCTGCGTTGCGATGAGATCAAAGATTCTGGGCGTCAGTAGATACCGTCCAACCACGGCCAGGGTCGAGGGCGCCTGATCGGGCGAAGGCTTCTCAACAATCTTTGTCACACGTTCAAGGCGCTCCGCAACCGGGGTTGTCGCAACGATGCCGTACTTAGAGGTGTCCTGCCGAGGGACTTCTTCCACGGCAATCACGCTGGACCCACGCTCAGCAAATACATTGACCATCTGCTGCATCACGGGAATGCCGTCTTCACCGGCATCCATCAGGTCATCGGCCAGAAGAATGGCAAACGGCTCATCCCCGATCACCGGTCGCGCGCAGAGCACCGCATGTCCAAGTCCGAGTGCCTCAGGCTGACGAATGTAGATGCAGTTGATACTCGATGGCGCAACACTACGCACGGCATCGAGCAACGCGGTCTTGTTCTTGGCTTCAAGCTCTGCCTCAAGCTCATAGGCCTTATCGAAGTGATCCTCGATCGCTCGTTTCGAGCGGCCTGTGATAAAGACCATATCAGTAATCCCAGCGCGCGCCGCCTCTTCGACCGCATATTGGATCAACGGCTTATCCACCACTGGTAGCATCTCTTTCGGGCTTGCCTTTGTGGCGGGAAGAAAACGCGTCCCCAGTCCTGCCACTGGAAAGACCGCCTTACGGACACGTACTGACGCGCTGGTCATACTGACAACCCCCTTAGCGAAATGGTGCGATGAGCGCAAGAAATTCTTGCTCATTCATCACACGAATGCCTAACTGTAAAGCCTTCTCTAGTTTGCTGCCGGCGGCCTCTCCCGCGATCACAAGATTCGTCTTCGCAGAGACAGACGCCGCGACCCGTCCGCCCAACGTTCGCACCCAATCCCCTGCCTCATCGCGGGACAGCCCCGATAAGGTGCCCGTGAGCACTACGGTCATCGCTTGAAACGGCAGACTGGTCGGTGCCACCGCAGGTCGGTCATCCAGGCGATCAATTCGAATTTCGGAGAGGAGTGCTTCCACCACCTGCTGCTGTTCGGGCTGCCCAAAGAATTGATGAATCGACTCGGCCACCACTGGCCCGACATCGGGCGCCGTCTGAAGCGCCTCAAACGATGCCGACCGAATCGCCTCAATGGATCCAAAGAATTCGGCAAGGTCTCGGGCCGTCCGCTCGCCTACATGACGAATGCCAAGCGCAAACAAGAATCTCGATAGGCTTGCCGAACGCGCTCGATCAATCTGATCCAGAAGATTCTGGGCCGACTTCTCTCCCATGCGATCAAGACTCGCGAGCTGCGATAACGTCAATCGAAAGAGATCGGCCGGCGTCGCGACCAGCTTCAGCTCAACCAACTGATCGACAATCTTCTCTCCTAGTCCCTCGATATCCATCGCACGACGCTGGGCGAAATGCAGTAACGCCTGCTTGCGCTGTGCCGAGCAGCTCAGTCCCGCAAGACAACGACTCACAGCCTCGGAGGGCTCACGGATCGTCGCTCCTCCGCAGACCGGACAGCGCAAGGGCATCTGAAAGGGTCTTGCGTCCGCAGGCCGAAGCGCAAGGATCGGTCCCAACACCTCCGGGATGACATCGCCGGCACGACGCACCCAGACGGTATCGCCGATCATCAGATCTTTACGTCGAATCTCATCCTCGTTGTGAAGCGTGGCATTCGTGACCGTGACACCCCCAACAAAGACCGGTTTTAGCCGGGCCACCGGCGTGAGCGCGCCCGTTCGACCCACTTGCACATCAATATCAAGCAACTCGGTACTGGCTTCCTCGGCAGGGAACTTGTGGGCAATCGCAAATCGAGGAGCACGGGAGACATAGCCCGCTCTGGCTTGAAGCGCCAGCGACTCGAGCTTGTAAACCACGCCGTCAATATCAAACGGGAGGGTGGCCCGCGCCTGGAGCACCTGGTCATAAAACTGCATGAGGCCAGCGATATCCAGATCACTTCCTCGTGGCTGGCCCACAGGCAGTCCCCAGTGATGCAACTGGGCAAGCCATTGCGAGTGGGTCTGATGCGCAAGTGTCTGACCGGATGCGGCAACAAACTCCCCGACGCCATAAGCAAAAAAACTCAGTCGACGTCTGGCCGTAATCGACGGGTCGAGTTGACGAAGACTGCCTGCGGCAGCATTACGCGGATTCACAAAACGCTTGTCCCCTGCCGCGTCCTGCGCCATATTCAAGGCATCAAAATCCCTCTTGAGCATGAGCACCTCGCCACGAATATCAATCGTCTGCGGCGGCTGATCGGTCTTTAGCTGCTGAGGGATACCGGCAATCGTCAGAATATTCAGGGTGACATCCTCGCCGACGGAGCCATCCCCTCGGGTCGCGGCCTCCACCAGACGTCCGTTGTCATAACGAAGGTTGATGGCGATCCCATCAAACTTCAGCTCCGCACTAAAGCGGAGCTGGGGATCATCAATCGAAAGCCCCAACACTTGGGCGAGACGGCTGACAAACTGCGAGACATCACTCGACTCAAAGGCGTTATTCAGCGAGAGCATCGGCAGGCGATGCACCACCTCTTTGAATTCCCGCTTCGGTGCAAAGCCTACCTGTTCGATGGGCGATGGCGACTCTGCCAAGGGCGACGATCCAAACGATGCCTCGAGCCGTTCGAGTTCGCGCACCAGCGCGTCATACTGCGCGTCGCTAATGACCGGCGCATCCTCTTGGTGATAGGCCTTCTGATGACGACGCACTTCTGCGCGCAACGCCTCAAGCCTTGCACGATCTTCGGGTCCTGGCGCGGCAGTCGACACGCGATCCCTCACGACAGAAAGAGTCGCTGCGCCACCTGGGAACCCGGTGTCAATCCCATCTGTTCAAACTGGTTGACGCGCTCTTCTACCTGCTGCGCAATACGGGCGAGTGACTGCTCGGACAAAGGTCGACCTGCTTCATCAGTGAGCGCGCCAGAAAGCCGCGCTGCCATCTGCTCAGCGGTGTCCACCATCGACTGAAATGCCTCAATCGGCGATGCCGTCCGGGGAAGATCCAACAGAAACGTAAGTCGTCCTCCACCATCCCCAGGAAATACGACAAACCGTTGGTGATGCAGTGGTCCCATCGCATAGCGCGACTCGCCGCGCGACTCTAACCCCAACAGTTCTGCCGCTGACTGAATCGCCCCAGCGGACAGCACCTCTGGCGTCGACACCGACACCGTTAGCTGTGCGTCAACTGCGGCGCATTGATGATCCAGACTTCGTGCGCGACTCAAGACATCGGTCATCGACGGAATATCCAATGCTGCGGCAAGCTCTCGCGCAAGACGATCTAATGTCGTCTGCCACTCGGAATATTCCATCGCATGTAACGGGCCGGCACGCGTGGCCAATAACACGCCGACTTGTAACGCCGTCACGGGCGCATCGGTGGGCTGTGCAAGAAAACTGCCCTCTTCAGACGCCCAGGCAAATGACAACGGTTTTGAGCCTACATGCCGCCACCCCCGCAAGGCCTGCTGGACCTGGTCACCGGATAGCGGCTTGGCGAATCGAAGTGTTGCAATCGCATCGGAAAAGGCATTCGGCATCACCGAATCCAGAACACGCTCGACCGGTGCAGAAAAAATCGTAGGCTCTTGATCCCGCTTGGGCGCACCCGCCTCAGCCCGACGCAGACGCATTCGATCTCGGAGATTGGCCACCAACACCCAGCCCACCGCAGTGACTGCAGCCACCGCAATGGCGATCTCAAGATCGGTCATGCCACCTCTTGGGCCATCGCATTGGCCGCATCAAGGTCCACGGCAACGATTCGAGAAACGCCCTGCTCTTGCATCGTGACCCCCATCAAGTGTTGGGCCATCTCCATCGCAATCTTATTGTGGGTAATGAAGATGAACTGGGTCGAACTCGACATGTGCCGCACTAGGTTACAGAAGCGCTCTGTATTGGGGTCATCCAACGGCGCATCGACCTCATCCAGCATACAGAACGGTGCCGGATTGAGCTGAAAGAGCGCAAATACAAGCGCGGTGGCCGTTAAGGCCTTCTCGCCCCCGGAGAGCAGATGAATGGACGTATTCCGTTTGCCGGGCGGCTGCGCCATCACCTGCACGCCGCAGTCTAGGATTTCTTCTCCCGTCATCACAAGCTTTGCCTCACCACCACCAAAGAGTCTCGGGAATAGCTGCGAGAAATTCTGATTCACGGTATCGAAGGTTTCTTGAAGCAGCGATCGCGTCTCGCGATCAATCTTACGAATGGCGTCCTCTAGCGTTTCCACGGCAGACAGGAGATCCGCCGCCTGTGAGTCCAAGAACGTCTTACGCTCTTTTGACTGCTCAAGCTCAGACAGGGCCGCGAGATTCACGGCCCCCATCGCTTCAATCTCTCGAGACAGCCGCTGCACTTCACTATGCAGCCCACTGGGTTTTGGCCAACGGCCATCAGGGAACGCGAGCTGAAGCTCCTCGGCAATCGTCGTCACCTGCAGCTGATGGTCCGCAAGCTGCTCATCAATCTGTTCAATCCCCACGCGAGCACCCGAGGCATCGGCATCCATCTGCGCCAGCGCTGCGCGGAGGGGTTCGAGGGCCCGTTCCGTCGTCAGGCGTGACTCCTCCAGCGCGCGAAGCTGCTGACTTAACTGATCAGCCCGCTCACGAATCTCCGCGACGGCCGCCTCGCGACTCACCCGTTGTTCGAGTAATGGCTGAAGGTCACTGTGATCCAGACTTGTCTGAATCTCTGCGAGTTCACGATCTGCATCGGCAAGCCGTGACTGCGCCTGCGTGAGTCGCTGTAGCGACTCCTGCATCCGCTCCTCAAAGGCGCGACGCTGTTCCTGCGCGACGCGCTGGGCTAAGACTGCTTCCTGAACGAGACGTTCGGCCTGTTCACGTTGGCTTCGTGCCTGCTGAACCTCTTGGGCGTGCTGCTCCTGCAGCTCGCGTTGCCGATCGGCCTCTTGCTGTTGGGTCGTGAGCTGCTGGCGTGCCTCTTCCAATGTCTGCGTGGTCTGTGACTGCTGGTCGTTGAGCTCCTTGAGCTCTTGCGATAACGATTCAATTGACGCATTCAATGCAGTATCCTGCGACGTCAGTCTCTGGATCTTCTCGTCCAATCGAAGCTCTGCAAGCTCTAGCTCATGCGCACGCGCCTGAGCGGTCTGAGCACGCTCCCGCAGGGCCGTGAGTTGCTGCTTGGCCTCCATCAGCGCCTGTTCGGCCCGACCCAGTGCCAGCGTTGACTCATCGACCACGAGCTGCTGCCCTCTGAGCGCAGTCTCAAGCTGCTCGATCTTGCTCTTTCGGGCAAGGAGTCCCGCCTGCTGGTCTTCCGCCGCGTAAAAACGAACAACGCCTTTACTCACGCGGTGACCTTCCCGAGTAATCAGCACCTCCCCGGCGCCAGCGGCCTGAGAGAGCGCCGCGGCAAGCGCATCCACACAACGAAAATCAGCGAGCCATTCTTTGACCACTTGAGCAATAGGACCGTCACCCTGTACTTGATTCGCCAGGCTGTCTGCAGCAATCGTGCGACCGCTGACTGCCTCAGGCGAGAACAACGTCAGTCTTGCGGGCGGTAGATCGCCCGCCAAGGCCGAGGCAACCGATAAAGATCCCACCTCCACCGCACCAATTCGATCTGAAAGTGCTGCCTCCACCGCCGTCTGCCAGCCCTCTTTCACCTTGACCCGCTCCCACAGCCGAGGCGTCTGATCAAGGCCCTGACGGCTCAACCAAGGGCGTAACTGATCCTTTGCATCAACCTGCGCCTGAATACTCTTGAGCGCGTCCGACTCGGCCTGCAGCTGGCTTAACGAACGCTGTGCCGAGAGCAGCTCTGTGCCGAGTCGCTCGCGCTGCGCTGTGGCGGTCTCAATCGCAGACTCTGCTGCCGCCAGGCTCTGGGTGGCCGCAGCCGCGGCCGCAAGCGATTCCTGACGCTGATTCGCAATCAAGGGCTTCGCCGACGGATCCACACGCTCAATCGACTGACGCTCTTTGGCAAGCTCTTCCAGGCGTTGCTCAGTGCGTCGGATGCGCAGCGACAGGTCTGCCTGACGTTCACTGAGCGCACGAAGTTCAGCAGAGGCAGTGGCTACGTCTGCCTGCGCCGCGGTGAAGGATTCATTGCGCGATGCGAGAGCCTGCTCCAACGGAGCAATCGTGGACTCAAGCCGAGCGACGAGCTCACGCTTTTCCGCCAGCGCAAGTTCGGCAAGGGTCTCTGATTCTTGATCTTGGATCCGCTTTTGCTCGCCATCACGTTGGGCCAAGGACTCAGACTCGATGACCTGCAACGCCTGCTCGCGGGTAATCACGGCACGTTCTCGGTTGTCCTTCAGCCGACGCTGCTCTCCCTCAATCCGGGCGATGTCAGTATTCGTTTCGTAGAGTGCCTGCTGGGCATCATGCACCGCATCGGAGGCCTCATGGAACGCGGTTCGCGCCTGCTCAAGGTCCCGCTCCACCGAACGAAGGGTGGCCGTCTGGGACTCAATCTGGAGTTCTGTCTCCTGTCGACGTGCCGTGAGCTTTTCTAACGTTTGCACAAACTCTTCGCGACGCGTCCACCATAGCCAACGCTGCTTCTCATCCCGTTTGCCGCTCAGGTCAGTAAATCGTTGCGCGACCTCCGCCTGTTGCTCTAATTTTGTGATCTGGCCTTCTAGCTCCAGTCGGATGTCTTCGATACGCGCCAGGTTCTCACGCGTATCCGAGAGACGCCCTTCGGTTTCTTTGCGGCGCTCACG
>JACCDJ010672499.1_pt1 | contig 13619 bp, 16 predicted proteins | sample 7444481 | NCBI WGS metagenome assembly JACCDJ01 (sample SAMN15323435, study PRJNA562643) | freshwater metagenome | isolation source: river surface water | place: USA:Blue River Watershed | collected 2017-08-15 | reverse complement strand
GGTATGCCGCGTCGCTATGCGGATTACCCAACCCAGTTTGCTGATTTCAACTTAATTGCTTCGATCGGCGGTTTGGGCTTTGGTTTAATGCAAGTTTATTTCTTGTTGTATGTCGTATTGCCAGCATACCGTGGTCATGGCAAGAAAGCCCCAGATAATCCTTGGGAGACAGCCAATACCTTGGAGTGGACGGTTCCATCCCCTGCGCCATTCCACACATTTGAGCAGCCGCCCAAAATTAGCTAATGGCACCTTACGTGACCGAGCGATCAAATCCTTTGATGAGCAACCGCCGCCTTGCGGCGGTCTTGCTATCGATTGCTTTGACTTTTTTCTTGGGCATCGTATTGAAGTATTGGATCTTAGGTTAGTCACATGGCAAATAATCTAGGCGCTTTAAATAAGCAAATCCTACTAAAACTCCTTTTTCTTGCCGTATTGATGTTTGGATTTGGCTACGCCTTAGTGCCTCTCTACAAAGCCCTTTGTGAAGTGACTGGCATTAATGTCGTCACGAGTAAAAATAATTATGGTGTACGTGCTTATGGAGCAAGTAAGCCCGGCAATACTCAGGTTGATTACAGTCGAACGATTACCATTGAGTTTGACTCCAATAGTCGTGGACCCTTCGCTTTTAAACCGGTTAAGAACTTTCTTGAAGTTCATCCCGGTGAGATGCACGAGATTGTTTATGAGGTGGTTAATACTTTGGATCGCCCAGTCGCCGCTCAGGCGATTCCCAGCTATGCTCCAAAGACCGCAACGGAGTTTTTTACTAAGATCGAATGCTTTTGTTTTCAAGAGCAAGCTCTGACCCCACATCAGATTCGGCAAATGCCGGTAGTATTTATTGTTGATCCGAATCTTCCTAAAGACGTTAAAACAATTACCCTGTCGTATACCTTTTTTGAGACCGGCATACCAAAGCCTGTTGCAAAAAGCAAAGAGCCCAAGAAGAGGGTGTCGTCATGAACAAGAAGCCTAGCTTTTTTCGCTCAATGCGCGCAGTTCTATGGGCGTTTTTAGGAATTCGTAATAAAGCAGGATTGCAAAATGATGTTGCAAGCTTGAGTTTTGTGCACATCATCATTGCTGGTGTATTGGGCGCCGTACTATTTATGGCGATCCTTTTGTTGATTGTGAATTTAGTGGTAACCAATTAATTTTTAGTTAGAAAGAGCGCGATGTCATCAAACTCCACACCGTATTATTTTGTTCCAGGCCCCTCAAAATACCCGGTCCTCGCTAGCATTGGACTGCTTGGCTTTGGAAGTGGCATGTCAGCCTGGGTCAATGGCCTTTCATGGGGAGGTCCGCTGGTCCTAGCAGCAGTGATTTATGTGCTGTTTGTGCTCTACGGTTGGTTTGGCGCCGCGATCTCAGAGTCAAATACTGGCAAGAATGGCGTTAATGTTGATGTGTCCTATCGCTGGTCGATGAGTTGGTTCATCTTTTCTGAAATCATGTTCTTTGCTGCATTCTTTGCTGCTCTGTTCTACGCTCGCAGTATTACAGTGCCATGGCTTGGTGATGTCGATAACAAACTTTTGTGGCCTGATTTTGTGGCAGCATGGCCTACGGTTGGGCCTGCAGATCTGATTCAAAAATTTAGCACCATTGGCCCCTGGCCAATTCCAACCATTAATACCCTATTGCTTCTAAGCTCAGGGGTTACCGTGACTTGGGCACACCATGCCTTACGCGAGGGAAATCGCCAGCATGCCATTTATGGCTTGTTTGCAACAGTATGTCTCGGTATTATTTTCTTGGGTTTTCAGGCTTACGAATACATCCATGCTTATAGCGACTTGAACCTGAAGCTGACCTCTGGAATTTATGGATCCACTTTCTTCATGCTCACCGGTTTTCATGGATTCCATGTATTCTTGGGCGGCTTGATGCTGGCAATCATCTTACGTCGTTTGATTCGAGGTGATTTCACTGCCGAGAACCACTTTGGTTTTGAAGGTGCCGCATGGTATTGGCACTTCGTTGACGTCGTCTGGCTAGGGCTTTACATCGTTATTTATTGGATGTAATGGCAGTTAGGCGGCAGCGTTTATTGCCGCCTAATGAGGCACTTTCAGGCCAGTGGACTCAATGAGTCCAAAGTAATGGGCAATCCAAATGCCAATGAATAGTGCAATCGACAAACCAATTCTGAGCATCAGTGAGTGAACCATCCTGGAGCTATTGCCCTTGTCTTTCATCATGAAATACAGCGCTGATCCTAGGCTAGCAATGATGACCAACAGAATTAAAACAATTAGCCATTTCATATTGGTGACGAACCCTTGAGTTTATTTCGAGTTCTTATTGTAGAGCGAAGGGTCGCAACCATTGTGATGCTGATTGTTCTTGCAGTGGGCATTTTGGCAGGCCGTTGGCAACTCAGTCGTGCGGACCAAAAAATAATCCTCGCTAACCAAATCAGCGCCATGGCAGCCCGAGAGCAGATTGATCTGAATGCCAAAAATTGGGCCCTTTCAGAGACTGAATTTAGGCCGGTACGAGCGCGTGGTCGCTTTTTGCCCGATGAGGTTGTTTGGCTCGATAATCGTCCGAGCCTAAAGCCCCAAACGGGGCAGACCCAATCCGGGTTTTATGTGCTGATGCCGTTGTTACTCGAGGGTCAGGAAAAGCGCATTGTATGGGTTAATCGAGGGTGGGCCCCCAGAAATAATCAAGATCGATTGATTTTGCCAAGTATTACAACACCAGAGGGGATCGTAATCATTGAGGGTGTGGCATTATCGAGCCCAGGAAAGGTATTGGAGCTTGGCAAACAACCCAATAGTCAAGCTTCTCCCCGGATTCAGCAAAATTTAGACTTGACCTATGAGGCAAGCCGAATTTCATATGCTCAATCCCCTTTCATTATTCGTCAAAATGACCCAGATGAGGGTGATGGATTATCCCGAATTTGGCCCGTAGCAACGACAGGCGTCGATCGCCATTATGCTTATGCTTTCCAATGGTTTTCTTTAGGTGCGGCCGCGCTAGCATTTTGGTTCACAACCGGCTTTATGCGCTATCGCAATCAAGGTGAATCGAGTTCATAGGGGTTATATAGCAGTGAGCGATCAAGATTTATTAATTCCGGCGAGTCAGCTTGACAAGAAGGCATTAGATGCGCGAACTCGTCGTGGCCGGATTCAAATGATATTAGTACTACTGGCGTGCGCAGCCCCAGTGATCGCGTCTTACTTAGCGTATTACGTTTTTAAGCCTGAGGGTGGAAAAACCAATTACGGCACCTTGATTGTGCCTCCACAGCCAATCAACCCAAGCTGGTTTGAGATTCCATTTAATGGTAAGTGGACCCTCATGGTGGTAAGGCCAGCAAGCGAGTGCAAAAAAGGCAATGATGCGTGTATTGAGGTTTTATATCTGATGCGTCAGGTTCGCTTAGCCCTTGGTAAACACAAAAATCGTCTGCAATTAGTTTGGGTTGTAAATGATCGCGGCACAGTTGAGGCGGAGATTCAGAAGGCCTATGATCAAGAGAACGCCGGGTTTTACATTATTCCTGCTCCTGATCCAAAAAATGAAGCAGCTTGGCAAGCCTGGTTGAATACTCAAAATCTAGGCCAGGGAATCGCTCTGATTGATCCAAGCGGGGAGAAGATGATGGTCTTCCCCGACAAAACTAGCTCGAGTGACTTTGTGAAGATTCGTAAAGACATTGAACGACTTCTAAAGTTAAATCGCAAGGGTGAGAAGATATGATGTCTGAAATGGCTCTAATGGTTTTAGAGCTTGCCGGAATCGCCCTCCTGATCGCTGGCTTACCCTTGGCAATTCTGTATTTTAAAAAAGGGATGAACCTTTTTCAAAAGCTTAATTGGACCATTGTATTTTTGACCTTTGATCGGATCTTATTCGGTGCATTTACGCGCTTTAGTGATTCTGGTTTGGGTTGCCCAGATTGGCCGGGTTGCTATGGTGCGTCTAATCCTTTTCGGGCGATTGAGGAGATTCGGGCGGCAGAGGCCGCAATGCCTACCGGACCCGTGACCGTTTTTAAAGCCTGGGTTGAAATGATTCATCGCTATTTGGCAATGAGCGTTGGCTTTTTAATCATTATTCAAGTCATTATGGCATTTAAGCAGCCTAGTGATGGACGATCCTTAGCGATAAAAGGCAGCCTATTTTTGCTTGGATTAGTTTGCTTGCAAGGCGCATTTGGAGCATGGACCGTTACCCTCAAACTTCAGCCAATCATTGTTAGCATGCATCTTATCTTGGCATTGGTCTTATTTGCCAGCATGGTGTGGTTTGCGCAACGTAATGATGCGCTTCATTTTGCGAGTTCAAAGACGATATCAAATCTATCTAGCAAGCTTGTACTGATTGCTATTTGTGCACTTTTTGCTCAAATTTTTTTAGGAGCGTGGGTTAGTACCAACTATGCAGTTTTGGCTTGCCCTGATTTTCCAACCTGTATGGGTGTTTGGTATCCCAATATGGATTGGCAAAATGCATTTTTCTTATGGCGTGATTTAGGTGAGGCCAAATCCGGTGAGATGATTCCAATGGCAGCCTTAGTCACGGTCCACTGGACCCATCGCGTTGGGGCTATTTTTGCCTCAGCAGTTTTACTCTTCGTTGCGGTAAAAGCAGTTCGCAACTCTGAGCCAAAGGTTCAATTTTGGGGGAAGGCGATCATTCTATTACTGGCATTGCAAATCGCAACCGGTATATCCAATGTGGTCTTTCAATGGCCATTAGTGGCCGCCTTGCTCCATACCGGTGGTGCCGCCGCCATTTTATTTTGCTTAGTCCGTTTAAGCGCATGGAGTAATCACTATTTTTTATCTGGTAAGCCGCTGCAACGAGGGCCTGTATGAGTACTGATTTTGTTCGTCCTCCTATGCCTCGCTGGAGACAGTACTGGGTACTAACTAAGCCAAGAGTCACCCAGCTTGCGGTATTTTGCGCCATTATTGGTATGTTTTTGGCGACTCCTGGCATGGTTCCCTGGCCAGTATTAATTGGTGGATCAGTCGGTATTTGGTTATTAGCAGGTGCGGCGTTTGCGGTGAACTGTCTGATTGAGCAAGCAGTTGATGCCAAAATGCGTCGAACCGCATGGCGCCCCTCGGCAACGGGCGAGATTACCCCTTGGCAAATTATTATTTTCTCCTGCATTTTAGGGGCTGCGGGGATGGTGATTCTGTGGATTTATACCAATCCGCTGACCATGTGGCTTACCTTTGCAACGTTTGTGGGGTATGCCGTTATTTATACTTGGTTCTTAAAACCAGCGACACCCCAAAACATTGTGATTGGTGGCCTCTCTGGTGCTATGCCCCCGGCATTGGGTTGGGTAGCCGTTACCAATCAATTGTCAGCAGAGGCGTGGTTATTGGTGCTTATTATTTTTGTATGGACCCCACCGCATTTTTGGGCATTAGCACTCTATCGACGCGAAGATTATGTTCAAGCAGGCTTACCAATGTTGCCCGTGACGCATGGTGAGCACTTTACCCTACTCAATATCTTGCTCTATACATTGATCTTATTAGCTGCCTCGATTCTTCCTTATGTGTATGGAATGAGTGGCTTATTCTATTTGGTTTGCGCCCTTATTCTGAGCGGTATTTTTGTGATATATGCAGTCCGCCTTTATCAACACTATAGCGATCAATTGGCTCGTAAGACATTTAAGTATTCAATTACTTATTTAGCTCTATTATTTGCTGCTATTTTGATCGATCATTACTTATAGCCCATGAAAAAACTAGCTCTTTTATTTGTTGTAGTTCTGTTGGCAGCTTGTTCGAAACCTAGCTTTAAGAACGTTGATATTACCGGCAGTAAATCGTTTGGCTCTAATTTTGAACTTTTGGATCCCAGCGGTCAGGTGAAAACCATCGCTGATTTCAAGGGGAGAGTCGTATTCATTTTCTTTGGCTATACCCATTGCCCAGATGTTTGTCCGTCGACATTGATTGAAATGCAAGAGGTCATGAAAACTTTGGGACCCTTATCCGATCGGGTACAAGTTATTTTTATTACAGTTGATCCGCAACGCGATACCGCAGAACTAATGGCGCAATACCCCCCTGCATTTGATCCACGATTTATAGGCTTACGACCAGCCAACGATGAGGCGCTTGCTAAGGTCGCAAAAGATTTCAAAGTGTATTACAACAAGGTTCCCGGTAATAATCCAAAAAACTACACGATGGATCACACAGCCGGGAGCTATGTGTTTGATCCCAATGGTAATTTACGCCTCTATGTCAAGCATGGGCAAGGCGCTGAGCCGATTGCCCATGACCTAAAACTGTTACTTCAATAGGTCTTATTGAAGTGAGGGATTTTGATCTTTTAAGAGCGCGCGTAATTTCTTAAAGGCAGCAACTTCAATTTGGCGCACCCGTTCAGCAGAGATATCAAATTCTTTGGCAAGATCATGCAAAGTCTTCCCGCCCTGACCCTCTGCATTGACTGCTAACCAACGGCTTTCAACAATCGCGCGACTACGCTCATCTAAAGCATGAAGTGCTTGTATGAGTTTTGGACCATGCAAAGCGTATGTTTCATTTTGCTCAATCACCGTAGTTGGTTCTTGGCTCTCATCGGTTAACCAATGTATGGGCGCAAAGCTTTCCTCATCTTGGCTATCACCCTCGATGGAGATATCGCCGCCTGCAAGACGAATTTCCATTTCTTTTACATCAGCGCCCCGAACATCCAGCGCTTTTGCCAATGACTCAATCTCATCATTGCTCAACGCATTTGCTGAAAGTTTATTGCTTCGTAGGTTGAAGAAAAGTTTGCGTTGCGCTTTGGTCGTCGCCACTTTGACTAAGCGCCAATTCTTAAGAATGTACTCATGGATTTCTGCTTTGATCCAGTGAATGGCATATGAAACGAGTCGCACCCCTTGGTTGGGGTCATAGCGCTTCACCGCCTTCATCAGACCAATGTTGCCTTCCTGAATGAGGTCTGCATGCGGAATGCCATAACCTAAATATTGACGAGCGACCGACGCAACCAGTCGTAAGTGCGATAAAACTAACTGTCGTGCAGCGTCTAAATTCTCGGAGCGGCGATATTCTTGCGCCAAGGTATATTCCTGGGCAGCACTTAACATCGGCAGGCGATTAATGTGTGCCAAATAGGCATCAATCGTGCCGACTCCAAGGGCTGGTAGAGCTGGCATTGTGAGAGCGATGCTAGAAGAGCCCGTTTTTCGTGTGTTCATGATGGTATTCAAAGTCATCGTTTTATAGATTAATTTGAGTTGTAATGAAACAATTTTAGCACTCTTGTCAAGAGAGTGCTAATTCATCTAATAAAACATAAAGTATTGATTTATATACCTATTCTACGAGCTCTTGGGCATAGGCTTTGGCTGAAAATAGCTCCAAGTCACCCAACTGCTCGCCCTTGCCAAGGGCGTAAACATGGGTTTTTGGACCCTGATTTTGGGGACTGTTTTCTAGCTCTTTACGGAGTGCACAAATGACCCCGCCTTTGGCTGTGCCATCCAGTTTGGTGACGATGAGCCCGTGTAGCCCAATGGCGTTCCGAAAGGCCAGCACTTGGGCAATTCCATTTTGACCCGTGTTGCCATCAAGAACCAACACAATGTGATGGGGCGCATCGGGTATCAGTTTGGAAATCACCCGCTTGACCTTCTTTAGCTCCTCCATGAGGTTGGCTTGAGTGGCGAGTCGGCCAGCCGTATCAATCAGTACGATATCAACCTGTCGTGATAATGCAGCTTGAATCGCGTCATGTGCAATCGCACCTGCATCGCCACTCTCTTGGCTTAGCACTTGTACTTGATTGCGCTCACCCCATTCCTTGAGCTGATTGCGCGCTGCTGCTCGGAATGTATCCCCGGCAGCGAGGAGGACTGATTTTCCTTGCGCCTGAAAATGGTGACAGAGTTTGCCAATTGATGTGGTCTTGCCAGCACCATTGACCCCAACAATCAGCCAAACTTCGGGTTTAGCATGAGGGGTGGCTGGGCTTAACGGGTTGTCGGTGGGCTCCAGGTCGCTTAAAAGATGGCTTAACTCATCCACCAGAACCGCTTTTAAATCCTCAGCATTTGTAATGGAATGCTGTTTCGCAGATTTACGTAGACTGGCGATTAGGGCGGTGGATGTCGAAACCCCAACATCGGCTTTAATTAGTAGTTCCTCTAAGTGGTCGAACCAGGCTTCATCCACTCGGTGACGAGTGAAGAGTGAGCTGAGTGTTTTACGTAAACCAAACATTGTCGATACAATCCAAAAGAGTGATCTTAACTAGATAATCTATGCATCCAAGCCATTCATGATAGCGAAATTTCAGTTTAGTAACCCAATATCGAGAGCGATGAAGCAGGCATTGATTGCTTTGACTGCCCTCTGTTTGCTCGTCTCAGGGAATACTTTTGCTACTCAGTCAGATACGCATGAGTATCGACTTAACAATGGCTTGCGCCTGATCGTTCGCGAGGATCATCGTGCACCTACGGTTGTTCATATGGTGTGGTATCGCGCTGGATCAATGGATGAGGTGAATGGAAAAACAGGTGTTGCCCATGTTCTTGAACATATGATGTTTAAGGGAACCAAATCGGTCAAATCAGGAGAGTTCTCACGGATGGTGGCCGCTGTGGGCGGACGCGAGAATGCCTTTACTGCGCGAGACTTCACTGGATATTTTCAGCAAATTGAGAAATCAAAGCTGGCAGAAGTAATGCGGCTCGAAGCCGATCGAATGGCTAATCTCCAGTTTTCTGATGAGGAGTTTGGGCGAGAGCTTCAGGTGGTGATGGAAGAGCGACGCTTACGCACGGAAGATAATCCAGCAAGTTTGATGCGTGAGCTACTGATGGCAACAGCATTTATGAGCTCCCCATATCGTCATCCCATCATCGGTTGGATGAACGACTTGCAAAATATGCAGCCCGCCGATGCACGGCAGTGGTATCGCGACTGGTATGCACCGAATAATGCTGTAGTTGTGGTGGCGGGCGACGTTAATCCATTGGCAGTGAAAGCATTGGTTGAAAAATACTATGGGCCGATTCAGGCAAAAAAATTACCTGAACGTAAACCTCAGTTAGAGCCAGAGCAAAAAGGGGAGAAGCGCTCTGTTTTGAAAGCCCCAGCTGAGAGCCCGCAAATCATGATGGCATGGAAAGTGCCCAAACTGAATCCAAAAAAAATGGATGAAGTCGATCCTTATGCTCTACTCATTTTATCTGCTGTCTTAAGTGGGCACGACAATTCTCGATTGAATCGAGAGCTCGTTCGCAATCAACGACTAGCAAATAATGCTGGAGCAAGTTATGAACTAATTAGCCGCGGGCCAGAGCTTTTTGTGATTCTTGCGACAGCGGCTAAGGGCCAAACATTACAGGATCTTGAAAAGGGCATTTTTCAGACCTTGCGAGATATTGCTAATCAAGGGGTAACCGAATCTGAGCTAAAGCGTATCAAAGCGCAATTGCTTGCTTCACAAATCTATAAGCGGGATTCGATTTTTGCACAAGCGATGGAGATTGGAAGCTCGGAGATGGCTGATGTCTCATGGCGTGATTTAGATCGCATGATCGAGCGAATTCAGTTGATTCAATCCGATCAAATTCAACAAGTTATTAATACGTATTTTGTCAGCGATGGTTTAACCATTGTGACCTTAGATCCCCAGCCACGTTCAATGCTTGCGAAGCCACGTAGCATGTCAGGTAGTTTGCGCCATTAAAAAGGGAACACAATGCATCGTATTCATCATGTTTTTAAAGGACTAATCTTCTCGATTGCAACGTTCTTTACGGTGCAGACCCATGCAGTATTACCGATCCAAGAGATTCCCTTAAGTAATGGTGCAAAAGCCTATCTGATTCAAACTGATGCTATCCCAATGGTGGATATTGAAATTAGTATTGATGCTGGTAGTCGCTATGACCCAAAAGATCAAAGCGGTTTAGCATCCCTAACCGCGGCAATGCTCACGCGCGGCATTGTGTGGCAGGGCGGCATTTTGAATGAGGCTCAACAAGCGGATGCGATTGCTGATTTGGGAGCCAGTATTAGCGCATCGGCTTCGGGTGAAAGGGCCATTGTGCGCGCTCGGTCACTGAGTAAGCCAGATATATTGAATCCACTCCTGCAACTACTGGTTGCTAGTGTCTCTAAACCCATTTTTGATCAATCGATTCTGATGCGGGAAAAGCAACGCATTAGCTCAGCGATTCAGGAGGGCGATACGAAGCCCGAGGTGATTCTGCAAAAACGGTTTCGTCAGGAGGTATTTGGAAATTACCCCTTGGCACGATCCCCTAGTATTGAATCCATTGCGGCAATTAGGGAGGGCGATCTAAAGCGATTTCATCAGGATTACTATCGTCAAGATCGAGTCATTGTGAACATTGTAGGCAATGTCGATCCAGCCAAAGCCAAACAAATTGCTGAACAAATTATTAATGCATTGCCTGTTAAGGGGCCAGTAATTCCTTCATTACCACCTTTGGAGCGTTCTCCGATAGAGCCTGAATCCAAGCGTTTGATCCGAATTCTATTTCAAACACAGCAAACCCATATTGCAATGGGTATGACCGCCATTGCTCGCGATAACCCAGACTATTTTCCGTTACTCGTTGGAAACTATGTTTTGGGCGGCGGGGGTTTTGTGTCTCGCTTGGTTAGTGAGGTTCGGGATAAGCGAGGATTTGCATACAGCGTATTCAGTTACTTTCAGCCGGGGCGCGATACCGGAACATTTGAGGCAGGCTTGCAAACTCGTAATGATCAAGCAGATCAAGCTCTAAATGTGCTCCAAGAGACGATTGCACGCTTCATTGAAGATGGTCCAGGTGATGCTGAATTGGCTGCTGCTAAAGCTAACTTAATCAATGGCTTTCCATTGCGGGTTGATAGCAATCGTAAATTGCTAGATAACCTTTCAGCCATTACCTGGAATCAGTTGCCACTCAATACGCTGGATGTTTGGACACAACAAGTTGCAGCCGTCAAAAAGGATGATGTGCGCAACGCCTTTAAACGACACTTAGATATGCGCAGAATGATCAGCGTTCTTGTTGGGGGCACACCCTAATTGGCACTTAGCCATCGAATTCGGATTATTGGCGGCGTGTGGCGTAGCCGCCAGATTCAGGTTTTAGATCAACAGGATTTGCGTCCGAGTTCTGATCGGGTTCGTGAAACGCTTTTTAATTGGTTAGGCCAAGAACTTAGGGGCCTAAAGGCAATTGATGTGTTTGCTGGTTCTGGTGCTCTTGGTTTTGAGGCCGCCTCTCGATCGGTTGATGAGGTGGTATTGATTGAGAAAGATAGGCGAACTTATAACCAGCTCTTGATGCAATACCAGCTCTTAAACTCTTATCCTATTCATGGGAAACTAAAAATCTTTCATGGGGATGGTATTGCTTATTTACAAGGCGCTAGTGATCAGTCGGTCCAGTTGATTTTTCTGGATCCTCCATTTGGTCAACCCGATTTACTCATTCGTGCAGCACAAGAGGCGCGTCGAGTGTGTCACGATCAAGGGCGAGGCGGAATCTATATTGAGTGCCCCAATCTCTTTGATTTGACAAAATTGGAAGGCTTATTACCCAATTGGAGTCTGATTAAATCGATGGAAACAGCCCAAGTCAAAGCAGTATTGTTTCGCCGCAGTTCGAGCTAAACTCCTGTTTATTCATATCAATAAGGGGGTCTTTATGACCATTGCTGTCTATCCAGGAACCTTTGACCCATTTACCCGTGGGCATGAAGATTTGGTTCGGCGCGCTTCGAGTATTTTCACCAAGCTCATTGTGGGAGTGGCTGATAGTAAAAATAAGCGCCCTATTTTTACACTCGAGGAACGGATTGAAATTGCCAAAGAGGTTTTGAGTCATTATCCGAATGTTGAAATTGCTGGATTTTCTGGATTACTGAAAGATTTTGCTCGAGAGCATTCTGCCCGAGTGATTGTGCGCGGTTTACGTGCCGTATCGGATTTTGAGTATGAGTTTCAGATGGCCGGTATGAATCGGTACTTACTTCCAGATGTAGAGACTTTATTTTTGACTCCATCAGATCAATATCAATTTATTTCCGGTACCTTTGTCCGTGAAATTGCGCTCATGGGTGGCGACGTGAGTAAGTTTGTTTTTCCCTCAGTGGAAAAATGGTTACAAAAAAAGAACGCCTAAATTAAATCCACTTAAGCTATTCTGACGGTTTATTTGCAGGGACTAATATGGCGTTAATGATTACAGACGAATGCATCAATTGTGATGTCTGTGAACCAGAATGTCCAAATGATGCGATTTATATGGGGATTGAGATCTATGAAATCGATCCCAATAAATGCACTGAGTGTGTGGGGCATTTTGATGCGCCCCAATGCCGTCAGGTATGCCCGGTTGATTGCATCCCGCTCAATCCTAATTTCTTAGAAACCCAAGAGCAGTTATTCGAAAAATACAAAGTCTTGAGTACTCTTAAGTAAGCCAATTAAATTTTTTAATTTGGGCCGTGCAGGATTTGCATGGCATTTTGTGTATCCCCCTCAAGAACCAGTGGCAAAATGCTAATTGCTTTCATGATGGCCGCATCTAATTTCTCTTGCTCTTCCGAACTTGGTTTTTTTAGTACATAGTCGGCAACATCCATTTTTGCTAAATTGCCAGGCAGATCGCGTGGATGACCAATCCCAAAACGTAGCCGCCAAAATTGGGGGCTTGATAAATGCTGTTGGATGTCCTTCAGGCCATTGTGTCCCCCATTACCGCCGCCCAGTTTGAGACGAGCAGTGCCGGCTTTGAGATCCAGTTCGTCATGAGCCACTAGTACTTCACCGGCGCTAATCTTATGAAAGCGGCATAAGGGGCCAACCGCTTCTCCGCTGAGATTCATGTAGGTATCCGGTTCCAACAGGTAAATATCATGACCTTTAATTTGGATTTTTGCGATTCGACCATTAAATCGCTTCTCGGGCTGAAGAAATTGTTTATGTTGAGCGGCCAGACGGTCGACAAACCAAAAACCTGCATTGTGACGGTCGGCCTCATGCTTTGATCCAGGATTTCCGAGTCCAACAATTAAACGAATCATTTTTTATGAGTAGGCTAAGGCTAGTTGATCCAACTATAAACGACTTCAACTGGGCAATAAAAAACCCGCATAAAGCGGGTTTTATGAGGCTAGAGCGCTTTAGCTCTTCGCTTCTTTATCAGCGGCTGGTGCAGCGGCCTCAGCAGCTGGTGCAGCTTCAGCGCTTGGTTCTGGTTCTGCTTTAACCGAAGGAACGCGAGCATTTGCGATCACAGGGTTTTCTTGCTCGATATGAAGAACTAGGCTAACGCCTTTGGGTAGCGCAACATCTTTGGCATGAATTGATTGACCCACCACGATTTTGCTCAGATCTACTTCTAAGAATTCTGGAAGATCACCTGGCAAGCAAGTGATTTCGATTTCATTGGCAATGTGGCTAACAATCGCTCCACCCAATTTAACCGCTTCTGATTCTTCGGCACCCTTGAAGTGCAGAGGAACGCGCATATGAATTTTTTCACTGGCTGATACACGTTGGAAATCAATGTGCAAAACCAATGGTTTAAAAGGATGCATCTGATAATCACGCAATAAGGCTTTTTG
>JACCDJ011607198.1_pt1 | contig 13628 bp, 11 predicted proteins | sample 7444481 | NCBI WGS metagenome assembly JACCDJ01 (sample SAMN15323435, study PRJNA562643) | freshwater metagenome | isolation source: river surface water | place: USA:Blue River Watershed | collected 2017-08-15 | reverse complement strand
GGTGGTGGCGGTGCCGGGGGCCATCGTCGGTGGCGTGGCTGCGCCCACGGAAGCCGCTTCAATGGGCGCGGTGGGTGCGGTGCTCATCACCATCGGTGCGCGGCGCTTTTCGCTGAAAGTGCTGAAGGACGTGGCCCTGGAGACCTCCAAGATCACCGCCATCATGATGTTCATCCTGATGGCTGCGCAGGTCTTCGCCCTGGCCTTCCGCGGCCTTCAGGGAGAAGAGCTCATCACCAAGATGTTCGATCTGCTGCCTGGCGGGGTGAACAGCGATATCTGGTTCATGATGTTCCTGATCTTCATCTTGGGCTTCTTCATCGAGTGGATCGAGATCAGCTACATCGCGGTGCCTTTGTTCATGCCGGTGCTGATTGCGCAGGGGGTGGATCCGGTGTGGCTGGCCATGCTCATCACAGTGAACCTGCAGTCCTCGTTCCTCACGCCGCCCTTCGGCTGGGCCCTGTTCTATCTGAAAGGGGTGGCGCCGCCCGAAGTCACCATCAAGGACATCTACCGTGGCGTGGTGCCCTTCATCATCCTGCAAGGGGTGGCCCTGGCGCTCGTGTTCTTCTATCCCCAGATAGCCCTGTGGCTGCCCAAGGCGATCGGCTGGGACTAGGATCGAACCATGCAATCCACCATGGGCACCCGCGGCATCGCCGTCGCCCCCCATTCCCTGGCCGCGCAATCAGCGCTGGATGTGCTGCGCGAAGGCGGCAATGCGCTGGAGGCCATGATCGCCGCGGCGGCCACGATTGCGGTCGTCTATCCCCACATGAACGCCGTAGGCGGTGATGGGTTCTGGGTTATTCGCGGCCCGGGGGGAGTGCCTGGCGGCATCGATGCCAGCGGGCGCAGTGCTCGGGCGGCCACGCGCCAGTGGTATGCCAAGCGCGGCATCGCGGGCAGCATCCCCTTTCGCGGCGGCATGGCCGCGCTCACCGTGGCAGGCACCGTATCGGGTTGGGGGGCGGCCCATCGGCTGTCGCAGCAGTCCCTGGGCGGTCGACTGCCGCTTTCTCGCTTGTTGGCCGATGCCATCCACCATGCCCGCAGCGGCATGCCCACCACACTCAGCCAAAGCGCGCTCACGGCGGCCAAGCGGACGGACATCGAGCACGCGGCGCCTGGTTTTGCCGAGACTTTCCTGCCGGGTGGGCAGCCACCCGTGGTGGGCAGCCTCTTCAAGCAGCCGCGGCTGGCGCGCACGCTTGAGCGCATCGCCGCCAAGGGCACCGACGGGTTCTACCGCGGCGCGCTGGCCCGAGAAATGGCCGCTGAACTGAAGGTGGTGGGCAGCCCCCTGACGCTGGACGATCTCAACGCCCACCACGCGAGTTTGGTGGATCCGCTCACCCTGAGTGCCCACGGTGCCCGGCTGCACAACATGGTGCCGCCCTCGCAGGGTGTGGTTTCATTGATGATCCTGGGCCTGATGGAACGCATGCTGGCGGTTCACGATTGGCGCCAAGGTCCGGAAAGCCCGGCCTTCCTGCATGCCCAGGTGGAAGCCACCAAGCGGGCCTTCAAGGTGCGCGACGCGCACCTGACCGACCGCGCCTTCATGAAGCTGAATGCGCAAGACCTGCTGAAACCAGCCTTCCTGGACAGCCTCTTGGCCGACTACCACCCGCAGCAGGCCCTGCCCTGGGGTCGCAAGACCGACCCTGGTGACACCATCTGGATGGGCGTGATCGACCGACACGGCGTGGCGGTGTCCTTCATCCAGAGCATCTATCACGAGTTCGGCAGCGGTGTGGTCCTGCCCGGCACCGGTGTGAACTGGCAGAACCGTGGCTGCAGCTTCTCGTTGGACCCCTCGCACATCAACACGCTCGAGCCCGGCAAGAAGCCCTTCCATACATTGAACGCAGCGCTGGCCGAATTCGGCGATGGACGCTTTGCGGTCTACGGCACCATGGGCGGCGATGGCCAGCCCCAAACGCAGGCCACCTTGTTCAACCGCTGGCGCCATTTTGGTGACCATCCCCACCAGGCGGTAAACCGCCCGCGTTGGTTGTTGGGCCGCACCTGGGGCAATGCCAGCGACACGCTCAAGCTGGAGTCACGTTTCGACCCGGCCGTGGTTCAGCAATTGCGCACCTGGGGCCATCAGGTGGAGACCATCGGTGCCTGGGACGAGGCGGTTGGCCACGCCGGCATGCTGGTCCGCCACGCCAACGGCGTCCTCGAAGGCGGCTTTGATCAGCGCTCGAACGGGGGCGTGGCCGCCTTCTGAAACCGCGGCGTGCCCGCTCTCAAGAAGCTCCACTGCACCAACAGCGCCAGCCCGGCGGCCGGCAGTGCGCCTGCCAGCATCAGTGCCACATCGTTGACGGCCAAGCCCGCCACGATGCGCTCGCCCAGGCCGCCGGCACCCACGAAGGCTGCCACTGTGGCCGTGCCCACGCCGATTACCGCAGCCGATCCAATGCCCGCCCGTATGACCGGCCAGGCCAATGGGACTTCGATGTGGTGCAGCACCTGGACCGGTCGCAAGCCCAGGGCCAGGCCGGCCTGTCGTGTGCCGGCGCTGACCTGACACAGCCCGGCGTGGGTGCTGCTGATCACCGGCAGCAGGGCATACAGGAACAAGGCCGCCAAGGCGGGCGCGAAACCGATACGGCCCATCGCGGCGATCAGCAGTGCCAACAAGGCCAGCGAGGGAATGGTCTGCAGGGTGCCCGCAGCCCCCAAGATCCACGGCGCAGTCCGCGGCCGCCGTTGGGCCATCAGCCCCAGGGGAGCGCCCACCCCGATGGCCAGACCGGTAGAGGCCATCACCAGCACCAGGTGCTCCACCAGCAGGCGCGGCAGGTCGCGGGCGAACAAGCGCGCAGTGAAGGAGGGTGTCTCTTGGGCATGGGCGACCTGTGCCATGGGCCGGGCCACGCCCAACGATTCCAGCGCGCGTGCGGCCACGTCTTCGAAGCGCTGTCCGCTCTCGGCTTGCGCATTCAGTGCAGCCATGCGCGCTGCGTCCAGGCGACCTTGCAGCACCATCAACGGCGACTCGTCCACACTCAGGCGCATCAGCAACACCGCGTCATAACGCGGAAACACGCCACGGTCGTCTTCCAAGAGAACCAGCCCGAGCCGCGCCACCGCCGCGTCCGTGGAATACGCGTCCATCAGGTCGGCTTGCCCCAGCGCAACCGCCTGGTAAGCCAAGCCGTGTTCCAGGCCTCGCCCGGGCTGCAGCTGCAGTCCATAGCCCTGAGCAATCGCCGGCCAGCCGTCGCGCCGTGCCGTGAATTCCTGGGTGAAGGCCGTGCGAAGTGCACGTTGCTGCTCGGCCGGCAGAGCAGCCAGGTCGCCTATGCGGCGCAGGCCCAGCGCCTGCGCGCGATCGGCCTTCATCGCCAAGGCATAGGTGTTGTTGAAACCCAGCGGTACGGCGGCCTTCAGGCCCAGGGGTTGCAACCACTCGTTGAGTTGCGCCAGATCGCGCGGGTCATCTGTGCGCTTGAGGATCTCGCGGACGATGGTGCCCGTGTACTCCGGGTACAGGTCGATGCGGCCACTGCGCAGGGCCTGCTCAACGATGGCGGTGTTGCCCAGGCCCTGTCGGTGAACGGCCGGTACGTGCGCGTGCTCCAGGGTCAGCCGAAGCAGTTCGCCCAGCACATAACTCTCAGTGAAGCGTTTTGAACCGACCACCAGAGGTTCGGTCGGCGCGCTTGCCTTGGGTGGCGTGTCGGTGGTGGCTGCGGCAGGGAAGGCCGTCATCAGAAGCCCCGCCATGGAGCAGGCCACGAGCACAGCACGTTGGACAGCGGCAAGGAGCAGGGCCAATCGCATCGGCCGATTGTGCACAGGGCGTGGAACTCGTCCTGAGATCCATAGGGCTATTGGCAGCTGCGCATAGGATGTGGGGATGAACACGCGCAACTTTTACCGCTCCCTTCTTCCCTCGTCGGCCCTGTTGACGGCCGCTGTGGCAGCCACCTTGTTGGGTCTTGGGCCGGCCGACGCCCAGTCCCACCGGCCCACCACCTTTTCCAAGGATGTGGTGGCGGCCACGCCCGCGCCAGCCGTGGCGGTCAAGGCCACCGCCGTGGTAACCGGCTTGAACCGCCCTTGGTCGCTGGCCTGGCTTCCCAGCGGCGAGTGGCTCGTGACCGAGCGCGGCGGCACGCTGCGCCGCATCAGCGCGGACTTCAAGCTCGACCCCAAGCCCATCGAGGGCGTGCCCACGGTCAAGGTGGCCGGTCAGGCAGGTCTTTTCGATGTGGTACCGCATCCGCAATACGCGAGCAATGGTTGGTTGTACATCGCTTTTGCCGAACCCTCACCCACCGACGAGGGCGAGTACGGAACGGCCCTGATCCGCGCGCGCCTGAAGGATGGTCGGCTGGTGGATCAGCAGAAACTGTTCGCCATGTCGCCCAAGTCGCGCCGTGGATTCCACCTGGGCGGCAAGATCGCCTTCGATGGCAAGGGCTTCGTGTACCTCACGCTGGGTGATCGCGGCGAGATGCCCCGCGCGCAGGCCCCGCGCGACCATGCCGGCTCTGTCATTCGGCTGCACGATGACGGCCGTGTGCCGGCGGACAACCCGTTCGTGGGCAAGCCCGACCAACTGCCCGAAGTCTTCAGCCGCGGCAACCGCAACATGCAAGGCGCGGCCTTTCACCCGACCACGGGTGAGCTCTGGACCCATGAGCACGGCCCGCAGGGCGGGGACGAACTCAACATCATTCGCGCGGGCCGCAACTACGGCTGGCCCACCATCACCTACGGCGTGAACTATGTGACAGGCACCAGGATCGGCGACAGCACGCCGCGCGAAGGCTTTGAGCAACCGGTGCACGCCTGGATCCCATCGATCGGCATCTCGGGCATGGCCTTCTACACGGCGGACGCCATCCCGGCCTGGAAGGGCAGCCTCTTGGTGGGCGGATTGAGCGGGCAGTCGCTGGTTCGCCTGGTGCTGGATGGCGAGAAGGTGGTGCGCGAGGAGCGACTGCTGTTTGGCGAAGTCGGCCGCGTGCGCGACCTGCGTGTGGGGCCCGATGGCTGGGTGTACCTGGTGAACGACTCGCCCGAGGGCGCACTGTGGCGGGTTCAGCCGCGCTGAAGGTTCGAAAAATTAGAAGTATCCATATCGAATAATCTCATTTATTCGAAGCATTCAAGTCTGCACACTGCGGGTTTCGGCGCCCTTGGCGCGCCCTCATGACTTGACCGGATACCCCATGGACACGATTGCTCCCAACTGGCTTTGGGCCTTCTTCATCATTTCGGTGCTGGCGGCCCTTTTCATCGACTTCGTGGTGCTCAAGAAGCAGGGCGCGCATGAGGTTTCCGTCAAGGAGGCCCTGAACTGGTCGATCATCTGGGTGCTGCTGTCCTTCGCCTTCAACGGCCTGTTCTGGTGGGCTGTTTACCAGGACCACGGCCTGGAGGTTGCCAATACGCGCAGCATGGAGTTCCTGACCGGCTATCTCATCGAGAAGAGCCTGGCGGTGGACAACATCTTCGTGTTCCTGATGATCTTCACCTACTTCGCGGTGCCGCCGGCTTTCCAGAAGCGGGTGTTGATGATCGGCATCATCGGGGCCATCGTGTTGCGCACGGTCATGATCCTGGTGGGTTCGTGGCTGATCAGCGAGTTCCACTGGGTGCTGTATGTGTTCGGTGCCTTCTTGCTGCTCACTGGTATCAAGATGTGGTGGGCTGCCGGCAAGGAGCCTGATCTGGAAAGCAACCCGGCGCTCAAGCTGTTGCGCCGCGTGATGCCGGTCAGCAAGGACTTCGATGGTGAGAAGTTCTTTACCCTGCAAAACGGCAAGCGTGTGGCCACCCCGCTGTTCCTGGTGATTGCGCTGGTGGGCCTGACCGACGTGATCTTTGCGGTGGACAGCATCCCGGCCATCTTCGCCATCACGACCGACCCCTTCATCGTGCTGACCTCCAACATCTTCGCCATCTTGGGCTTGCGCGCGATGTATTTCCTGCGCGCGGCCTTGGCGGCCAAGTTCCACCTGCTCAGCTATGGCCTGGCGGTGATCCTGGCCTTCATCGGCACCAAGATGATGCTGATCGATGTGGTGAAGATCCCGGTGGTGGTGTCTCTGGGGGTGGTGGTGGCCATCCTGGTGGTGACGATGGTGGCCAGCGTCAAGACCGCGCCCAAAATTGGGCCCAAGACGGCAGCCCGGACCGAAGGCTGACCACCACGGTAGGCCCGGGGCAGCGCCTCGGGCCTCTGTCCCTCAGGCTGGCAGGGCCAGCGGCAGGTTCACCAACAGGTTCTGAGGCTTGAGCCGCACCTGCCCATCGGCGGTGCGGCACAGCCCCAGATACACCGGGCGGCCGGCCATCTCGGCAAGCGCCTGCGCGGGTCGCACGAAACGCAGGGCAAACAGGCTGATCAGGCGGCTGTGCCGCTCGCTGTCCACTTCACGGCCTTCATAAAGGTCGTTGAGCAGGGCGGTGGACTCGGCGTCCAGCCCGACATGCCAGCGCCAGTGGTCATCATCGATGCGCGACAGCGGCGTGATCGTCACCTCCACGCCCAGCAGGTGCATCACCCAGCGCTGCAGCACGCGGCCCAGTGCGGCCAGGCCGGAATCGGCGCGGGCCATCGTGAATTCAAGGCCGTGGCCCAGGTCCTGCTTCCGTTCATGCCGCAAATCCAGCAGGAAGTCGTGAGGCCGAGGCCCTGCCGCCGCACGCCAGTAGTCGGCTGCGTTGTCGGCCGTCAGCACCTTCATCTGCGCGGCCTTGATCGGCGCCTGGGCCTGCGCCAGCAGCCGACCGAGTTCACCGAAGCCGCCCGTCTCGTTGAGCAGGTCCAGAGTTTGCGCATCACCGGCCAGTGGTACACCGTCCACGGTGGTGACGCGCTGCGGGCGAAACAGCACCTCACCGGCGCGGGCTTCCAGGGCATCGTCCACGTCGCGAAGCACGTGGCGCACAACAGCATGCGTCATTGCCTCCATGAAGGGAGGGGCCAGCGTCACCTGTGCACTGCGGATTTGCCGCAGGTAGCAAGCTTCCACGGTACCGGCCTCCAGCAGCGCATTGCGGAATGCCAGATAGGCACGGTAGTTGTCGGCCGCATCGGGGTCGGCCAGGGTTCGAAGCCGGGGTTCTTGCACGTCCAACAGGGGGTCGTCGCGCAAGGCGCGGTGCAGTCGGCGCTCTGCGGCGCAGGACTCCTTCACCAGCGCCAGTTCGGGGCGGTCAAGAAATCGTCGCAGCCACGTGGGTGTGGGGCAGAGCCATCCCTGCTCGCTGACTTCCAGCAAGGGCCAGCCGGCAGAGGGCCAAAAATTGTCCATGGCACGCAGTGTAGGCAGCGGGCGGGACCCAGCAGTCACCCATGCGTCTTTACCCTTTGCGGTCCTGGGCCAAGGGCCATGGCAGCCGAGCCAACACGGCCGCGCCATCACCCGGGGCGGTGGTGACCTCGAGTCGACCCCCCAGCGCCTGCGCACGCTCCTGCATGCCACGAAGCCCGTTGCCTGCTTGCCGTGTGTCCGGGTCGCGATGGAAGCCCACACCATCATCGACGACCTCTAGGATGGCTTCGCCTCCGGGTGTGCCGGACAGGCCGACGTGGACAGCGCGAGCGTGTGCGTGCTTGCGGGCGTTGTTCAGGGCTTCCTGTGTAATCCGATACAAGGCCAAAGCGGTGGTGTCGGGCAGCTCCAGCCAGTGCTCGTCGGTGGGAGCGAGAAAGTCCACGGCTTGACCAAAGGCTTCCTGGTGCTGTTGGCACAGGGCTGCCAAGGTCGCCGGCAATCCCACTTCATGCAGCACCGGGGGGTGCAAGTCCATGACCAAGCGCCGCGTGGCGGCAATCGATTCGTCCACCCACGACAAGGCACGGTCGCGGTGCGTGTCGGCCGGTAGACCGACGAGATCCTGCCGAATCAGCGCCAACTTCTGCTGCAGATCGTCATGAAGCTCCAGGCCAATGCGCCGCCGCTCGTCCTCCTGGGCGGCTTGGCGTTCGCGGTCCAACCGGACCAGTTCGGCCTTCACCTGCGCCACCTCGTGGATGTCGATCATCGCCACCTTCGAGTCCATGGTGGGGGTCAAGGCCGATATGGCTCGGCTCAGACGCACTGCAGACTTGTGCGCGCCTGCGTACACAATGATCGCGGCGGCAGACAAAGCACTCAACAGCACCAGGGTTCTCGCTCCTGTTCGGTCCAGCGGCGAGACCGGCGGGGCCAGCAGTGCCGCCGTCCAGGGGGCCTGGTTGAGGTCAGCGACGCGCCAAGGGCCGTCGCCTGCCTGGGCAAGGCCCTGATCGGGTGCGCCTTCGGGGATGCTGAACACCTGTCGACCCGTGCGGGTTTCCACCCGAAGCACCCAACCCTCGGGCAATTGGAGTTCCTCCGCCATCCTGTCCCGTAGCCGCCTCGTTTCCAAGCTGGTCAGAAGCACCAATTGCTGCGCTTGAGGCAGTTCAAGTGGAACCGCCAGGGTCACCATGTACTCACCCGCGATCGGGCCAACGAAAGGGTCGCTCACCGCAGGGGACTTGCGCGTCACGGCCGCCATCACCCCCGATGTCATGCTTTCCTCAGGCATCGGCGGTAGTGCCTGACCGAGAGGCACTCGCGTGTTGATCAGCATGTCAGCCGTGGCTGAGCCGATCACCACATGATTGCCCTGCTGGCGCAAATACGTCATGGACAACTCGTGCGCCTGGGCCAGATCCAACTGCCCATTGCGCAGATGGCGACCCCCTTCGAGCAATCGCCCCAGCAGGGACAGACTGTTGAGGCGGACCTCGATCATCTGGTCCAGGCTGAGTGCGGCTGCGCGTGCCACGGAGTCCACGACCATCTGCCGTCGTTCTTCGAGCGTTTGCAGGTGCAGAAAGAGCAACAGCGAACCAAGTCCCATGAGCGGCAGCATGCACCACCAGATCAGGCGTTCAAGATACCGCTGCAGCGACATGCTTGTGGTTGCGATTTGCGAAGAATTGGTCTATTCCAACAGATTCCTGGGCCGGCGTGATTGAAGGCTGTCAAGCAGGGCTGGTTAAGTTGATTGGCTTGACAATCCGGGTTCGATGCCTGCGATTTCGCCAAGAAGAGCCAGATGATTCTCAAGTCCCTCAGCCGCGCAAAACCTGTGGCCTGCGCGTTTTGCATGACCGTCACGATGGCGCAAGCGAACCACCAGCAGGTGGTGGTCACTCGCCACTACGACAACGCGGTGGGCACCAGCGATGCGGCTTCTCAGGGTGTCATCGAAGCGGGCCTACTTCGCAGCCGGCCGGCACTGCGCCCTGGCGAGATCCTGGAGTTCGTGCCCGGCGTGATCGTCACGCAGCACACGGGTGACGGCAAGGCCAACCAGTACTTCCTGCGCGGTTTCAACCTTGACCATGGCACCGACTTCGCCACCTCGGTCAACGGCATGCCCACCAACCTGCCCACCCATGCCCACGGGCAAGGCTATTCCGATCTGAACTTCCTGATACCCGAGTTGGTGCAAAGGGTGGAGTACCGCAAGGGCCCGTACTACGCCAAGGGGGGTGACTTTTCATTGGCCGGCGCCGCCGACATCGCCTATCGAACCGGCTTCGACCGCCCCTTTCTCGATGTGGGCATCGGCCAGCGGGGCTTTCGCCGTCACGTGGCCGGGGGGTCGACCGATGTGGGGAGCGGCCGAACGCTACTGGGCGCGTTCGAGGTGATGGGGCATGACGGCCCGTGGGTGGTGCCCCAGGGGCTCAAGCGCCACAACGGCGTGGTCACGCTCAGTGGCGTGGGGGACTCAAGCAGCTGGCAACTCAGCTTCATGGGCTATCAGGCGAAGTGGACCGCCACGGACCAGGTGCCCGAGCGTCTGCTCAACGCGCCAGGCTTCAACCGCTACGGTTCACTGGATCCCACGGCCGGTGGCGACACCTCGCGACACAGTGTGTCGGGGCAGTGGTCGCACAACGATGCCCAGGGTGGCGTGTGGCGCGCCCAGGCCTATGTGGTGCGCTACGCGATGGACCTGTATTCGAACTTCACCTACGCGCTGGAACGCCCGGCGGCGGGTGACCAATTCGCACAGAAGGACGCGCGCACGGTGTGGGGTGGGCAGTTCAGCTATGCGATGAGCCATGGACTGTTCGAGCGCATCGCGCGCAGTGAGTTTGGCCTGCAGTGGCGCACCGACAAGGCCCGCGTGGGTCTTTACGATGCAGTGGCCCGGCGCATCACCGAGGTGGTGCGCGAAGACGATGTGCAGCAGACCCTGGTGGGGGTGTATGCGCAGAACGTGCTGGAGTGGACCCCTTGGCTGCGCACCATCGCGGGCGTGCGCGTTGACCACAAGCGGGCCCAGGTGGATGCCTTGAGCCTGACGGTCAACGGGGGAAGGGCGCAGGACAGCAAGGCGTCACCGAAGTTGTCCCTGATCCTGGGCCCTTGGCGAAAGAGCGAGTTCTTCGTGAACGCCGGCACGGGCTTCCACAGCAACGATGCGCGCGGTGCCACGATTCGCCTGGACCCGCGAAGTGGCGAGTCGGCGCAGCGTGTGCCCCTGTTGGTGGCCGGCCGCGGCGCGGAGCTGGGTTTCAGAACCGAGGCGATTCCAGGCTTGCAGAGTTCCCTGGCGCTCTGGGGTCTGAAGCTGGATTCCGAACTGGTCTATGTGGGTGATGCCGGTGCCACCGAGGCCAGTCGGGCCAGTGCGCGTCGCGGTGTGGAGTTCAACAACCGCTACACCCCGGTCCAGTGGCTGCTGATCGATGCCGATTTCGCGTGGTCGCGCGGCCGCTTCGACAACGGCGATCGAATTCCCAATGCCGTGGACCGGGTGGCGTCGATGGCGGTCACCTTGCGCGATCTGGCCCACTGGACCACGAGCCTGCAGTGGCGTTACCTGGGCAGCGGGCCGCTGGTGGAAGACAACAGCGTGCGCAGTCGACCTTCCTCCACGCCGAACACGCGCATCACCCGTGGCCTGCCGGGTTGGGGGCGCCAAACCGACATCACGCTGGACATCTTCAACCTCACCAATCGGCGGGTCAACGATATCCAGTATTTCTACGAGTCTCGGCTGCCGGGAGAGCCGGCGCCGGTGGCCGACCGTCACGTGCACCCGGCCGAGCCGCGCACCTTCAGGCTGTCCTTGCGCTGGGGGTTCTGAGGCCTACCGCTCAGGCGGCGGGGCTGGAGCGCAAACCGTAGGTCTGATCGCCGAGGAAGAGGTACTCGGCCCTCAGGATGGCCTCGCCCTTTTCGTCGGTGAAGGTGAAGCCCAGCACCGCGATCTCCATGCCGGCGGTGATCTCGGGAATCTTCCACTGTCCCATTCGGGTCAGCGGGGCCAACTCGACCAACCAGCGCGGATCGTTGCGCTGGGGCAGGCGCGCTTTGGCCAGCAGGGCGGCGCCGTCGACGGGTGACACCTGCGCCGGCACGCGCCGGCTGGCCAGATCGGTGGGCAAAGGCTTTGGTGCGCGTTCCAGCACCAGTTCGGCGTGGGGGTTGCGCCACTTCACTTCCGAGGCCTTGCCCTGCAGGTACAGCGGCCGCGTTTGGTCAAAGCTGCTCCAACCGTGATGGGCCCATGAAGGCAATGCCGTGGCTGCGGCAGCAAGGCCCAGCCCCTTGCCCAACAAGCCCATGACCTGTCGACGGTGTCCTTCGAATGTCGATCGCATGATCAAGTCCTTTCCTAGGGTTTACGCATACGCAATCCACCGCCCCGCTGCCATGACCAGCAGCCACAGAAAGGTGGAGATCACCATCAGCACCCGCGCCTGTGCATCCAGCTTGACCAGGCTGCCCCGCGCGTGAAACCACGCGGCGTTGCAAAGGGCCAGTGCCATCAAAGACATCTTCACCACAAAGGTGCGGCTGGCCAAGAGCTCCTGCGCCTGGGTGGCAAACATCAGCAATCCGCTCAGGCCCAGCAGGCCGAACCCCAGTGCCACCAGCGTCAGGCTCAGCCGTGCCAGCTCTCTTGCGTCCAGCGCGGCTCCCAGCCCGAACACCCGCAGTTCGATCAGCAGCAGGTTGCCCAGCACCAGTGCCACCCCCAGCAGGTGCATCACCTCCAGCAGGGGATAGGCCCAGGGGTGGGCGGCCAAGGCAGTGAACATGGTGGACAGGTTATCCCACGATGGGATGGCCTGTGCGTTGATGGGCCAAGTTCATCGCGCGCTTTGGCTGTTCGTGTTCAAGCCGGATACAGCCCCCGCTGGCGCGCCATCACGCGCGTCAGGCCCAACAAGGCGCCGATGGCGGGCATCGGTTCACCCAGGCGCAGGCCGATCTCATGGACAACGGTGACGATCGCATCCAGCTCGATGGCGCGCCCGGCCTCTACGTCCTGCAGCATCGAGGTCTTCACCGCGCCCAGCTTGGCCGTGATCGCGTGGCGCTCCTCGGGGCTTTGCGGCACGGGACAGTCCAGGCGCGCGCCGATCTGTGCGGCTTCCCGCATCGCTTGTGAACAGAACTCCCGCAGCAGTGGATCGTTCAGCACATGGTCCATCGTGGTGCCGGTCAAGGCACTGACGGGATTCATCGTCAGGTTGCCCCAAAGCTTGTACCAAATGTCGCGGCGAACCTGATCGCTGTGCGTCACCTCGAAGCCTGCTGCGCCCAACACATCGCAAAGGCCTTGCACACGCGCGCTTCGGCCTCCCCAGGGCTCGCCCAGAATGAGGCCCCGGCCCATGCGGTGGTGCACGACGCCGGGTGCCGGCGTGGAGGCCGACGCATGCACCACGCAGCCGATGACCTGGTCCATCGGCAGGTATTGGCTGATGACGCCGTCGGGGTCGATGCTGCTCAGGCGAACGCCTTCGAACCCGGGCACGCGCTGGCAAAACCACCAGGGCACACCGTTCATGGCCGGCACGATCAGCGTGTCCGGGCCCAGCAGCGGCGCCAGCTGCGGCGCCAGTGTCGCCAGCGCCGGCCCCTTCACCGCGATGATCACCACATCCTGCACACCCAGTTCGGTGGCATCAGATGAGGCCTTGGCCGCCACCTGCACATCACCATCGGGTGAATGCAAGCGCCATCCTTGCGTTTGAAGGCCCTGCAGCGTGGCGCCACGGGCCAAGGCGCTCACCGCGTGAGCGCCCAGGGCTGCCAGGCGCGCGCCGATCAGGCCGCCTATCGAGCCTGCGCCGATGATGGCAACCCTCACGGTCGCTTCTCCACACTCGTCACGGTGTAGGCGCCGTCGATCTTTTCGGCCGTGAAGAGGATGCGGTCACCTTCTTTCAGGCCGTCCAGCAGCGCCGGGCTTTTGACGCGGAACACCATGGTCATGGGCGGCATGTCCAGGTTGGCGATGGGGCCGTGGCGAAGTTGGATGCGGCCGGTGGAGACCTCGACGCGGCGAACCTCGGCTTCCGCCTTGGATGCCGCCTGTGGTCCCGCCCCACTGGGCGCTGCCGCAGGCGTGGCGCTGGCGCCCGGTGCAGTGCCTTGCGAAGTGCCCTGTGCGCCGGCAGGGACACCGAACAGCAACCCCAGTGCGGTGACCACCGCACCCAGGGTTTGTCTCTTCCATCTTGTCTCACTCATCATGAGTCCTCTCTTTGCCAAGTCTATTCACACCATGGTGCAAGTCTGCGGTGCGATGCGCACCAGGATCAATGGTGACCATGCCCGCCGCTGCCCGGCTTGCGTACCTTC
>JACCDJ011299844.1_pt1 | contig 13628 bp, 13 predicted proteins | sample 7444481 | NCBI WGS metagenome assembly JACCDJ01 (sample SAMN15323435, study PRJNA562643) | freshwater metagenome | isolation source: river surface water | place: USA:Blue River Watershed | collected 2017-08-15 | reverse complement strand
CTGAACCCCAAGTATCGAGAATCTGCTTTGTTGCATGTGAGAGCAATGGAACTGTTGCGTATTCAAACTTCATTAGTTTCCTCCGGCTAGTGTGGACTTTACGAGTGATGAAACAAGTGAGCCATCTGCTTTGCCAGCGATTAACGGCTTTATTGCTCCCATAACCTTGCCCATATCGGCAGGTCCTGCGGCCCCTGTCTTAGCTACTGCATCAGCAATAATCTTCTTAATCTCATCTTCGCTTAATTGAGCAGGGAGATACTTGGCGATTACTTCGCCCTCGGCCTTCTCTTCCGCAGCCTTATCTTCACGACCTGCTTTAGCAAACTCTTCTGCAGCTTCACGGCGCTTCTTCGCCTCGCGTGAGAGAACGGTGATGATCTCATCATCGCTGAGAGTGCGAGCCTCTTTGCCAGCAACTTCCTCATTGGTGATTGCAGTAAGGACCATACGAATGGTGCCTGATACAACTTTGTCACTGCTGCGAATTGCAGCAGTTAAATCTTCGTGGAGCGTCTCTTTTAATCCCATGGGCTAATCTTCTCATGCCCCTGTATCTTGTTCACCATGAGTTACGTGCTGCGCGAAGCTGAGATCCCGGTCCTGCCTGCAGGCCATGCGCCTATCCGTATCCTCCATTTCTCTGATCTTCATCTCACACCAAAACGCAAGGTCGAAATCGCCGATATCAAATCCTGGGTGAAGTACTCCCCTGATTTAGTAATCAGCACCGGTGATTTCTTAGCCGATATGAAGGCAGTGCCTGTTGTACTCGATGCCCTTGATGGGCTGCTCGATATTCCAGGTCTCTTTGTCTTTGGTTCTAACGATTACTACGCGCCTAAGCCAAAAAACCCATTGAAGTACCTACTTCCAGATCACGGCAAGCGTATTCATGGCGAAGATCTACCGTGGACAGAACTCGACCAAGGGCTACAAGAGCGCGGCTGGATCAATCTCAACCGTTCACGATCTACCATCACGATCAATGACACTGTAATTGAAGCTCGTGGCACCGATGATGCCCATCTCAATTTTGATGATTACTCTCTTGTTGCAGGAGATGCCGGTAAGTGTGATCTCGCAATTGGAGTCACTCACGCACCTTACTTACGAATTCTTGAAGGTATGAGCAAAGATAATCTTGATGTTATTTTTGCTGGACATACTCATGGTGGGCAGGTTCGCTTGCCGTGGCCTGGAGGTTCTAAGGCATTAACAACTAACTGTGATCTTCCTAATTGGCGTGCGCGTGGATTAACACAAGAGAAGAATGAGCCTTATTTACATGTATCTGCGGGAATGGGAACAAGTCCCTTTGCCCGAATCCGCGTGGCAAGTCCACCAGAGGTGTCTCTGGTAACTCTTACAAGTCTCTTTTAGTTCTTGCGTGCAAGCGCTTCGATATCAGCATCGACCATGAGCTCTGCGAGCTCTTTCCAATGGGTCTTTGCCTTCCAACCAAATGCTTGTTCAGCCTTAGAAGGATCGCCAATAAGTGCATCAACTTCTGTTGGGCGGATGTACTTCTTATCAGTCTCAACATGGTCTTCCCAGTTAAGTCCTGCATGTGCAAATGAAGCCTCTACGAAATCGCGAACTGTTGCACCAACACCAGTCGCAACAACATAGTCAGATGGCTTATCTTGCTGAAGCATGAGCCACATTGATTCGACATACTCTTTCGCATAGCCCCAGTCGCGAACAGCGTCCATATTGCCAAGGAACAACTTATCTTGCTGACCGGCCTTGATTGCTGCAACTGCGCGAGTGATCTTACGAGTAACAAATGTTTCACCACGACGAGGAGATTCGTGGTTAAAGAGGATTCCGTTGGTGGCATGCATGCCGTAACCGTCGCGGTAATTAACTGTGCACCAGTACGCCATCAACTTTGCCGCTGCATATGGTGACTGTGGGCGAAATACTGAATTCTCATTCTGAGGTGGTGGAGTAGATCCGAAGAGCTCAGATGTTGATGCCTGATAGAAACGTGTATCGATATCTGCGCTGCGGATGGCTTCAAGTAAGCCAACTGCGCCTACCGCATCGACCTGGCCGGTGTATTGAGGCATGGTGAACGAGACCTGCACATGTGATTGCGCACCGAGGTTATATACCTCAGTTGGCTTAATTTCGCGGATAAGGTTGGTGAGTCCCACACCATCAATCAAATCTCCGTAGTGCAAGAAGAGTTGTGGGTTCTTATCGTGTGGATCTTGATAAATGTGATCAATGCGAGATGTATTAAATGTCGAGGAGCGACGGATGAGTCCGTGGACTTCATAACCCTTTGCGAGCAAGAACTCTGCTAGGTATGAACCATCTTGACCAGTAACACCTGTAATTAGCGCAACTTTTCTACTCATCGTCGTACTTCTCCCTTTGCTGTTGCATCTTTATACCAAGCGATAGTCGATGCAATGCCATCACGTAGTGAAATCTTTGGTTCCCATCCAAGCGCCTTCGCCTTGGATACATCGAGAACTTTACGAGGTGTTCCATCAGGCTTCGATGAATCCCACGCGAGTTCTCCCTTAAATCCTGCCAATTCGGCAACTAATTCAGCTAACTCTTTGATTGTGAGGTCCTCACCGGTACCAATGTTCACGTGCTCAGAAGAGTCATAGACATTACCGAGGTGAAGTACCGCTGACGCCAAATCATCTACGTGCAGGAACTCGCGCTTTGGTGAACCAGATCCCCAGAGAGTTTCCACTGGCGCGTTCTTCTCAGCTGCCTCGACAAAGCGGCGGATAAATGCCGGCAATACGTGTGAGCCCTGAAGTTCAAAGTTATCGTTGATTCCATACAAATTAGTCGGCATCAATGAAATCCATTTACGGCCATACTCTTTACGGAATGATTTAATCAGTTCGATTCCAGCAATCTTTGCAACTGCGTAGGCAGAGTTAGTCTCTTCAAGCGGACCAGTAAGGAGGTACTCCTCTTTGATTGGTTGAGCGCAATCGCGTGGATAGATGCAGCTTGAACCAAGGAAGATAAACTTCTCAACATCAGCAGCATGTGCTGCCTCCATTAAGTTGCTCTGGATCCGGACATTGTCAGCTAAGAATTCGACCGGAAATGAGTTGTTAGCTCCGATTCCCCCAACCTTTGCCGCTGCATCAACAATCAGGGATGGCTTTACATCCTTGATGAAGGTAAATGTGGCATCGCGATCTAAGAGGTCTACAACCTTGCGGCTGACTGGAATAACCTCATGGCCCGCTGCCTGATAGGCGCGAACAATGGCAGAACCAGCTAAACCGGTTCCTCCTGCCACAACGATTGTCATGGCGCGGAGTCTACCGTGCGATTACTTCGTGAATTCGACCGCTAAGAGTTCAGCGATTTGCGCCGTATTAAGTGCTGCACCCTTGCGCAAATTATCGCCACAGACGAAGAGATCAAGTGACATTGGGTCATCGATGCTCTTTCTTACACGACCTACCCAAGTTGGATCAGTGCCAACAACATCAGCTGGTGTTGGGAACTTGTGGTTCTCTGGATCATCCACCAACTTCACCCCTGCAGCATTTTCAAGAATGTCCTGCGCGGCCTTGCGTGAAGGTTCCTTGGCAAAAGTTGCATGCACAGTGAGAGAGTGAGTTGTAATCACAGGTACTCGGACACATGTTGCCGATACCTTCAGCCCCGGAAGCCCGAGGATCTTTCGTGATTCATTGCGAACTTTGAGCTCTTCCGATGAGTAACCATCTTCCTTCAATGAGCCAGCCCATGGGACGACGTTCATTGCAAGCGGCGCAGGGAATGGCCCATTGTCTTTGATGACATTACGGACATCGCCAGCAACATCGCCAACTACTTTGCCGGCAACAAGATCAATTTGCGCACGCAGAGTGTCAATACCTGCTTGACCAGCACCTGATGCTGCTTGGTATGAAGAGACAACTAGCTCCTTTAATTCATACTCTTTATGGAGGGCTCCCATCGCAACAATCATTGAGAGGGTTGTGCAATTTGGGTTAGAAATAATTCCGCGTGGGCGGTTCTTTACATCCTCTGGATTAACTTCAGGTACAACGAGTGGAACATCTTTATCCATGCGGAAAGCACCTGAGTTATCGACAACAACAGCGCCGCGTGAAGCAGCAATTGGTGCCCACTCAGCTGACACTTCATCTGGCACATCAAACATAGCAACATCGATGCCATCGAATGCTTCTGGAGAAAGTGCCACAACTGTGAGTTCTTCGCCGCGACACATCAACTTCTTACCTGCACTGCGAGCAGATGCAATAAGACGAATTTCTCCCCACACATCTTCTCGCTCAGACAATATTCCAAGCATGACAGTGCCGACCGCACCTGTTGCACCAACGACTGCGAGTGATGGTTTCTGTGTCATCGTCCTGTACCTCCATATACGACAGCCTCGTTCTGATCTGAATCAAGGCCAAAAGCAGTGTGGGCAGCCTTTGCTGCGCGCTCGAGATCACCCTCGCGGATGATGATGGAGATACGAATCTCTGATGTTGAAATCATCTCAATATTCACGCCGGCTTCAGCCATAGCAGCAAAGAATGTAGCTGTTACACCTGGGTGTGAGCGCATACCAGCGCCAACCAATGAAAGTTTGCCGATGGTGTCATCGTATTGAAGTGATGAGAAACCAACTTCACCTTGAATCTTCTTCAAGACAGTTGTTGCCTCTGCACCATCTGCCTTTGGCAGTGTGAATGAAATATCGGTGAGTCCAGTTGCAGCAGCAGAAACGTTCTGAACAATCATGTCGATGTTGAGATCATTATCTGCAAGTGCTTGGAAGATACGCGCGGCAACACCCGTGCGATCAGGGACACCTACGATCGTGATCTTCGCCTCTGACTTATCGTGCGCGACGCCAGCGATGATTGCTTGCTCCATGGTGCCTCCTTCTGGGTGGTTCTCAACCACCCATGTTCCTTCGAGTGGTGAAAATGATGAACGTACGTGAATTGGTAGGTTGTAGCGGCGTGCATATTCAACGCAACGCAAATGAAGAACCTTTGCACCAGCTGCTGCCAGTTCAAGCATCTCTTCATATGTAACAGTATTTAACTTGCGTGCTGCTGGAACTGCGCGCGGATCAGCAGAGAAGATTCCATCCACATCTGTATAAATTTCACAGACATCTGCATCAAGGGCAGCGGCGAGCGCGACAGCAGTTGTATCGGATCCACCGCGACCTAGAGTTGTAATGTCATTTGTATCCTGCGAAATACCTTGGAAGCCGGCAACAATCGCAATTGATCCGCCGTTGATTGCTTCTTGAATACGACCAGGTGTCACATCGATGATGCGCGCCTTGCCATGAGTTGAATCCGTGATCACACCGGCTTGTGAACCAGTAAATGAGAGCGCTTCAAAACCAAGATTGTTAATCGCCATTGCAAGAAGTGCCATAGAGATTCGCTCGCCTGCGGTGAGCAACATATCGAGCTCACGTCCTGGTGGAATCGGGCTGACCTGGTTGGCGAGATCAATGAGCTCATCTGTTGTATCGCCCATCGCTGAGACAACGACAACGACCTGATTGCCCGCCTTCTTCGTCGCCACAATACGTGCAGCAACGCGCTTCATTCCTTCAGCATCAGCTACTGAGGAACCACCATATTTCTGAACGATTAGCGCCATGGGTTAAGCATGAACCCCGAAATAGATACACGCCAGCCGAATTTAGGATTTTCTCAATATATGGAACAGCAATCCATCCATATTTTGAGACTACAGGTTGGTTCTACCCTCAAACGCTCGTCCGAGCGTGACTTCATCGGCATATTCAAGGTCTCCACCTACCGGAAGACCTGATGCCAGACGAGAGACGCTGATCCCTGTTGGCTTAATGAGACGAGCGAGATACATCGCAGTTGCCTCACCTTCCAGGTTGGGATCGGTGGCGATGATGACCTCGGTAATCGTCGTATCGGAGAGTCGCTGCATCAGCTCACGGATACGTAATTGATCTGGGCCGATTCCATCAATCGGACTGATTGCTCCACCAAGGACATGGTACTTGCCGCGGAATTCGCGAGTGCGTTCGATAGCAATAACATCTTTTGATTCCTCAACGATGCAAATCTTTGAAGGATCACGACGTGGGTCGCGACAGATACGGCACTGCTCTTCTTCCGAGACATTGCCGCACTCAGTACAGAACTTCACGCGATCTTTAACGGTGCGCACTGCCTCAACTAATGAATCTGCAATCTCAGAATCGGATTGCAAGATATGGAAAGCGATACGCTGAGCCGACTTTGGTCCGATACCCGGCAAGCGACCAAGAGCATCAATGAGATCTTGGATGGCGCCTTCATACATTCCGCTCGACATTATTGGTGCTTCGTTTCGCTAATGACAGTTGCACCGAGTTCAGCCGCAAGAAGTGCAGCGCCAGATAACTGAGTCTTATCTGTTGGCGCTTCAGTTGTGCGCTGTGCCCGAGCCTCGGGAGTGCTTGATGTGTCGATACTTGGATCGACAGTAACTTCAATCTTGCGATCGAGTCCGACAATTTCAATGAAGGCATCGCGCAAGATTGCATCTGATTCGCTTCGTAAGAATGAGTCACGCGCACCTGCATTAACAATTCCAATAGTGATGTTCTTATCATCCACACCAAGAATCTGTGCGCTTGCGCTGAGCAGTGACCAGGTGAGGCGACGGCGCTTCTTTACATTCTCAATGACCTCTGGCCACATGCGACGAAGTCCAGCAACATCAATAGAATCAATCTTCGCAGCTGGTTCTACCTTTGCAACTGCATCAACAATTTTCTTCTCTTCTTTAGCAGGAGCTGGCTCGCGAACTGCTTCGGCTGTTACACGAGACACATAATCTGCAGGATCTGCAGCCTTTGGAGTTTCAACTTTCTTCGCCGGAGCTGCAACTGGAGCAGATGCAGCAGGAGCTGCTGGTGGTGTTGGTGCAATGTTTTCAACGCGTTCGAGGCGTTCGATACGTGCAAGCATTCCTGCCTCACCGTTATCTCCGATAGGTAACAAGATGCGGCCACAGATGAGTTCAAGAATCAAACGTGGAGCAGTTGCGCCACGCATCTGAGTTAAACCTTCTGATGCGATATCAGCAGCGCGGGAGAGTGATGCCTGGCCAATGTTCTGAGCCTGCACGCGCATCCGCTCAAGTTGATCATCGGGAAGCTCACGCAAGATGCTTGTTGCATTTGTGTTCTGCAAGGCATCGACAATCATCAAATCACGAAGGCGTTCTAGTAAATCTTGGGTGAATCGACGTGGATCGTGTCCTGACTCGATCACGCGATCAATAGTCTGGAACAACGTTGCGCCATCGCGAGCTGCAATCGCACCCATTGCATCATCAAGGAGTGCGCCATCGGTAAATCCAAGTAGCTGCACTGCGATTTCATAACTCACGCCATCTTTTCCGGCGCCAGCTAACAATTGACCAAGTACAGAGAGAGCATCACGCACTGATCCACCTGAAGCACGAACCACAAGAGGAATAACGCCCTTAGCAACTTTCACGCCTTCAGCAGCGCAAACCTTTTCAAGGTGTGCAGCCAATGTTCCGGGTGGAACTAAACGGAATGGATAGTGATGTGTGCGAGAGCGAATTGTTGAGATCAACTTCTCTGGTTCGGTTGTAGCAAAGATAAAGATGACATGTGCAGGTGGCTCTTCTACGACTTTGAGAAGTGCATTTGCTGCACCAGTTCCGAGCTGATGTGCCTCATCGATAATATAAATCTTGTATTTGCTTTGAACGGGTGCAAAGAATGCTTTATCGCGAAGATCGCGGGCATCATCGACAAGTCCATGGGTCGCCGCATCAATTTCAATTACATCGAGTGACCCTGGACCGTTGGCAACGAGATCTCTACATGATTGGCATTCGCCACATGGAGTTGGTGTTGGGCCTTTCTCGCAGTTAAGCGAGCGCGCCATGATTCGAGCAGATGATGTCTTGCCACAGCCACGAGGTCCGCTGAAGAGATACGCGTGGTGGGTCTTGCCGCTTTCGAGGGCGTTAGAAAGTGGAACGGTGACGTGTTCTTGTCCGATCACATCTGCAAATACAGATGGACGATACTTTCGATAGAGAGCTAGGCTCATTTTTTACCCTTCGATAGCTTCGACTCAACTCACTTCTAGTTGGAAGAAGGATCTGCAATTACATATAAACATACCTATTAATACCGATTAATACCGATTAATAGGACCTCCGGTGCACCCGAAAGAACGCACCTGCCCTTGCTGTATTCCTACCCTGGGGGAGTTCAGCACGACTGCCGTCGCACCGGAGATCTGAGCCAATCTTATGTGTCAGAACCGACTTCTCCCACCGCTACCCTTAGCCAGTCCAACACCGCCTAGGCGGGGTTGGGCGCGGGAGGATTCGCATAGCGGCCGAGTGCGCACGCTTGGAAAGCGTGTATAGGGAAACCTATCGAGGGTTCAAATCCCTCATCCTCCGCACTTTCCGTGTAACTCTGAGTTGGGGTTGCCTGATTTATTGCCACCTTTGAAATCAATAATTTGCTCGGATGTCGATACTAAAGCCGAGACCAATTATTCCACTCTTAATCAAGCCGATTGTGCCTGCATGGGTGCTCATAGCTGCGATGGCAGCGCAATATGCCATCACTGCAGTTACGACATCTTCTGGCCCGGAATGCACCATGAAAGTGCAGCAAGTGCATGTCTCTCGATATTCTCAAAGGCTTTTGCAATTAAGTGAGGCGAAGTTCAAGGTAAGCACACTTTGCAACTCGCCTCAAAAAGAGACATCTATTGACGCCTACTTTGAAGAAGTGTCTCCCGATGGAACAAAAATCATTGTCAGCATGATTCAGAATATAGTCGCGACGCCTAACTTAGAAACACCAAATTATGTATTGATAAAGAACATTACTGTTCCGTGCAATGGAGCAGGTCAGGCAAAATATTCTGGCCGTGCAGTCGGCCGTGTTCACCTTGAAGATGGTCGAGTAGAGAAAGTTTCAGGAAATTCCAAAGATTTCAATCCCGTGGATTGCCGAATTAGTGCAAAATAGAGTCATGAGCTTTTACGAAGAACTTTTAACTCATGGGTCACATTTACATGAGACCGAAAGAATCGCGCTGTATAAATTTCTACTTGAATCAAAACGTGACGTTTACCTTACTGATGCGCTCGAACTCATCCGATGCAACGAATTGAAGCGAGAAATTGCTGACGGTGAGATTTTATATTCTTTGAATAAGAACCAAATTTCATATTCAGCAAGAAAGCGGGGAGCGGTAGATTACTTACAAAACCTACGTTCGCTGAAATTAACCAGGTTTTCCAAGTTTCAAATCAAAAAGATTACAAAATTTTTTGCACAATCTGAAGTTGATGTCATTTGGAATTTCCCTCTGCAGGGTAATGATCCCCAAGAAATGGGAAGTTTCAGCATTATTTCTGTCCCATATTTTGACTTACGTTACTACTCGCCGCGCAGGAACCGGATTCTCGGCTTAATCAACAAAATTAAATCCGATGACTCTGAAATTCTGCAGCAGCTAAGGGCTTCTTGATTACTGGAAACCTATCGAGGGTTCAAATCCCTCATCACTCCGCAGTGAGACCTTATGGCAGTTTCTGTTGGGTTGATAATTAATCCATGAGGGAACCTACTAGGGAAGAGATAGTCGAACTCTTCTGGCATCTAGAAATAGCATTTGACTCCGGGTTCACCTATTTAAGTGGAAGCTTTGTCACTCGAAAAAGTGGAAGTAACTATAGAAAACCTGACTTTACTCATCGTGATCTCGATAGCGTGATTGATATACGCAAAAAACTTGGTGAACTTAAAGAAAATTCAAGCGTTCACTACGAGGTTTTACGCCTCAAATTTGGACAAGGTTTCGAGCCTGCTGAAATTGCTGAAAAATTAGAGATATCAGAAGAGTCAGTCCACGATTCGATCAAGCTTTCAATCCCATACTTCTTGCGTGGTGCGCAAATTCCATTCACTTCCCCTCAATTTAAGAAGCCACAACGAGAATCATTATCGCTTGGAACCCTGGTCATCGTTCTTCAAGATGAAGAATTAAGAGGAAAAGTTTGCGAGGTTCAGCAGATTTTCGGACTGCTGGGGGATCGAGTCGCAGTTAAATACTCCGACCATGGAAGAGAGCTTTACCGTGAGGTTCCGATAGATTGGATTGACTGGTAAACAATTTCACTTATGTTTTAACGTTGGGTGAGAAAAAAGTAATACAATCAACCCATGCGCACACGCTGGCTCTGGGTTAAGCACAACTGGAAGCGACTTCCCCACCCACTTCGATGGATAGTTGTTGCTGTAGTTGGCGGATCCCTTGTGATTATCGGACTCACAGGATTAGTACTTCCTGTCATTCCAGGAATTCCGCTCATGCTCGCAGGTTTTGCTCTACTCGCTTCCGAGTTTGCATGGGCAGAAGTTATTCTCAATAAAACGAAGCACCATGTAAATAAAGCGGTAAATAAGATTCGCAAGAAGAAGTAGTTAAATCTCCACGCCGATGTACTTGGTCTGCAAGAACTCGTGAATACCGTCAAAGCCACCTTCGCGACCAAGACCCGATTGCTTAACGCCACCAAATGGGGCCGCCGGATCTGACAACATTCCACGGTTGATTCCAACCATTCCAGCTTCGATTCCTTCAGCAAAACGAATTGCGCGCTTCAAGTCTTCTGAATAAACATAAGAGATGAGTCCGTACTCGGTCTCATTTGCCATCTTCAACGCTTCTTCATCTGTATCAAATAAGACAATTGGCGCAACTGGGCCAAAGACTTCATTGGCAAGAATCTCATCGCTCTTATCAACCTCTATGACTGTTGCTGGGTAGAAAGCACCATCACCATCAGGAGTTGTCGCACCAGTGTGAACCTTTGCTCCACGTGCTTTAGCGCCATCAACGAGCTCTGCAATTTTGTTGCGCTCCTTCATAGATACAGATGCACCAAGTGTGATGCCAGCTTCACGACCAACGCCCATCTTCATTGCAGCCATTGCCTTTGCGAACTCTGCAATGAACTTATCTCCAATAGAGCGGGCAACATAAATGCGGTTTGCAGCTGTACAAGCAGCGCCACCGTTGCGCATCTTTGCAAGCATTAAGCCTTTCACCGCTTCTTCGATATTTGCATCATCGAGAACAACGAATGGCGCATTTCCACCGAGCTCCATGGAGCAGCGAATGACTTGATCAGCTGCTTCGCGCAACAAGATCTTTCCAACTGCAGTAGAACCGGTAAATGAAAGGTTTTTAACACGTGAATCATGGAGCAACTTTGAAATTGCTGGGCCTGTCTGCGCAGGCAAGATCACATTGAGAACGCCCTTAGGAAGTCCTGCGCGCTCCATGATGTCGACGATGGCGAGCGCAGTAAGTGGAGTCTCACCCGCTGGCTTCAAAATCATGGTGCAACCTGCTGCAACTGCGGGACCGATCTTGCGTGTAGCCATACCTGCCGGGAAGTTCCACGGTGTAATAAGGAGTGAGACTCCAATAGGTTGGTGTGTTACCAAGATGCGCTTATCGCCAGATGGTGAGAGTCGGAAATCTCCTGATGTGCGGACCGCTTCTTCGGAGAACCAGCGGAAGAACTCTGCTGCATATGCGACCTCGCCTCGTGCATCAGGCATTGCCTTTCCATTTTCGCGAGAGATTAACTCTGCAATGGATTCGGCCTCGGCGGTCATGAGTTCAAACGCCTTACGTAAAATTTCAGCGCGCACGCGTGGGGCGGTCTTCGCCCACTCTGCAGCTACCCGATCGGCTGCTGCCACGGCGGCGAGGTTCTGCTCATCGCTGGAGGTCGCCACATTGGCGATAACTGAGCCATCGCTCGGGTCAATTACCTCAAGAGTGCCGCTTCCATCTACCCATTGGCCATCGATATATAACTGAGTACGCATAAGATGAGCCTAGCAAAATAGGGAATTATTAGTAATTGCAAATAGTGCATAAAAGGAGCGATAGCGTGGCCAAGTCATGGACAGATGGTGCACCGGCGCCCGTTGCTCTCCAAGAACATGCACACCTTAAGGATCCGCTTCGATACAAGATTAAGCGTCGCCTCCTTGGAGCTCCCCATAACCGACACTCTCTCGGCCATCAACGCCTGAGCAAGCGCTACGGACTTGGAATTCTCTCTTCAGATTGTATCTCATCATCTGCCTACGGATCAGAACAGATTCTGATTGCGCTCTTGCCAGCATTTGGATTGGCAGCTTTCGGAATCATCATGCCGATGACTGCAGTCGTTATCGGAATCCTTATTCTTATTACTTTGTCTTATCGCAATGTGATTGATGTTTATACAAAGACTGGTGGCGCTTATATTGTTGCGCGAGATAACTTTGGGCCAATTACCGCTCAAGTTGCAGCAGTCGCGCTCATGCTTGATTACCTTGTAACCCTGGCGATTCAATCAGCAGCGGGTGTTGCTGCAATCATCTCAACATTCCCCGAGGCTGCTCCGTGGAAGATGCATATGATTGTTGCAGTTATCGCCATTCTCACTTACGGAAACCTTCGTGGTGTTAAAGAGGCTGGTAAAGCTTTTGCATTCCCAACATACTTTTTCGTCGGAACAATGTTCATCGTCTTCACGATGGGAACATGGCGCTTAATCAACGGAACGCTCCCGATGCTCGACCCATATGCACCGGGTGCGGTTGAAATTGGTGAAGCGCAAGGCTTACTCACTGCCGCATCAATCTTTATCTTGCTTCGCGCATTTGCAAATGGTGGATCATCTCTGACTGGACTTGAAGCAATCTCTGATGGCGTTGCTCTCTTTAAAACACCAGAGCATGTCAATGCCAAGCGCACTCTCGTCATTATGAGCGTTCTCCTTGGCTCACTCGTTCTCGGTGTCTCTTGGTTCTCTAGCCATATCCACGCAGTGCCATATGAATCAGGGGCGCCAACAGTTATCTCTCAGGTTGCTAAAGCCGCGGTGGGCGAGGGCACCTTCGGCACTGTTATGTTTATCTTGGTTCAGTTAGCAACAATGCTTATTCTCTTTGCAGGTGCAAATACAACATATAGCGCATTCCCATTGCTCTGTAACTTCGTCGCCACCGATGGTTATCTCCCTCGCCAGTTGATGAAGCGCGGTCACCGCCTTGCATTCTCAAATGGAATCTTGCTCTTGGCAGGTGGCGGACTATTCCTGGTCTTTATCACTGCGGGATCGGTGGAGCACCTTGTTGCCTTCTATGCCCTTGGTGTTTTCACCGGCTTTACTCTGGCTGGTTTTGGAATGACGAAGCATTCTCTTCGCACACGACCAGAGGGATGGCGCATCAAGGTTGTCATCAATGCCCTTGCTGGTTCGATCTCACTCTTGGTTGTCATCATCTTCTCAGTTGTTAAATTTACTGAAGGAGCGTGGTTAGTACTCGTTACTGCGCCGATTATGGTTGCAACATTCCTTCGCTTCCGTCGCCAGTATGTTCGTGAGCAAGAGGCGCTCAAGGTCAATGAAAATCAGGAGCGAGCAACCTCGATTGCACGTCACAATGTCACGGTTTTGGTTGATAACGTCGACCTCGCAACTGTGGGCGCAGTTCGTTATGCACGCAGCTTGAAGCCACATAAAATCAAAGCTGTTCACTTTGT
>JACCDJ010225650.1_pt1 | contig 13628 bp, 9 predicted proteins | sample 7444481 | NCBI WGS metagenome assembly JACCDJ01 (sample SAMN15323435, study PRJNA562643) | freshwater metagenome | isolation source: river surface water | place: USA:Blue River Watershed | collected 2017-08-15 | reverse complement strand
CGCATCGGCCGAGCCGGGCGGCTCCAGCCGCAGCAACGTGCCCGTATCGGCGCGGACCGCGCGGAAGAGGTCGGCCTTGTCGCGGAAGTGCCAGTAGACGGCCCCGCGCGTCACGCCGGCCTCCTGGGCGATCTCCTCCAGCGAGGTGTTCGTGACGCCCGCCCGGCTGAACACTTGTCGCGCGGATTCGACGATCCGGTGACGGGTGAGGGCGGCCTCCGCTTTGGTCTTGCGAGCCATGATGCAGCAAATAGATTTACATACATGAATGTATGTAAATCCCGCCCTGTCGAGGCGCTACTGCTCGGCCTCGGTCTCCTGGGGCTCGTCGCCTGCGGCGACGGGTCGCCGCCGGCGCCCCCGCCGCCCTTGCCGGTCAGCCTGCTGACCGCCCAAGTCCAGCCCTACCCGCAGGACGCCGAACTGACCGCGCAGGTCGAGGGCACCCGCGAGGTCGAGGTCCGCGCCCGCGTCGCGGGCATCTTGCTCGCCCAGTCCTATCGGGAAGGCGCGGAGGTCAAGGCGGGCGACCTGCTGTTCCGGATCGACCCGGCTCCCTATGAGATCGCCTTGGCCTTGGCCAAGGCCCAGCTCGCGCAGGAGCAGGCCCGCGCCGACCAGGCCGCGGCGGAAGCCGCCCGTCAGGCCAAGCTGCTCGCCGAACGGGCGACCAGCGTCAAGGAGGAGGCCGATGCCCGTTCCGCCGCGGCCGCCGCGACCGCCGCCCGCGACATCGCCGTGGCCCGGGTGCGCTCGGCTGAGCTGGACCTTTCTTACTGCGAGGTCCGCGCCCCGATCGCGGGCTTCACCGGCCGGCTCGCCCGCTCCGAAGGCTCCCTGGTCTCGCCGGGCGCCGACAGCCTGCTGACGACGGTCGTGCAGCGCGAGCAGGTCTGGGTCCGCTTCGGCCTCTCCGAGCAGGATTTCCAGCGGCTCTTCGCCGGCGACGCCGCCGCGGCCACCGCGGCCAAGGTCGAGGTCCTCGACGCCGCGGGGAAGCCCCGGCCGCTCGTCGGGAAGGTGAATTTCGTGGCGGCCCAGGTGGAGGCCCGCCTCGGCACCATCCAGATGCGGGCCGAGTTCCCCAACGGGGCTGGCGCCCTCCTGCCCGGGCAGTTCGTCCGCGTGCGCCTCGCCGGCCGTCCCTTGCCCGCGGCCGTCGTCGTACCGACCTCCTGCCTCCTGCAGTCGGCCCAAGGACGCTTCGTCTACGTGCTCGGCGCGGGCAACGTCGCGCAGGTCCGCCCCGTGCAACTCGCCTTCGTGGAAGGGTCGCAGACCGTGCTCCTCGCCGGGCTCGCGTCCGGCGAGCGCGTCGTCCTGGACAACCTCGTCAAGGTCCGCCCCGGCGCCCCGCTGGTTCCCCGCGCCCCCGCCGCCAAGTAAGCGCCCGCGATGTCCTGGGAATTCTTCATCCGCCGGCCGATCTTCGGCACCGTGCTCTCGCTGGTCGTGGTCATGGCCGGCCTGATGGCCTTCCGGCTCCTGCCGGTTTCCCAGTACCCGCAGATCGCCCCGCCCACCGCCACCATCGCGATCTCCTACCCGGGCGCCTCGGCCGAGACGCTGATGCGGACGGTGGCCGCGCCGATCGAGGATGAGATCAACGGCACGGACAACCTCCTCTACTATTCCTCGACGTCCTCCTCCAACGGCCTGCTCACGATCACCGTGACCTTCGAGCCGGGCTCCGATCCGGACCTGGCCGTCATCAACCTCACGAACCGCGTCAAGGTCGCCGAGCCGCGGCTCCCGGACGAGGCCCGCCGCCTGGGCGTCGTGGTCAAGAAGCGCTCGAACGACATCCTGATGTCCGTCTCCGTCATCTCGAAGGACGGCAGCCGCGATTCGGTCTTCCTCAGCAACTACGCCGCCGTGAACGTCGTCGAGGAGATCAAGCGCGTGCCCGGCGTCAGCGACGCCGGCATCTTCGGCGCGCGCGACTACTCCATGCGCGTCTGGCTGCGCCCGGACAAGATGGCCCAGCTCGGGGTGACGCCGGGCGACGTGGCCCGCGCCATCCGCACCAGCAACAACCAGTACGCCGCCGGGCGCCTCGGCCAGGAGCCGACCGTGGCCGGCCAGTCCCTGGTGATGCCGATCATCACGCCGAGCCGGCTGGCCACCCCGGAGCAGTTCGGCAACATCCTCCTGCGGGCCGACGGGGCCGCGGGCGTCCTGCGCCTGCGCGACGTCGCGACGGTCGAGCTCGGCGCGCAGAGCTACGAGCAGCAGGCCACGCTCGACGGCCGGACGGCCGTGGGCATCCGCATCTTCCTCGCCCCCGGCGCCAACGCGCTCGACGTGGCCCAGGCGGTCAAGGACCGGGTCGCGCAGCTGTCGCGCCGCTTCCCCTCGGGCGTCGACTACGACATCCCGTTCGACACCACGCGCTTCGTGGCCGCCTCCATCCGCGAGGTCGAGCATACGCTCTTCGAGGCGGGCATCCTCGTGGTCCTCGTGGTCTTCCTCTTCCTCGGCAGCTGGCGCGCGACGCTGATCCCGATGATCGCCGTCCCGGTCTCCCTGATCGGCACGTTCGCCGGCCTCTGGCTCTTCGGCTTCGGCATCAACACCCTGACGCTCTTCGCCATGGTGATCGCCATCGGCATCGTGGTCGACGACGCAATCGTCGTCCTCGAGAACGTGGAGCGCCTGATGGAGGAGAAGGGGCTGTCCCCGTTCGACGCCGCGCTCGCCTCGGTCCATGAGGTCTCCGGCGCGATCGTCGCGATCGTGCTGGTGCTCGTGTCCGTCTTCCTGCCCGTCGCCTTCCTCGGCGGCATCGCCGGCACCCTCTACCGGCAGTTCGCGGTGACCGTGTCGATCGCGGTCATCATCTCGGGCTTCGTCGCCCTGACGCTCACGCCCGCGCTCTGCGCCGCGATCCTGCGGCCCCGAACCCATGGGGCCACGACCGGTTTCCTGGGCTGGTTCGAGCGACGGTTCAAGGCCCTCGCCGACTGGCATGGCCGCGCCGTGCGCTGGCTGCTCGACCACCCGCGCTCGGCGGCCGGGCTGTTCCTCGCCATCCTCGCGGCCAACGCCGCGCTCCTCTGGGAGCGTCCCCGCGGCTTCCTGCCGGCCGAGGACCAGGGGTACGTGCTCGGCATGGTGACCTTGCCCGACGGCGCGAGCGTCACCCGCACGCGGGCCTATATGGCCGACATCGTGCCGGCCCTGCTCAAGACGCCGGCCGAGGAGCCCGCGGTCTTCCACGCCTTCGCCATCAGCGGCTTCGACCTCATCGGCGGCGGCGAGAAGACGAACGCGGGCACGATCTTCCTGCCCCTCAGGGATTGGTCCGAGCGCTCGGTGGGGGCCGAGGCCCTGACCGGCCGGCTCATGGCGGCCACGGCGCCTTACCCGCAGGGGCTGTGCTTCGTCGTGAACCCCCCGCCGATCCGCGGCATCGGCACCGCCGGCGGGTTCGAATTCTACCTCCAGGCGCGCGACGACGACAACCCGGTCCGCCTGGGCCAGGTCACCGACGAGTTCATCGCCGCGCTCGGCGCCGCGCGGGACCAGGCCGGCAAGCCCCTGATCGTCGGCCTGCGCTCCTTCCTGCGGACCAGCGTGCCGCAGTACGTGGCCGACGTCGACGAGGCGCGCGCCATGAGCCTCGGCGTCCCCCTGCCCGAGATCTACGAGTCGCTGCAGGCCACGATCGGCGCGGCCTACGTGAACGACTTCAACCGCTCCGGCCGGACCTACCGCGTGCTGATGCAGGCGGCGCCGACGGAGCGCATGGATCCCGCCGACGTCGGGCGCATCCACGTGCGCGCGGCCGACGGCAAGATGATCCCGCTGTCCAGCCTGGTGCGGATCCGGGCCTCCTCCGGGCCCGAGCAGGTCGAGCGCTACAATGGGTTCGTGGCGGCGCGCGTCCTCGGCTCCGGCGGGCCGGGCGTGAGCTCGAGCGAGGCGCTGCGCATCGTCGAGGACCTCGCCGAGCGCACCTTGCCGGAGGGCTACGAACTGGACTGGACCGCGCAGGCGCTGCAGGAGAAACGTTCGGCCACCTCCGCGCTGCCGGCCTTCCTGATGGCGCTGACGATGGTGTTCCTCATCCTCGCCGCGCTCTACGAGAAGTGGTCGCTGCCGGTGGGCGTGATCCTGACGGTGCCGTTCGCCCTGCTGGGCGCGCTCATCGCCATCGCGGTGCGCGGGATCCCGAACGACCTCTACTTCCAGATCGGCCTGGTGACCCTCATCGGCCTCGCGGCGAAGAACGCCATCCTGATCGTCGAGTTCGCCGTCAAGGCGCGCGACGCGGGCCGCTCCGCCGCCGAGGCCGCGGTCGAGGCCGCCCGCATCCGCTTCCGTCCCCTGGTCATGACCTCGATGGCCTTCGTGCTCGGCGTCGTGCCGCTGGTGCTCGCGGCCGGCGCCGGGGCCGGCGCCCGTCGCTCGATGGGCACCGGAGTCTTCGGGGGCATGCTGCTCGACACCTTCGTGGCCACGCTCTTCATTCCCCTGTTCTTCAAGTTGCTCACCGGTGACCGGAAGGAGCCCCGCGCATGAGCCCGCGCGCCTGGTTCCGCGGCCTCCCGTTGGCCGCCCTGTTCGCCGGCTGCACCGTCGGGCCCGATTACGTCCGTCCCGAGACCGCCTTGCCCGCCGCCTTCGCCGAGGGCGCCGGCGAGCCGGTCTCCGGCGGGATCGCCGCCGACTGGTGGCAGGGCTTCGGCGATCCGGAACTCACCCGGCTCGTCGGCCGGGCCTTGGCCGCCAACACGGACCTTCGCGTCGCCGTCGGGCGGTGGGAGGAAGCCTCCGCGCAGCTGAGCGACGTCGCCGGCGCGGCTTGGCCGGCGATCGATGCGACCGGCGAGGCCGACCGCTTCAAGGTCAGCAGCGGCACCTTCCTCCCGGTCGGCGGCAACGCCCCCGGCCGGAACCGGCGGATCCAGCGCGCCGGGCTGGTCACCTCGTTCGAGCTCGATTTCTGGGGCCGCCTGCGCCGTGCCGAAGAGGGGGCGCGCGCCCAGATGCTGGCCGCGGAGGAGGGCGTCGCCCAGGTCCGCCTCGGCTTGGCCGTCGCCGTGGTGCGGACCTATTCCGCCCTCCGGACCGCGGACGCCGTGCTGGTCGGCGCCGAGGCGCTCGTGGCCGCGCAGGAGGAAGGGGTCCGCCTGGCCCGCCGCCGGAGCGAGCTCGGGGTGGCCGCTCCCGCCGAGCTCGCCCAAGCGGAAATCGCGCTCGCGGCCGCCTTGGCCGGACGTTCCGAGGCCCGCCGGACGCGCGCGCAGGCGGAGCACCTGCTGGGTTTCCTCACGGTCGAGCCCGCCTTGGTCGTGCCCCGTGACGCCCGGCCGCTCCCCTTGCCGCCGCTGCCGTCCGCCGGCCTGCCTTCGGACCTGCTTTCCCGCCGGCCGGATGTGCGGGCCGCGGAGCAGGCTCTGGTCGCCGCCAACGCCCGCATCGGTTTCGTGAAGGCCGCGCGGTACCCGTCGTTCTCGCTCACCGGCGCGCTCGGCACCGAGAGCCGGACTTTCGGGGATCTTTTCAAGTCCGAGACCGCGACCGCGGACCTCGGGCTGGATCTGCGGGCGCCCTTGTTCGACGCCGGTCGCTTGGCCGCCCGCGTCGACGTGGCCATCGCCGCCCAACATCAGGCCGTCGCCGATTACGAGCGCGCGGCGCTCAATGCTTTCCGCGAGGTGCGCGACGCCCTGGCGGATGTCCGCGAGACGGCGCTCGCCGCCGAGGCCGCCGCGCGCCGCGAGACGGCCGCCACCGAGGCCCTGCGGGTCGCGACCGCGCGGGGGTCGTCCGGGCAGGCTCCGCCGCAGGCGTTGCTGGAGGCCCGCCGTGCCCACGCCGAGAGCCAATTCGCCGTCGCCCGCGTCCGCCAGGACCGGCTCGAGGCCCAGCTGGCGCTGATCCGCGCCTTGGGCGGCGCCCGCCCCGAGCAGGTTCCGCCGGTCCGCTGACCCGCGGACTCAGCGGGTGATGTCGACCTCGCCGAGCAGGTTGCCCTGGTAGAGCTTGTCGGCGGACTGCCAGAAGGGGGCGTCGCGGTTGGCGAAGCGCACCATGTTGCGCTGGTCCTGCTTGAAGGGGAACTTCGTGAAGTTCAGCTCGGGGAACATCAGGCAGAGCTGGTGCTTGCCCTGCAGGTCCTTCGGCGCGATGGCGCGGATGGTGATCTCGTAGCCGGTCTCCGTGTTCTGCAGCGCGGCGTTGGGCGGGATGCGGCGGATGTCGAAGCTTTCGCCTTCGCCCGGCGCCAGCGTGTACTTCTGCGGCGTCTGCACGTAGGCGAGGTAGAGGTTGCGCGGGGTGGGGCAGATGGCGAAGCCGCGGTTGGCCAGGCGCAGCTTGATCTCGTAGTCCTTGCCTTGCTTGACCTTGGCCGGCCACGTCGCGCTGAGCAGTTCGTAGCGGTAGCCGACATGGTCGCGCAGGTAGTCGAAGGCCGAGCGGGGCACCTCGTTGCCCTTGGAGTCGGTGAAGTAGGCGTCCGAGACCGAGAGCCCGAGGGCCTTGGTCTCGGCCTTGGTCTTCATCTGCTTCTTCCAGCCGTCGACGATGCCGTCCTTGCGGTCGGGCGTCGCCTCGGACCAGCCATGGCTGAGGCCGAGCGTGGAGGCGCGCTCATTGCTCGCCGCCTGGGCGACGAGCCAGCCGTCGGCCGCGAATTGGCCGGCCGCGGCCTTGGCCGAAAGATCCGCGTCGTAGGGCACCCACAAGGTTTCGGCGCACATCTTCTGCCATTCCGCGTTGGTGCCGCCGATCGGCGCCTCGAACTGGCCGCCGTGGGTCAGGTCGACGAGGAAGTTGGCGTTGACCTGGCCCGTGCGGGCGGAGGGGTTGGCCTTCTCGAAGGCCGTGCCTTGGTTCAGCCGCGCCGGCCACTTCAGCTCGGTGAAGAGGTCCTCGCGCATGGTCGGGGACTGGATGAGCAGGGCGCGGTCGGGCGGCAGGGCGGCGAAGGCGTCGCGCAGGAGCGCCGCATGGGTCGCCACGTCCGCGGGGAGGCGGGTCGCGTTCGGACCCTCGCCCCGCCGACCGATGCAACCGAGCTGCACGGCCGTCAGGATGTCGTAATGCTTGGCGAGGATCGGCTTCAGCTGCCCCCAATGGCCCTTGAGGATCGCGAGGTCGGGCCCCGCGGTCTTGCTGTCGTCGAGCTCGTAGGCGAAGCGGATCTGCAGCTTGACCCCGGCGCGACGGAAGACCTCGAGCGAGCGCTCCAGCCGGGCGAAGAGGATCGGGTCGAGCGGGCGATTGCTGTACTCGTCGAGCCAGACGATGCCGAGGTAGCTCGTGAGGCCCTTGGCCTCCCAGGCCTTGATGGCGTCGGCCATCGCCCGGTCGGACCAACCGTTGCGGCTCACGTCCACCCCGAGGCAGGGCACGGGTTTCTCGTCGTTGGCCGCCGGGGCGCGCTTACGGACGATGCGGCCGTCGGGCCGTTGCACCAGGAGCTGGCCTTCGCCGAGGCCGATCGGGCATTCGAGGCGGAAGCCGCGTTCGGGGTTGCGCAGCCCGTGGGGCAGGGAGGGGTCGTCGGCGAAGAGCCCATGGTATTCATGGTAGATCAGCTTCGGGGTGTCTTCCTTGGCGGTGAGGCAAAGGGCGGCGAGCAGCAGCAGGGCGCAGGACTTGGGCATCGGGCGGGATTTTTTGCCCGTTGCCACGGGTTGCAATCCTCGAGTCGGCGTACTTGGATGCCCCATGCCCGCCTCCGCCTCCCTCTGGTCGGAACTGACCGCCGCGGCCTCGGCCGACCCCTTCCTGGTGGTCGCCAGCGGGGTTTTCGCGTTGGCGGTGCTGCATGCCTTCGCCGCGCCGTTCTTCGCCCGGGCCGCCCATCGCCTCGAGTCCGCCCACGCCGCCCGCGTCGCGGCCGGCGTGGCGCCCGTCAATGAGCGCGGGGAGTCGTCGGACTTTCGCGCGGCGGTCCTGCACCTGCTGGGCGAGGTCGAGGCGGTCTTCGGCCTCTGGGCCTTCGTGCTCTTCGCTCTGCTGATCGCCTGGCCCGGCAAAGGGTGGGCCTTCGCTTGCCGCTATGTGGAGAGCGGCGATTACGCGTTCGCGCTCGGGACGGCCGCCGCGGCCCCCTCGAAATTCGTCGAGCCCTTGTTCGTCTTCATCATCATGGCCCTGACCTCGGCGCGGCCCATCGTGAACCTCGCCGGCCGGGCCTTGGGCGCGGCCGCCCGGCTGTTCGGCGGTTCGCCCGCCGCCCACTGGTTCACCTTGCTCACCTTGGCGCCCTTGCTCGGGTCGCTCATCACGGAGCCGGCGGCGATGACCATCGCCGCCTGGTTGCTGTCGCGGCAATTCTTCACGCTCCGTCCCTCGGAGCCGCTCAAGTACGCCACCCTCGCGCTCCTCTTCGTCAACATCTCCGTCGGCGGCGCGCTCACCCATTTCGCCGCCCCGCCGATCGTCATGGTCGCCACAGGGTGGGGTTGGGGCCTGACGGACGTCTTCCGCCAGTTCGGCCTCGGGGCCGTCGCGACCATCCTGCTGTCCAATTCGTTCTATTTCCTTTATTTCCGGAAGGAACTCGGGGCCCTGCGCGCCGAAGGCGCCCCGTCGTCCCCGGAGCCGGCGATCCCGTCCTGGGTCACCGGGGCGCACGTTCTCTTCATGGTCTGGACGGTGGCGATGCTGGCCGGCCATCGCCCCATCCTGATGCTCGGCGGTTTGCTGGCCTTCCTGGCCTTCACGGTGGCGACGCCCCAGTGGCAGGCCCCCCTGCGGTTGCGGGGTCCGCTCCTGGTGGGTTTCTTCCTGGCCGGATTGGTCGTGCTGGGCGGACTGCAGGGCTGGTGGATCGGTCCGGTGCTGCTGCGTCTCGGCGACCAGGCGCTCCTGCTGGCGGCGACGGTGCTGACCTCCTTCAACGACAATGCGGCCATCACCTACTTGGCCTCGCAGGTGCCCGCCTTGGCCTCGCCGGGCGAGGCCGCCGACGCCTTGCGCCATGCCGTGGTCGCGGGGGCCTTGGCCGGGGGTGGCCTCACGGTCATCGCCAACGCGCCGAATCCGGCGGGGCAGTCCATCCTCTCGCCCCACTTCGATGGGGCGGTTTCGGCCTGGAAGCTGGCGCTTTGGGCCTTATTGCCGACGATTCTGGCGGTGCTTTGCCTCGGTTACCTGCGCGGCTGATGCCTCGGGCCCAGGGGGGCAAAAGGTGCTTTTTGACTGTTCAATCGGGGCGGGTCGTCAATAGACTGTTCCTTCCTTCGGAAACACCCCTTCCCCTATGCTTACCCGTCGCCGCCCAGGTTTCACCCTCATCGAGCTGCTGGTGGTGATCGCCATCATCGGCATCCTCGCCACCGCCCTCGTCCCCGCCGTGAAGGCGGTCAAGATGGCGGCCCGCAAGTCCCAGGCGAAGTCGGTCTTCGCCCAGTGGGCCACCGCCTGCACCCTCTACAAGAAGGAATACGGCGCCTACCTGCCGAACCTGGGCGGAACCTACGACGCCTCCCGGGACGTCCTGCACCGGATCGACGACTCCGGCCGCTCCCTGATCTTCGTGAAGCATCTCTACGGCAAGAACCTCAACGGCACCGCGCTCAGCAGCGGCGCCACTGGGGAGCGCGTCCGTTTCAACCGCCAGGCGATGGAGTTCTGCGCCTTCAGCCAGGACGACTTCTTCAACTTCGCGCCCGGCGACAACACCTGGCAGACCAACCCCATCCTGCAGGACCGCCTCGGCAACCCCGCCATCCGCGTCTGCTTCGACCTCAACAACGACGGCCTCGTCAAGGCGGTGTCCGGCATCTTCCCGCCCGAACTGAACGACGCGGGCGGCACGACCGGCGTCCCGGGGCGCGTCATCATCTTCACGACCGACCGGGACATCGGCACCGCCAATCCCGACCTCAGCCCGTCCGAAGCCGCCGACATCTTCGTCATCCAGTGAGCCCAGTCCTCCGCCCCCTCGGCCGCGCCGTCCGCCGCGGTTTCACGCTCATCGAACTGCTGATGGTCGTGACCATCATCCTCCTGCTGGCGGGGGTCTTCCTGAGCATCCGTCCCGGCAACGGCGGCGGCCTGCCGGCCGCGCAGAAGATGCTCGGTTCCACCCTGCAGTCCGTGCGCGCCATGGCGTTGATGAACCGCGGCTCCTTCGCCTCCAACGTCACCTACAACGCCCGCTATCGCCTGCTGATCCTCAAGGACGAGAACGACCCGGAGAACCACCTCCGCCAGTTCTGCATCGCCATCGGCAGCGCGATCCCGCCCACCGGCGTCGACCCCGCCAGCATCACCGATACCGCGAACACCAACTACCGCTGGTACGCGCCCGAGGCGCCCTCGATCCTGCCCCCGAACATCTTCTTCATCCCGCCCCTGGCCGACTCCTCCCCGGTCGCCGCGGTCACGGCCCCGCCCCTGGATAACGGCGCCGCCGGCTCCTGGTCGACCGCGTTCGGCCGCCGCAGCGTGCTTCCGGCCATCGGCGACAATCCCCGGACGGGCCTGCCGGACGCGGCCAGCAGCCCGCCGATGATGCGTTTCGAGCCGGTCAACCAGCCCATCTCCCTCTCCGCTTCCCCGCATTCCGCCGGCCGCACTTGGTATTACGTCGAGCTCCAGCCGAGCGGCGCCTCCAACCACCTCGGCAAGGTCGTGCTCGTCCTGGCCTCCGGGACCGCGCGCGTCAAAGCCACCAACGGCAAGGTTGTTGTCGATTGCGACAACCGCAACCAGTTCGCCGCCCTGTCCGTCCGTCCCAACGGCAGCGTGTCCTACACTTCCGACCCCGACGAGCTCGAGCCGTCCACCTCCACCATCTACAAGTAAACCCGTGATTTCCTCCGCCCCCTCCCGCCGCCGCGGCTTCTCCCTGATCGAGGTCACCCTCGCGATCGGCATCCTCGGCCTCGCGATCCTCTCGCTCGTCGGCATCCTCAGCGCGACGTTCTCGCAGGTCAGCGAGATCATGGACACGAACCGCGCCCTCGCCGGCGTGACCCGCCTGATCGGGGCCTTGGACAACCCGCGGACGATCGTCTTCATCCCCGCCGGCGACACCGCCGCCGCCAACACGCGCTTCCTCCACCAGGGTAACGCCACGATCGACCCGGCGCCCGGCGGAGCCCCGAACTTCGACCTCGCCTACCGCCTGTTGTCGCAGGCGACGACCCCCGCGAACGCCGTCTGGCTCTACGTCTATGACCGCCGCTCGGTCGGCCCCGATCGCGCCTCCCGCGTGAGCGGCGGCAACGAGACCTTCGACATCACCTCCAACCCGTCCTCGATGGAGGTCGCCTTCGTCTCCGACGGCAACTTCACGCCCGACATGGCCGCGCAGCGCAACGTCATCGGCGCGCCGATGCGCGTCCGCCTGACGTTGTCCCGCCTGCTCGTCGGCCAGCGGACCGCGGTCGATGTCCTCACCTCGGAGCCTGCGGCCGCCCGCTACGCCCTGGGCGCGGCCTTGCCCGTCGACCCCAGCGGGTACGCCCTCGCTTACCTGCCGGTCGTCGCCGAGTTCTTCCCGCACGACTTCTCCTCGCCGCTCGGGCCCACGGGCTTCCGCACCTTGGAGCAGACGCCGTTGCTGATCCAGAACATCGTCATCAACCGATGAGCCCCGTTCCCGCCCTCCGCCCCGCCCGCCGGGGTTTCACCCTGATCGAGCTGATGGTCTCGACGGCCCTCATGGTCGTCATCGTCCTCGCGGTCGTGTCGATCGCCGCGGACACCTTCAAGGCCTACGACCGCGCCGTCGCCGACCTGAGCACGCAGAGCGAGGCCCGCGCGGTCCTCGACGCGATGGAGAACGACTTCCAGACCGCGGTGATCCGTCCGGACGGGCGTTGCTGGATGGAGGTCGTGCTGCCGGGTTCGTCCGCGACGGGCGGTCCCGCGAATGCGCCGATCACGACGGGCAACCTCAATCCCGCCGAGCACCCCATCCTCATGCTCTTCGCGGCCCCGCAGGACCGCCCCCGCTGGAATCCCGTCCAGGCGAGCGCCTCGGCGGCGCGCGTCCCGCTCCGGGGCGACGTCTGCGCGGTCGCCTACCGCATCGGCCAGCGTTCCCCCTTCAGCGCGCCCGGCGCCCAGAACCAGCAGGTCTACGGCGTCTACCGCACCATCATCGACTCGGAACGGACCTTCCTCGACGCGCTGCCGATCATCCTCTCCTCCACCGCGGCCGTGCCCCGGTCCCCGTGGGATTACTGGTCCACGACGGTCCCGGGCGTGCGCATGTACGGCGACTACAACCAGCAGCGTTACATCACCTCGGGCACGCCGCTCATCAACAACGTCGTCTCCGCCTCCTCCGGGATGCCCTGGACCTTGGATGACCACAACTTCCTCGCCTCGAACGTCGTGGCGATGAACCTGGTGTTTTGGTGCACCTCCTCCTTGCCGCCGACCACCGCGGTGACGACCGCCCCGATTCCCTTGACCGACCCGCTGCGGCGCCCGGCCCTGATGCTGCGCCCCCTGCTGCCGGTGAACCGCAACGACGCCTTCGACCAGGGCGCCAAGTTCGGCGCGGGCTCGGGCTACCGCGCCGCGTACACGACCGGCACGAGCGCGGCCTCCACGCTCGATGCGCCGTTGCACTTCGCCCCGATCACCCCCGCCGTGCCCGCCGTCGCCGGCGTCGCGGTCCATCCGTACGAGGAGTTCAGCGGCCGCCTCCGCATCTTCTCCGACCGCATCTACCCGGACGCCCTTTCCTCGGCGACCGCGGCCACCCCCACGCAACTGCCTTACCTCCCTTATTCGCTGCGCGCGATCGAGGTTTCGGTGACGGTGCTGACTCCGGAAGGCGCCAAGGAGCTCGCGATGCTGCAGAGCCCCGGCCTCGGGATCGTCTCCAGCGGCGGCACCCGGGTGCAGAACAACGACTTCCGCCGGATCGTCGTCCAGCAGGGCCGGGCCTATACCCGCTACATCCGCCTGCTCTCCAACGGCGGCTGAGGACGGGTGCCACCGGCAACGAAAAGGGCGCGTGCACACGCGCCCTTTTTCATCGGTTCCGGCTTGGGCCGGTTTACTCGGCGTAGACACCCATCGCGCGGAACTTGGCGTACCGCATCGCGATGAGCTTTTCGGGGCTGGCCTTGGAGAGGTCGGCCAGCGAGTCGCGCAAGGTCTTGCGGATGTTGGAGCCGGTCGCCGCGGGATCTTCCTGCGCGCCGCCCAGCGGTTCCTTGACGACGCCGTCGACGACGCCGAGCTTGAGGAGGTTGGGCGCGTCGAGGCGCAGGGCTTCGGCGGCCTTCGGGGCGTGGGCGCGGTCCTTGAAGAGGATCGCCGCGCAACCTTCGGGGGAGATGACGGAGTAGTAGGCGTTCTCGAGGATGTAGACCTTGTTCGAGACGGCGATGCCGAGCGCGCCGCCGGAGCCGCCCTCGCCGATGACGAAGGTGATGATCGGTACGCCGAACTGGCTCATCTCGCGGAGATTGACCGCGATGGCCTCGGCCACGTGCCGCTCTTCGGAGCCGATGCCGGGGAAGGCGCCGGGCGTGTCGACGAGGGTGATGATCGGCAGGCCGAAGGTATGGGCCATCTTGATCAGGCGAAGGGCCTTGCGGTAGCCTTCCGGGTTGGGGCAACCGAAGTTGCGGCGCAGGTTTTCCTTGGTGTCGCGGCCTTTCTGCTGGCCGATGACCATGACGGGCTGGCCTTCG
>JACCDJ010016443.1_pt1 | contig 13628 bp, 10 predicted proteins | sample 7444481 | NCBI WGS metagenome assembly JACCDJ01 (sample SAMN15323435, study PRJNA562643) | freshwater metagenome | isolation source: river surface water | place: USA:Blue River Watershed | collected 2017-08-15 | reverse complement strand
CCGCCCCCGTGCCGTGCCGAGACGCCTTGAACCCGCCACGCGCCCGCGCCGTCTTCTTCGCTGCCATCCTCAGGCTCCTCGCTCGGCGCGACGCCGAGCCATCTCCAGTTGTGCCGCATACGCCTTGGCGACCACGCGCACCGCCTCGGCCGGATCGTCCGTCACCGTCATCAACTCCAGGTCCCCGGGCGAGATCTTCCGCTCGCTCAGCACCCGGCTCCGCAGCCACCGCACCAACCCCGCCCAGTAGTGCGTCCCGAAGAGCACCACCGGGAACTCCGCGATCTTCCCCGTCTGGATGAGCGTCAGCGCCTCGAAGAGCTCGTCGAAGGTCCCGAAACCGCCCGGAAAGATGATGAACGCACTCGAGTACTTGATGAACATCGTCTTGCGCACCGCGAAGTAGCGGAACGCGACGTGGGTGTCGACGTAGGGGTTCACCCCCTGCTCGAAGGGGAGCTCGATGTTGCAGCCGATCGACTGGCCGCCGCCGAGCCTCGCCCCCTTGTTCGCCGCCTCCATGATGCCCGGGCCCGCGCCGGTGATGATCGAGAAGCCCTCGACGGCGAGCAAGCGGGCGACCTCGACGGCCGCGGCGTACTGCGGATCGTCCGGCTGGGTGCGCGCCGAGCCGAAGAGCGAGACACCCTTCTCGATGTGCGCGAGCTTGTCGAACCCTTCCACGAACTCCGACATGATGCGCATCACGCGCCACGGGTCGGTGCTGCGGAAGTCGGAGCGCGGCCCCCCGTGCTGAAGGAGCTTCGCGTCCTCGGTGAGCGCCCAGGCGGTATCGCCAATGGCGTCGTCCGTCGCGGCCCGAGGCCCCCGCGACGCTGCGGCCCCTGTGGATGGGGCCGTCGCGCGCGTCTTCGCGGACCCCTTCGCGGCCGCCTTCGCGGACACCGTGGTGGGTGCGGGCGGCACGGAGGCCGCGGGCCGGCGCGGGCGGGCGGAGGAACGACGCTTGGGACTCATCGTCGGCGAAGTTTAGCTTGCGCTATGCGGTGGAGCGACCCGGGACCCCAGACGTGACGCTCGTCCTCCTCGTGGCGGACGGGGCGCGCCCCGACGCCTTCCCGGCCGCGATCGACGCGGGCCACCTCCCCGCCCTCGCGCGGCTCCGCGCCGGCGGGACCGCCCACACCATCACGACCGTCTTTCCCTCGGTCACCGGGCCGGCCTACCTCCCGTTCCTCACCGGGTGGCACCCCGGGGAGGCGGGCATCCCCGGGATCCGGTGGTGGGACCGCGGCGGCCGACACGTGCGCACTCCCGGCGGCGCACGCAGCTACGTGGGGATCGACGCGCTCCTCGCCGACCGCGACCTCGACGCGCGGTGCCGCACGCTCTTTGAGGCCGAGCCCGACGCGATCGCCGCCTTCGCGCCGTTCACGCGCGGCCTCCCGCGTCACCGCCGGCTCGATGGGAGCCCCGCCGCCTGGTTACGTCTCGCCTGGCATCATTTCCGCGGCGACCTCCCCGGGTGGCTCGCCCTTGAGCGCGCCGTGGCCGGCCGATTCGCCGCACGCGTCGCGCGCGAACGGCCCGCCGTCGCCTTCCTCGCGCTCCCGGGTATCGACAAGGTCTCGCACGCTCTCGGCGCCGACGCGCCCGAGGTGCTCGACGCGATGTGCGTGGTCGACGGCACGGTGCAGCGGCTCACCGACGACGCCGAGCGTTCGGGACGGAGCGATGCGCTCGCCATCTGGATCGTGAGCGACCACGGCCACGCGCCGGTCGCGCACCACGACGACCTCGCCGATGCGCTCCGCGACGCGGGATACGGCGTGCGCGCGCATCCGTGGGCCTGGCGCGGAGGGGACGACGTGAGCGTGATGGTCGGCGGCAACGGGATGGCGCATCTGTATCTCGATCTCGCGCGTCCGACCCGCCCGTGGTGGCCGACGCTCGCACCGCATCGCGCGCCGCTCGTCGACTGGCTCCTCGCGCGCCCATCGGTGGACCTGGTGCTCCTCCCACTCGAGTCGACACGCTGTGCGATTCGCTCACGCGCGGGGACCGCGATCCTCTGGCGCGATCCGTCGGGGCGCCACCACTACCGACGCGAGACGGGGGACCCGCTCGCCTTCGGCAGCGACACCCCGCCGGCCGGCCTCGACGGCGACGAGGCACACGACGCGACCATCCACGGCGCGTACCCTGACGCCCTCGTGCAGATCATCGCATTGACCGGTGCGTCGCGCTCCGGCGACGTGATCGTCTCGGCGACTCCGACGTGGGATTTCCGGGAGCGGTACGAACCCGTCCCGCACCGCTCCTCGCACGGCGCGCTGCATCGCGAGCATATGCGTGTCCCCTTCCTGACCTCGCACCCGGTAAGCGGGACACCGCGCCGCACGGTCGATCTCTTCCCGAGCGCCCTCGCCCGACTGGGGCGTACCGTCCCCGACGCGGGCGCCGGGCGAAGCTTCCTCTGAGTCGACGACCGTCGGCGCACCACGACGGTGCGACGACCCGGTCACCTCGACAGCCTCACCCCGTCGGCGCCACCCGCTCCATCAGCGCACGCAACCGATCGGCGAGCACACGCTGCGCGGCGCGGAGCTCGCCGAGCCGGCCCGCGGCACGACGCTGCATCACCCAGCGTCGGACCGCGGCGAGGGTGGCGCGCCGCTCATCCGTCACACGGATGGAGAGGATGCCGAGCAGCGGCTGCGCGATCACCGCGGCGAGCCCCCACCACAGCCCCGCGAGCCACGCCACCACCATCGCGATAAGCGGAATCCAGACGAGATGTGTCGCGGCGCTCACGAGGATGCGGTGCGTCGCGAAGGCATCCATCCCATCCCGGCGGCTCATGTGGTCCGCGATGCCAAGCGCGATCCGCGTGGGCACCGCGAAGACGAGCGCGGCGAGGAGCGAGACCGGGAGGGTGAGGAGCCAGGGGACGCGCCGGGCGCTCCAGGCGAGCGCGGCACCGAGCGGCGTGGCGGGATGCAGCGTCAGTGGGGTCAGTCCGTGCGACGCCAGCGTCGCGGTGTGCGCGTCGAGGGCACGGACGAGAGCCGGCCACTCCTCGCCCTCCGCACGACGCGCGGCGTCGAGCACATCGGCGGCACGCTGGAGGCGCGCCCGCTCGGCCGCCACCCCGGGCGCCGCGCCGAACTCGGCACGCCATACCTGCTCCGCGGCGTGCACGATCGGGTCGTCCTCCCCCTGCGGAAGGTTGAGCGTCACGGTGCGGAGCGCCGCATCCATCCGCGCGGTCAGCTCACGCACCGCAGCGGCATCCCGTGGCCCGCGCGCGGCGAGGTCCTCCCACGCCACCGGTGCGCCGATCAGCACGTACGCCTCGCTCCGCACCGTGAAGCGGTCGGGGATGATGAGCCCCACCGGGATGATCGGGAACACCTGCCCGAGCTGCGCCGCGCCGCCGAGCGCGATGCGGGCCGCCCCGGTCTTGAGCGGCACGAGCTGTCGACCGAGGTGACTCGTCCCCTCCGGGTAGATCCCGACGATGTCGCCGGCGGCGAGCGCCGCGTGCGCATCGCGGAACGAATCGGCGTTCTCCCCCATCTTCTCCGGCACGTCCTGGATCCGATAGACCGGGACCGCACCCACCCCCTTCACGAGCCAGGCGAGGCTCGGCATCAGGAAGAGCGGGTACTTCGCGAGGAACCGCACGGGGCGGCGGGCGGCGATCACCATCGCCGCGGGGTCGACGAGCGAGTGGTTGTGGTTCCCGATCAGCAGGACCGGCCCCGAGGCGGGGACGGCGGGTCCCTCCACCGTGACCCGGTAGTACGAACGCACCGCCGAGTGGGCGATGAGGGGGAAGGCCCGCTGCAGCCACATACGCGGAAGATAGGCGCACCACGTCCCGACGGAACGCCGACCGCTAGATTCCCCCGCATGCTCGGCCTCGTCCTGCAGCTCATCTGGCGCGCCGTCCTGAACCCACGGACGGCCCGCGCCCTGCTGATCGTCGCCTGGCGTTTCCGGCGGAATCGGTGGTGGATGCGCCCCCCCTTCCTCCCGCTCCCCGCGCGGGACTATCTGCGGTGGCGGATGTACACCGCCTATGGCGACGCCGACGCGGTGCCGCCGGCTGAGGACGTGATCCGCTACGCGCGCTGGGCGGTGCGGATCGGATGAGCACGTCGTTCGAGGTCCGGCTCAAAGCTCAGGCCCTCGGACTCGGCTTCGACCTCGCCGGCCTCACGACCCTCGGCCCCGCGGAGACCGCAGGCGTCTTCGAGGAGTGGCTCCGCCATGACTACCACGGCGGGATGGACTACCTCCGACGCGGTGCGGAGCTCCGCGCCGACACGACGCGCCCCGAGCCCGGGATGATGTCCGCCGTAGTCGTCGCGCTCGACTACGGCGGACGATCCCCATCCGGCCCGATCGCGCGCTACGCCCGCGGCGAGGATTACCACCGGGTGATGTGGGATCGGCTGGAGGCACTCCTCGCGTGGGTACGGGCGGAGCGAGGGGAGTCGGTCCGCGGCCGCGCCTACGTCGACACCGGCCCGATCCTCGAACGCGACCTCGCACGACGGGCCGGGCTGGGCTGGTTCGGCAAGAACACGATGCTCATCAACCCCGACCGCGGATCGTTCTTCTTCATCGGCGGGCTCTTCCTCGACCTCGCGCTGACACCCGACGCGCCGTTTGCCAGCTCGCACTGCGGGACCTGCACCCGGTGTCTCGACGCCTGCCCCACGCAGGCCTTCGTCGCGCCCGGCGTGATGGACGCACGGCGATGCATTTCCTATCTCACAATCGAGCATCGCGGACCGATCCCCGCGGAGTTTCATCAGGCGGTCGGCGACCACCTCTACGGCTGCGACGTCTGTCAGGACGTCTGTCCGTGGAACGTGAAGTTCGCGTCCCCACCCCCGGCGGACGGCCCGCTCGCACCGCGGCCCGCGCTCTCAGGCACGGACCCCGTGGCGCTCGCGAGGGAGTTCCGTTTTCTCGATCCCGTGCGCTATCGTGCGTTGACGCGCGACTCCGCGATGGCACGGGCCAAGCTCGACGGGCTCCGACGCAACGCGGCGGTCGTGCTCGCGAATCACGGTCTCCCCCCGGACGACATCTCCCCCCAGCCCCCCAGCTGATGTCGCTGCTCCCGCGTCTCGCCCGGCCGCTCGCGCTCGCCGCGCTCGCGCTGCCCCTCGTGCTCGTTGGTGCCTGCACCGAATCGCTCGCCCTCCCGGATCCCGACCCGGTGGAGCCGAAGGTCCGCCCGACGGTGCCCAGCGACTATCGAACCTCCGGCCTTGCGGCCGCAGGCTACACCCACGTCCATCTCTTCGATTGGCGCTGGGACGACATCGCCAACGAGTGCGAGACGGTCCTGGGCCCCGCGGGGGTCTACGCGGTTCAGGTCTCGCCGCCGAACGAGCACAGCATCGTGCCGTCGAAGGACTGGAGCCAGCGCTACCAGCCAGTGAGCTACAGCCTCGCGCGCAGCCGCTCCGGGACCGCCGCGCAGTTCCAGGATATGGTGAGCCGCTGCGCTGCCGTGGGCGTCGGGATCTATGTCGACGCGGTCATCAACCATATGACGAACTTTCCGAGCCCGGGCACCGGGAGCGCTGGCACCGCCTACACGAAGTACAACTACCCCGGGCTCTACGAGGCGAGCGACTTCCACACGCCCTGCGGTGTCTTCGACTACTCGAAGGCGGAGCAGGTGCAGGACTGCGAGCTCTACTCGCTCCCCGACCTGAAGACGGAGACGCCGAAGGTCCGTCGGACGCTCACGAACTACCTCGTCGCGCTCGCACGGATGGGCGTCGCCGGGTTCCGCGTCGATGCCGCGAAGCACATCCAGCAGGCGGACCTCGACGCGATCATCGACTCAATGAATGTCACCCTCGCCGCCGAGAGCCGCCCGCTGCCGTATGTCTTCCTGGAGATCAGCAGCGGCTTCGGCGAGGCGCTCGACGAGGATGACTACTTCGGCATCGGGTACTCCTCCGGCGGCGCGACCGACATCACCGAGTTCACCTTCAAGGGGATCGGTGACAAGTTCTCGAAGCTGAACGGCCAGTTCATCGCCCAGCTCAATCCGAACGGGCCCGCAGGGGCACAGTTCTCGCCGGGCGCGTGGGGGCTCATCCCCTCCGACAAGGCCGTGGTCTTCATCCAGAACCACGACACGCAGCGGAACTGCGAGCTCGGCTACCAGAACGGGCAGACCTTCCGGCTCGCGAACGTCTGGATGCTCGCCCAGCCGTACGGCTATCCCTCGGTCCTCTCCGGCTTCGCCTTCACCTGCCCCAGCGGGCGCACGGACGGCCCGCCGAGCGATCCGGACGGGTGGACGACGAACGTGGCGTGCGCATCAAGCTTCGAGACCGCGATGAAGGGACAGTGGGTCTGCGAGCATCGCGACCCGCATATCCTCCGGATGATCGGCTTCCGTCGCCGCGTCGCGGGCACGGACATCGCCAACTGGTGGGACAACGGCGCGAACGCCATCGCCTTCTCGCGCGGCACCAAGGGGTTCGTCGCAATCAACCGCGAGACGACGACCGTCACGCAGACGGTGAGCACGCCGCTCGCCCCGGGGAGCTACTGCGACCTCATCACCGGTGGGAAGGTCGGAACCACGTGCGCGGGGACAGAGCTGACGGTGACGGCGCAGGGCACGATCGCCCTTTCACTCGCCGCGAACACCGCGGTCGCGATCGACCTCAGTACGAAGCGCTGATCCGCAGCGCGGTGCCCCAAGGGTCGCGGGTGACGACGTCGCCCGCGACCCCTTCGCGTGTCAGCGGTGCGCCGGCCCGCACGAGGCGCGCAGCGACCGCCTCGACCTCCGCCACACTCGGTAGCACGATCGTCCACTCGAGCAACCGCGCCTCATCCATCGCCGCGGGACGCGCCGTCGGCCCGGCCCAGATGTTGGTGCCAAGGTGATGGTGATAACCGCCCGCACCGAGAAAGAGCGCGCCGGGATAGCTCCAGGCCATCCGATCAAACCCGAGCGCGTCGTGATAGAACGCGGAGGCCTGGCCAAGGTCGCCGACGTGCAGGTGCAGATGCCCCATCATCGTGCCGCTCGGCATCCCGATCCACGGCGTCAGTCCTGCCGCCGCGATGAGCCCGGGCACGTCGACGGGATCGGTCGCCAGCGCGAGCTCGCGACCGACGCGCCGCCACTCGGTGCGCGGCCGGTCGGCATACACCTCGATGCCGAGCCCATCGGGATCGTCGAGATAGAAGGCCTCGCTCACGAGATGATCGCCGGCGCCCGCGCGAATACCCAGGCTCGCGAGATGGCGCACAAAGCACCCCAACGCCGCGCGGTCGGGGAGGAGAATCGCGAAGTGGAAGAGACCAAGTCGGCCGCGGCCGGCGGGGCGAATCGCCGAGCCACCGTCACGGCCCGCCCGCAGGACGAGCAACGGCGTGGTCGCGTGGGGCACGCCGAGCGCGACACGTGCGCCCAACACTCCGTCGGCGCGCGAGAGCACGTGCAGCCCGAGCACTCGTTCGTAGAAGGCGACCGACTTCTCGAGATCCGATACCTGAAGCACGACCGGGCCGAGCGCCGTCGCGTCGGGGAGGCGACCATCGGACGGTGCCTCGCCGTAACTCCCGGGCGTCGCGAGAACAGCCTCCACGCTCACACTCCCGCCGACACGCCCGCCGACACGCCCAGCGCCTTTCGCACCGCCGGCGCGACCTTCGTGCCGTAGAGCTCGATCGCTCGGAGCATCTCACGGTGCGGCGTCGCCCCCATCCCGAGCTTGAGCAGGAGACGCGTGCAGCCGAAGAGCTCGTGCTCCCAGAGGAGCTTGTCCACCACACGCTCGGGCCCGCCGATGAAGAGCGCCCCGCGCGGCGACACCTCCGCCTCGAACTGCCGTCGCGTCGGTGGCGGCCACCCGCGCTCGCGCCCGATGCGTCCCATCACCTCGAGATACGGCGCGTACACCGCCGCGTCCGCCGCGGCGTCGGAGTCCGCGAGGAAGCCGTGCGAGTTGATGCTGAGTTGCATCGTCGCCGGATCGTGTCCGGCCTCCACCCAGGTCCGCTTGTAAAGCTCGGTGTACGGCATGAACCGCTCCGGTCCACCCCCGATGATGGCGAGTGCCATCGGCAGGCCGAGGGTCGCCGCACGCACGACCGACTGCGGCGTGCCGCCGACCGCGACCCAGACGGGGATCGGCGACTGAAGCGGACGCGGGAGAACCAGCTGGTCCTCAAGCGCCGCGCGATGGCGCCCGGCCCACGTGACACGCGGTGTGTCCCGCACCTTCAGCAGCAGCTCGAGCTTCTCGCCGTAGAGGCTCTCGTAGTCGTGGAGGTCGTAGCCGTAGAGCGGAAAGGACTCGATGAAGCTCCCCCGCCCCGCCATGATCTCGGCGCGTCCCCCGCTGAGCAGGTCTACCGTCGCGAACTCTTGGAAGACCCGCACCGGGTCATCGGAACTGAGCACGGTGACGGCGCTCGTGAGGCGGATGCGCGTGGTGCGCATCGCCGCGGCGGCGAGGACCACCGCCGGTGTCGAGGTCACGAAGTCCGGGCGATGATGCTCACCGATGCCGAAGACGTCGAGCCCGACCTCGTCGGCGAGCGTGATCTCCTCGATCAGCTCGGCGAGACGCCGCGCGGGGTCCACGGTGCTGCCGGCCGCGTCGACCGCGGCATCGGCGAACGAATAGATGCCCAGTTCCATACCGGACGCTGTCAGGAGAGGCGGGCCGTGCGCAACCGCAGGGCGTTCGTCACCACGCTGACGGAGCTGAGCGCCATCGCCGCGCTCGCGAGGCTCGGCGTGAGCTGCCACCCCGTCCACGGCGCGAGCACGCCGGCCGCGACGGGGATGCCGACGACGTTGTAGGCGAAGGCCCAGAAGAGGTTCTGGCGCATCGTGCGCATCGTGCGCCGGGCGAGGGAGATCGCCGTGACGACCCCATCGAGGTCACCGCGCATCAGCACGACATCCGCCGCACTCGCCGCGACATCGGCACCACTCCCGATCGCGACGCCCACGTCCGCCTGCGCCAGCGCCGGGGCGTCGTTGATCCCATCCCCCACCATCGCGACCACGCGCCCCGCCGCCTGCAGCCGTCGCACCTCCGCGACCTTCCCCTCAGGAAGCACGCCGGCGACCACCCGGTCGATCCCCGCCTCGCGCGCCACGGCCTCTGCGACGACCGGGGCATCACCGCTCAGTAGGACGACATCGAGTCCCGCGCGCCGCAACGCCGCGACGGCGGTGGCCGAGGTCGGACGGAGCGGATCCGCCACCCCGATCACCGCGACGACCGTGCCGGCGACGGCCACATACGCCGTGCTCCGCCCCGATGCGCCGAGCCGGTCGGCCGCGGCGAGGAGGGCCGCGGGGTCAATCCCTTCGTCCGCGAGGAAGCCCGCCGTCCCCACGTGCACGGCGCGACCCTCGACCATACCGGCGACACCGCGCCCGGGCACCGCACGGAACCCCTCCACCTCGACCAGCGGCGCCCCACGCCGGATCGATTCGGCGGTGATCGCCGCCGCCGTCGGATGCTCCGAGCGCGCCTCGAGCGCACGCACCGCCGTCCAGAGGGCGGGATCATCGGCGGTGAGCGACTCGGCCATCACGACATCCGTCACGATGGGGCGACCCTCGGTGACCGTCCCCGTCTTGTCGAGCACGACCGTCGTGACCTCGGAGGCGCGCTGGAGCGCCTCGCCCCCCTTCCAGAGGATCCCGAACTGCGCCCCGCGTCCCGTCGCGACCATCACCGCGGTCGGGACCGCGAGCCCCATCGCGCAGGGGCAGGCGATGATGAGCACCGCGACCGCCGAGGTGAGTGCGCGCACCGGTGAGCCGGTGACCATCCACCAGGTCGCGAAGGTGACGAGTGCGAGCCCGACGACCGTCGGGACGAATCGCGCCGCCACGCGGTCGGCGAGATGCTGGATCGGTGCGCGCGATCCCTGCGCATCGCGCATCAGCTGCACGATGCGCGCGAGCGCGGAATCCGCCCCGAGCGTCGTCGCCTTGAGTCGGAAGGCGCCGGTGCCGTTGAGCGTCCCGCCAAAGACCGGATCGCCTGCCGCCTTCGCGACGGGAAGCGACTCACCGGTGAGCATGCTCTCGTCGACCGCGCTCGCCCCGCGCAGCACCGCGCCATCCACGGGGATCCGTTCGCCGGGCTTCACGCTGACGACGTCGCCGGGGACGACCTCGTCGATCGCCACCTCGAGTTCCGCGAGGTTGCGCACGACGCGTGCCATCGTCGGACGCAGGTGGATCAGTGCGCGGATCGCGTCGGCGGTCTGCCGCTTGGCACGCGCCTCGAGGGCCTGCCCCGCGGAGACGAAGCCGAGGATGAAGACGACGGCCTCGTAGTAGACCGCGGGGGTGAGCCCGCGTGCGGTGAAGAGCGCAGGCCGGAGCGTCGCCACGAGCGAGAAGACGAAGGCCGCCCCCGTGCCGAGCGCCACGAGCGTCGACATATCGGCGGTGCCGTGACGGAGGCCGGCCCAGGCGCGCGTGAAGAACCGGCGCCCGGCGGTGCCGAGGACGAGCGTCGTGACGGCGAGCTGCCACCACGCGGCCCCGTGCGCGTGCGGGGCCAGCAGCATCGCCCCCATCATCACCGCGCCCGCGGTGAGCGCGAGCGCCGCGTCGCGTCGGAGCACGCGGAACTCGTGCGCGGCGGCCTCGTCCTGCCGCGCCTGCGCCTCGAACGCGGTGCGTGACGCGTCGGGGAGCTCGGCGCCGTATCCCGCCGCGCGGATCACGCCGACGAGTGCTGTCGGGGTCGTGTCCGTAGCGTGGTAGCACACCGTCGCCGTTGCCGTCATCAGGTCTACCGTCGCCTCGGCCACACCCGGTGCGCGTGTGAGCGCGCGCTGGACGTTCGCCTGGCAGGCGGCGCAGGTCATCCCGGTGACCGGGAGCCGGACGACGGTGGTCGCGTCGGGAGACGCGGGCACGGCGGAGGGCATATGTGCAGGATGGATACCCCCCTCCCCTATGTCAAGCGCGCCGCCGCGGGAGCGGGCGCGGGGGCGGACGGCGGGCCGGTCCCACATCGGAACCGGCGCGGCGGCGGTGTACGTTTCGCCCGTGTCCGACTCCCCGCCCGCCGGTGCCGTCGCGCGCCTCGCCGCGTGGCGCCGCACCCGACCCCGCACCCCGCCACTCACGCGCCGAACCGTGGTGGCGCGCGGGCTCCCCTTCGCCGTCTGGAGCACCCCTGAGGTCCCCGGCGCAACGCCCCTCCTCGCCATCAACGGCGGGATGATCTACGGGCACGACCTCCTCTGGCCGGCGCTCGCGCCGCTCGCCGAAGGACGTCAGCTCGTTCTGTACGACCAACGCGGGCGTGGCGAGACGCCGGCCCCACCGGGGACCCGGGCGGCGCGGATCGAGCACGACATCCTCGACATCGTCGCGCTGCGCGAGGCGCTCGGGATCACCGCGTGGGACCTCGTGGGCCATTCGTGGGGGGGCGGGATGGCGCTCCTCGCGGCGGCCGAGGATGCCACGGGCGTGCGACGCGTCGTGACCTTCGACGCCGTGGGCGCGACCTCGCGGTGGCTCGATGCGTTGCACGACCGCGCGCTCGCACATCTCGCGGCGCGCGACCTCGGCACGCGGTACGCGGCGCTCGCCGCACTGGACCCCCTCGTGCTGCACGATCCGGAGCCCACGCGGCACGCCGTCTACAGCCGGACGATGTATCCGGCCTGGTTCCACGATCCCCGGATGCTCGCGCAGGCGCCGCCGGAGGCACACAGCCCGCACGGCGCGACGGTGGTGGCGCGTCTGCGGCGCGAGGGCTTCGACTGGCGGGACCGCTTCGCGGCGATCCGGGCGCCGGTGCTGCTCATCCACGGCACCGAGGACGCCCTGCCGATCGCGGAGGCCGAGGCGAGCGCCACGTTGATCGCGGGTGCGCGCGTCGTCGCGATCCCCGAGGCGGGGCATATGCCGTTCTTCGAGAATCCGGAACCGACCTTCGGCGCCGCCCTCGCCTTCCTCGACGCCCCCTGACGTCAGGCATTCCACGGGTTGCCCGTGGGTGGCCCTACCCGTCATTCTGGGGAATACCGATGCTGCTCCCACTCGTCTCCCTCACTGCGGTCCTCACCGTCGGCGGCGGCCTCCCCACGGCGGCGCCGCGCGAGGTCGGGATGTCGGCCGCGCGACTCGAGACGGTCGACCGCGTCGTGCGACGCGGGGTCCTCTCCGGGGCGTATCCGGGCGCCGCCGTCGTCGTGGGCCGACGGGACCACATCGTGTGGAAGAAGTCGTTCGGGCGCCTGCAGTGGACCACCAGCGCGCGGCCGGTGCAGGTGGATGAGACGATCTACGACCTCGCCTCGCTCACGAAGGTCGTCGCGACGACGACCGCTGCGATGCTCCTCGTCGACGACGGCCGGCTCGATCTCGACGCGCCGGTCCAGCGCTACCTCCCGGAGTTCATCGGCCCACGGAAGGACGCCGTGACCATCCGGCACCTCCTCACGCACCAGTCCGGTCTGCCCGCCGGGCTGGCGACGGTCCGTCGCGCCGCCGATGCCGCGGTGCTGCGCGCGCAGATTCTCGCCGCGCCGATCCGCACCACCCCGGGCGCCACGACCCTCTACTCCGACCTCGGCCCGATCGTGCTCGGGTGGGTCGTCGAGGCGATCGCCCAGGAGCCGCTCGATGCCTTCGTGACGCGTCGCGTCTTCGAACCCCTCGGGATGGATGACACGCGCTTCCATCCGGACGGTACCTGGCGCGGCCGTATCGCCCCGACCGAACTCCCCGTGCGCGGCATCGTGCACGACGAGACGGCCCGGAAGCTCGGCGGCGTCGCCGGCAACGCGGGGCTGTTCAGCACCGCGACCGACCTCGCCATCTTCGCCGAGATGTTGTTGAACGGTGGCACGTACGGCGGGAAGCGCCTCCTGAGCGCCGAGGTCGTGCGGCGCTTCACCACCGAGGCGACCGAGGGCCGTGCGCTCGGCTGGGAGGTCGCCGCCGGCGAACGGGGGGCGGGTGAGTTCCTCTCGTCTCGCGCGTTCGGCCACGTCGGCTTCACCGGCACCTCACTCTGGATCGACCCTGACCGAGATCTCTTCGTGATCCTCCTGACGAATCGCGTGCACGCCCCACGGTCACGGCGCGCCGGCATCATCATCGCGGACGTGCGGCACGATGTCGCGGACGCCGCCGCGCTCGCCGTGACCGACGAACCGACGCTCGCCGAGGTGGCGTGGCCGCGCACCTTCCGCAGTGACATGCGGGTCGATTGGAGCCCGCGGAGCCGGCGGCTCGACAAGCGGCCCACGACGCGCGCCGGAGGCGCGGAATGAGCGAGCACGAACTCCCGATTGCGCCGGAGCCCGAGAAGGCGCATCCGGCGAGCGTTGCACCCGCCGAGGCGACGAACGCACCCGGTGATGCGACCGCCGGCACGGCGGCCGAGGGCGCGCCGACGGAGGCCTCGTCCGCTCCCGGTGCCCTTGGCGAGGATCAGGTGCGCCTCGCCCTCCGGCGCGTGAAGGACCCCGAGCTCAACCTGAACATCCTCGACCTCGGCCTCGTCTACGAGATCCGGATCACCGGCGCCGACGTCGCGGTGGATATGAGCCTCACCTCACCCGGATGCCCCTCCGGGCCCGAGATCATGACGGAGGCGGAGCAGCAGCTG
>JACCDJ010795283.1_pt1 | contig 13640 bp, 9 predicted proteins | sample 7444481 | NCBI WGS metagenome assembly JACCDJ01 (sample SAMN15323435, study PRJNA562643) | freshwater metagenome | isolation source: river surface water | place: USA:Blue River Watershed | collected 2017-08-15 | reverse complement strand
CCTGTAAACGTTCTCATTGGCCAAGATTCTGTCTTTTACTTAGATATTCTTCAAAATGATCCTTTACCTAGCGTTAGTTTCAGCAGTAACCCAACCCAAACTATTGGTGAGGCTGGAGGGATGTTGCAAGTGCCGGTATTCTTAAGCAATCCTTATTGCGATACAGTAACCGTATCCTATACATTGGCTGGTACGGCAATTGCTCCTGCTGATTATAGTGTAGGTGGTACTGTAGGTACTGTCACTTTTTATCCAGGTGATACTGTTGTTTACATAACGATTAGCATCGTGGATGATATTATTGTAGAGCCAACAGAGAATATCGTATTAGTTCTAGTGAATCCAATTGGAGCGACCATGGGTGCTATGCAAACAGATGTGGTTACCATCAATGACAATGATGTTCTTGCACCATCGGTTTACTTTGGTACAACTTCAAATACTTACATTGAAAGTGCGGGTACTATCACTGTTCCTGTGATGATTCAAAATCCAGGCGCTACAACGGTTAGTGTAACTGCCACGCTTACCAGTGGTGCGGCCTTGGTAGGTACGGATATTACAGGTACAACTTCACAGACGATTATATTCCCTCCTGGTTCTAGTACCCCTCAAAATGTAACTTTCACTATTGTGGATGATGCGATTGTGGAAGGAACAGAAAACTTTACGATAGTATTAAGTAATGCGGTAAGTGCAACTATTGGTGCTGCCAATACGTTCACTGCTTCAATTACAGATAATGATAACGGCGGTTTACAGACTATCGCACAATTCCAAAGTACTGCTAATACAGTAAAAGAAGGGCAGACACTCGTTTTGAATGTGCCTGTTTATGTGAGCAATCCAACGGCCTCTCCTGTTTCGGTATCTTTCACTGTGAATGCAGGCACTTGTCTTCCTACTAGTGATTATGTTGTGATTACGGCAAGTCCTTTAATTATTCCTCCTTTCAATACCGTGAACAATATTCAAATCAATATTGTGGATGATAATTTGTTTGAGACGTCTGAACAGTTTACGATTACTTTGAATTCTGCTCAAAACGCGAATTTGGGTGCGCAAACCACGATGCAGATTTATGTATTGGATAATGATTTTGCTACCGGAGTGGAGGATATTAATGCAAATGTGATCAAAGTATATCCTTCTCCTATTGAGAGTAATGGTGTACTTAGCATCGAACGTGCGCAAGCGACTCCTGCTAATTTCCAATTATTGAATTTAATGGGACAAGTGGTAATGCAAAACGCTATTACAAGTGCTAAGGAACAAATTCAATTGCGTGATTTAAGTGCAGGAACTTATGTTTATCGAATTATTGAAAATGGCGTTCTAAAAGGGAACGGCCAAATTGTAATTGAAAGATAGAAAATCTGTGATATTAAGAACCCCGTAAGAAATTACGGGGTTTTTTATTTGTCAAAAAGTGCGGGATGTTTAATTGCTAACTATATTTGTCTTTCTAATATTCAACATGAAAGAGCAAAATAAATTCTGGTTGCCTACCATTGTAGCAATCTCTGTGATTCTAGGAGTTTTTATCGGGATGCGTTTGGGGTCAAATGGCGTAAACAAGTTCGGAGTAGGTGGTGGTCAATCTAAGTTTGATGAGCTATTGAACTATATTTCGAGTAATTACGTGGATACCTTGAACATGGAGAAAATTAAGGAAGAATCCTATGTTGAATTGTTGAAGCAATTAGATCCGCATAGCTCCTACATCTCTGCTGAAGAATTGAAAGGCGTTAATGAGCAATTGGAAGGTAATTTTGAGGGAATCGGGGTTGAGTTCTTTATCGTAAAGGATACCATTATGGTGGTGAATGTAATTTCAGGTGGACCATCGCAACAAGTTGGTATTCTTTCCGGAGATCGAATCGTAACGATTAATGATACTTTAGTTGCTGGTAAAAAAATCACCAATGAGAATGTTATTAAGAAGTTGCGTGGTAAAGGCGGTAGCAAGGTGAAGGTTGGAATTATCAGAGGGACTTCTAAGAAGCTGAGTTCGTATACGATTACTCGTGGTCAAATTCCTTTGTACAGTATCGATGCAGCCTTTATGTTGAATAAAGAAGTAGGGTATATCAAGGTGAATCGTTTTGCAGAGAATACGTATATCGAGTTTATGCAACGCTTGGATAGCCTGTTGCAGAAAGGTTCTATGAAGAAGTTGGTGATCGATTTGCGCGGTAATGGAGGCGGGTATTTAGATGCGGCAACCAAAATTTTGGATGAGTTGATTGACGGCGATAAGACTTTAGTTTATACCGTAGGTCGTAATCGTACGCGCCAAGATTATACTTCGCATGTGGAGGGGATGTTTGAGAAAGGTCAGATTGTGGTATTAGTAGATGAGGGCTCTGCAAGTGCGAGTGAAATTGTTTCTGGAGCCTTGCAAGATTGGGATCGCGGGACGATTATTGGTCGTCGTACCTTTGGAAAGGGTTTGGTACAAGAACAGTATCAATTGAGTGATGGTTCGGCTTTGCGTTTGACAGTGGCTCGTTATTATACACCAAGTGGAAGATGCATTCAGAAGAAGTATCAATTAGGCGAGGCTGATTATGAGTTGGATGTTTATAATCGTTATAAGCATGGGGAATTGACAAATGTTGACAGTATCAAGAATGCGGACACCATGAAGTATTATACGATGGTTAAGCATCGTCCTGTATTTGCGGGTGGCGGAGTTCGTCCTGATATCTTCGTTCCATTAGATACCACATTAGGTGCTGATCCTATGATTCGTTCTTTAATGAATGGAGGCGCTTTGCAGCAATTTGCTTATGAGTATGTTGCCCATAACAAGGCTACGATAGCAGCTTTCGGCAGTGCAGAAGCTTTTAACAGGAATTTTGATAAGGATGCCAAGGTTTTGAATTCTCTTATCAATTCCTCTGTAAAGGACGCCAAATACATAGGTGTGGTGAATGCTTCTGCTAGGGCGTTTATTGCTCGCCAGTTGAAGGCCTACATCGCCAAACAAGTATGGGGCGGAGACGCATTCTATTATATTTATGAGAGCGACGATTCGACTATCAAAGCTGCTTTGAAACATCTTCAATAATAATTTAGAATTTGCTTCAGTTTTTCTACATTTGTACCCAATAAAACCATTAATATGTCTTATTTATTTACTTCTGAGTCAGTTTCTGAAGGCCACCCAGATAAAGTAGCAGATCAGATTTCCGATGCAGTGATTGACGCCATGTTGGCGCAAGATGCTAAAAGTCGTGTAGCATGTGAAACATTGGTTACCACTGGTCAGGTGGTTGTTGCCGGTGAAATTACAACAAAAGCTAATATTGATTATCAAGCAGTGATTCGTAATACCATCAAAAATATTGGTTATACGAAAGCTGATTATATGTTCGAAGCGGATAGCTGTGGTATTTTAGTAGCTATTCATCAGCAATCTCCAGACATCGCACAAGGTGTAGATGAAGGAAAAGGTTTGCATAAAGAACAAGGTGCAGGCGACCAAGGTATGATGTTTGGTTATGCTTGTAAGGATACTGATACGAATATGCCATTGCCATTAGCATTGTCGCATTTGTTGTTAGAAGAATTAGCTGCGATTCGTAAGGAAGGTAAGATCATGAAATATCTTCGTCCGGATGCTAAGTCCCAAGTAACGATTGAATATGATGATAACAATCGTCCTATTCGTATTGATACCATTGTTATCTCTACACAACACGACGACTTCGCTAAAGAAGACGTGATGTTGAAGAAAATCAAAGAGGATATGATCAAAATTTTGATCCCTCGTATCATGAAGAAGTTGCCTAAGAAAATCCAGGTATTATTCGATAACAAAGTTGTTTACCATATCAATCCAACTGGAAAGTTCGTTATTGGCGGACCTCACGGCGATACAGGTTTGACTGGTCGTAAGATTATCGTTGATACGTATGGTGGTAAAGGTGCACACGGTGGTGGCGCATTCTCTGGTAAAGATCCTTCTAAAGTAGATCGTTCTGCTGCGTATGCGACTCGTCATATTGCGAAGAACATGGTTGCTGCAGGTTTGTGTGACGAAGTATTGGTACAAGTTGCTTATGCTATCGGTGTTGCAAAGCCAGTAGGTTTATATGTGAATACTTATGGTACTTCGAAAGTGAAAATGACTGACGGAGAAATGGCTAAAAAAGTAGCTGATATTTTTGATATGCGTCCAGCAGCGATCATTGATCGTTTGAAATTGAAAACGCCTATCTATAGCGAAACTGCAGCTTATGGTCATATGGGAAGAACTCCTGGTAAGAAAACTATCAATGGTAAAACCTATGAGACTTTCACTTGGGAGAAATTAGATTATGTGGCTAAAGTGAAGAAAGCTTTCGGTTTGAAATAATTCTTTTAGAATCGTGTAAAGGGCTGTATCTCGTCGATACAGCCCTTTTTTAGTTTGATTAATTTGTTTATATTGTCTTTGAAAACCACAACTATGTATAAAAAGTTACTCTCTGTTTTTATATTAATTATTTTTGGCAAGCAAGTTTTTGCACAACAAAACACCATTCAAATTCAATTTCAAGTCTTAGATTCCATCAGCAAAGAAGGTGTTGTCAATGCCTTAGTGAGTGTGGATGGAAAAGCGATTGCTTATTCAGACTATAATGGTAAAGTAGAGGAGAAATTTACATACCCATTTAAGGCAAGTGATTTAAAAATTAAAGTCTCGGCATTGGGTTATAAGTCTTTCGAGTTTAGCATGTCGAAAGCGGGTGTTTCTAGTGTACTTGGCCCCATCATGTTATGTAAGGAAACCAAAGGTTTGAATACTATTGTGGTAAGCGGATCGAAGTATGCAAAGAATATTGCCGAGGAAACTGTATCGATGGAGGTGGTGAAGCCTAGTTTTATCGAGAAGAATAATTTTACAGCCTTAGATGAGGCTTTAAACAAGGTTCCTGGCGTAGATGTAGTAGACGGACAGGCGAACATACGTGGCGGCGGTGGATGGAGCTATGGGGCAGGAAGTAGGGTATTGGTGATGATTGATGATATGCCTTTAATTACGGCAGACGCAGGAGATGTGAAATGGGATTTTCTACCTATTGAGAATTGTGAGCAAGTAGAAATTTTAAAAGGCGCGGCATCCTCTTTATATGGATCTTCAGCTATGAATGGCGTGATTCACTTTAGAACAGCCTATGCGAAGTCGAAGCCGAAAACACATATCAGTTACTTTAGCGGTTGGAATGGCGATGCACCGATTCCTGCGGCGCAGTGGTGGGGTGAAACTGCTCCTGTATTTACAGGGATCAATTTCTTTCATTCAGAAAAGAAAGGAAATTTAGATTGGGTAATCGGCGGCGCTGGTTATACCGATTGGAACCGTAGCTATTTGTTAGGCGATTTTAATACGCGCGCTCGTATCAATGCTAATTTACGTTATCATGTGAAAGAGGTGAAAGGAATGACGATAGGCATAAACATGAATAACCAGATTTCGAAAGGGGCTACCTTCTTCTATTGGTTGAATGATAGTGCAGGGATGTATATTCCTTTCGGAGGGATTGATCCTGCGACCACCACAGTTAGTTATGGCGGAACCCGTCGTTTGAATGTGGATCCTTATTTGACATGGACCGATGAACATGGATTAAGTATCAATTTAAGAACGCGTTTCTTTCGTTCGAATAATGTCAACTCCGTTAATCAATCGAGCCTAGCCGATTTATATTATACTGAACAGCAGGTGCAGAAGCGTTTTCCTTTTGGCTTGAATGTGACAGGAGGAGCGGTGCACACCTACAGTAAAGTGAAAGCGGATTTATTTGGTCAGCATGATGGTAATAATATGGCCGTATATGCGCAGGCAGAACAGAAGATTGGTAAGCTCTGGTTATCAGCTGGTGTACGTAATGAGTGGTTTAGAATTGATTTAACGACAGCTACGTCGAAACCAGTTTATCGCACGGGCTTCAACTACCAAATAGCGCAAGCAACGTATTTACGCGGATCGTGGGGGATGGGCTATCGCTTCCCAAGTATCGGAGAGAAATTTGTGCGTACGCGTGTAGGCGGTGTGAATGTATTGCCTAATCCTAATTTGAAAGCAGAAAGCGGAAAGAGTTATGAAATCGGTATTAAGCAAGGTTTGAAGATTCAGAAGTGGCAAGGTTATTTTGACGTGGCTGCCTTTAGTACTACGTATAATAATATGGATGAGTTTCAGTTTAATATGTATTATCCGGGGTATGATCCTAGACATCCTGAGTTGACACCTCTGGATAGTTTCATTTATTATTTAGGATTTAAGATGATTAACGTATCGCAAGCGCGTATTAATGGGGCGGAGGCTACATTAGTTGGGCAAGGAGAAATTGGTAAAGTGAATTTTAATGTAATGGCTGGCTATACTTATTTACAGCCTTTAGAGATGAAGTGGGATAGCGCGAGAAAGGTAACCTATTCGGATACTTCCTCTAACTTTTTAAAGTATCGTGTTCGTCATACTGCTAAGATTGATATCGAGGCGAGTTATAAGAAGTTTACTATAGGTTCAGGATTTCGTTATATGAGTAGAGTTGTAAATATCGATGCTATTTTTGAAAACAAAGATTTGTTTCCAATCGGTGTTGCGAAGTTCAGACAAGCTCATCTAGATGGAACGTATCTATGGGACGCGCGTTTGTTTTATCAGTTGAACAGTCATATTCGTTTAGGCTTTGTTGCAAAGAATTTATTGAATGTGGTTTATACCGAGCGACCAGCTTTTGCCATGCCGCCACGTAACTATACGATTCAGGCGACGTTTGATTTTTAGAAGCTTTTTGTTTTCTCATAAAAAACACGCAAATTCGCGTTACAAAACGAACTAAAATGTCATTAACAAACACGATTCCTTCAGAAAAGGATATGATGGTGAGCGATTTTTTACCGCTTCATGGAACGGATTATATTGAATTGTACGTGGGCAATGCAAAGCAAGCAGCGCATTACTACAAAACAGCTTTCGGTTTTCAATCTTTGGCTTATGCCGGACCAGAAACAGGCGTGAAAGATCGTGTAAGTTATGTGTTGGTGCAAAACAAAATGCGTTTAGTACTTACTACACCTTTGAAAAGTGATCATCCAATTACGGAGCATCATAAAAAGCATGGAGATGGTGTGAAGGTTTTGGCCTTGATGGTAGAAGATGCTTATGATGCTTATGCGCAAACTATCAAGCGTGGAGCAAAGTCGTATATGGAACCAACAACTTTGAACGACGCTGCTGGCGAAGTTCGTTTGAGTGGTATCTGTACGTATGGCGAAGTGGCACACGTGTTTGTAGAACGTAAAAATTATAACGGTGTATTTATGCCTGGTTTCCGCGAATGGAAATCGGATTATAACCCGAGTCCGGTTGGATTAGAGTACGTCGACCATTGTGTTGGAAACGTAGGTTGGGATCAAATGAATACTTGGGTAAGCTTTTACGAGAATGTAATGGGCTTCCGTAATATTTTGAGCTTTGATGATAAAGATATTTCTACAGAATATTCAGCATTGATGTCTAAGGTGATGAGTAGTGGAAATGGCTATGTGAAGTTTCCAATCAACGAGCCTGCAGAAGGAAAGAAGAAATCACAAGTAGAAGAGTACTTGGATTTTTATGAAGGAGAAGGCGTTCAACATATTGCTGTAGCTACGAAAGATATCATCACAACGGTAAAGGCTATGATGGCTCGCGGCGTTGAGTTTTTGCAAGTGCCAAGCTCTTATTATGATGATTTATTAGATCGTGTAGGACCAATCGAAGAAGATCTCGCTCCGTTACGTGAATTGGGAATATTGGTTGATCGTGATGATGAAGGTTATTTGTTGCAATTATTCACGAAGCCTGTAGAAGATCGTCCGACTATGTTCTATGAAATTATCCAACGTAAAGGTGCTAAGTCATTTGGTAAGGGGAACTTCAAAGCTCTTTTCGAAGCGATTGAACGCGAACAAGCAAATAGAGGTAATTTGTAAAATTACTCTTAGCGATACAAAAAAAGCCTTCAGAATTTCTGAAGGCTTTTTTATTTAGTAGAGCTGGTGTGATCTATTATAATTATAACGAACGCCAATTCCGTAGAAGTCTTCATACTGCTTGTTTGGTGCTGTTTGACTAAAACTGCTTCGATGAATGTAGTTGAGTTCTAGGAATAAATTATATGCAAGCTCATAAGAAAGTACATAATCCAAAATCAAGGTATTGGTTTTATTGCCAATCGTGGTTGGGTAGGCATAGGTGATATCAGTACCTGCTAATCTTGAAGGACGAGTTTGATAAGAACTTAATGGATTACCACCCCAATTGCTATTAGCTGTATCCGCGCCATATATTTGATAGGCGCCATGTACAGAGGCTGTCAAGCGGCTATTCGGTTGATAAACGATACGACCAATTAACTCTTGGAAGTTTGCGCCAAGCGGATGTGCTAATGGTTGATTATAGTGCGTGAAATTTGCAATGGAATCATGATGGGCATAGGTATACGGGCGAACCCAATTGGCTTCCATAGTCGCATCTAAATTTTGTACGCCGAACATATCGTCGTATTGGAATCCTAATTGCATGCCGTATTTATTGGTCCAGTTATAGAAGTTTGCTTTTAAGCGATTAAAATTGAATTCATCCAAAAAAGCTTGTCCGTAGAGCTTCAAAGATTTTCCAATAATCCATGCACCGTCAATTCCTAGTGAGGTATTGTCAGGACTGCCAAGTGAGTGTTCTACGAAGCGATACGTGATAACAGGGTTTAAATAGGCTAGTTCAAATTGTTGGTTTCTTTGGAAGACAACGCCTTCAAATAGTCCTATTTTAAGACGTTTGAAAGGGTTGTAGGTAAAGTGATGGAAGGCTGCAAATTTTTTAGGGAATAAAAAGTCGCCTTTATTAAAGGTCGTTTGCATGGTGAGTTGCATGAACAGGTTTTCATAATCAAACTTGCCATAATGTGAATTGACGCGAAGGAACGGGATAGAAGCGCTATTGTCTGAAAGCCAAAGTGAGCGCATACCGTAGCCGATTTGTTGACGATCCTGACCAAAAGTAAAGCGGACACAATTTTTTAGCGTTGAAAAGGTGATATAGCCTCTTGCATCTAAAAAGTCATATCCGTAATATTTGTTCGCTTTGTTGAGGTGGTTAAATATTTTAAAATATCCCTGGCTTGGAACGGCACCATACCGATTCATATAATTGAACACATAATCTTGCGGTGCCCATTGATTCTCGCCAAGGTAGGTATAGAATCCTAATTTATTAAAAAGACTTCCTCTAACCTCGAAACCTCTAACGTTCCATACTTTATAGTGCGGATCGATCGAATTACCTCCTCCTTGATAGAAGACAACCGGATTTAATCGAACTTTTGCATCGGCGGTGTTGAGGAAATAGAAGTCTGTTTTCTTGTCGAAAATATTCCCCCAAAACAAAGGGTATCTACCTTCAATGCGTGCGTCTTCGGGCGCGTATTCCGCATGTCGGTCAATCATCCATTGAATATTATGATTGAGAACGGTATTTTCTCTGTCTCCTTCTAGAGTGTCTTTCTGTTGGTAACTGCGAATGATTGGAAGGATTGCGTCTTCGGGAATCATACTTTCGCCGGTATGGACATTGCTAGCGAAGCCGCCAGTTTTTATTTCTAGTTTTTGCAGCCAAAGCGCTTCTCTGCTGTTCATCGGAAGGTATGGACTTTGTCCGAAGCTTGAATTTGCTATAAATATCAACATCCATACAAGGGCGATGCTAGTTTTTACAGAAGAATTGGGTCGCTTTATAATAAAATGCATAAACATACGTTTCCATAAAATTACGATTTGACTTGAATAAGGCTTGATTTCCAGTGAAAATTTTGCAGTTTTGCATATATGAACCAAAAAGCATTTCAATTACGTGATTTTTTGACCGGTACGATTATCGTTGCTGCACTTGGCTATTTTGTAGATATCTATGATTTAATCTTGTTCAGCATAGTACGTAAGCCAAGCTTGTTAGGTATTGGTGTTGCAGAAGCTAGTTTACAAAGTACCGGCTTATGGTTGATCAATATTCAAATGATAGGGATGTTGATTGGAGGGATTATTTGGGGGATTTTTGGGGATAAGAAGGGGCGCCTTTCGGTTTTATTCGGTTCTATCTTATTGTATTCACTAGCTAATATTGCGAATGGATTTGTACATACCGTTACACAATACGCTATTTTACGTTTTATTGCAGGAATTGGATTGGCAGGAGAGTTGGGAGCGGGAATAACCTTAGTTGCGGAGTCTTTGCCAAAAGAAAAGCGCGGTTTCGGCGCGATGATTGTCGCTACTATCGGTTTACTAGGAGCGGTTTTTGCTGGTATAATGGGATTGATATTTCAAGATAATCCGGATGGTTGGCGCATTTGTTATTTTATCGGAGGTGCTTTAGGATTGCTGTTGTTATTTATGCGAATTGGACTTTTAGAGTCAGGTATGTATCAACAAATGGAAGCGGATGAAGAAGTAAAAAGGGGAGACTTTTTAATGGTATTTACTTCGAAGGAACGCTTTGTAAAGTTTGTAAAATGTGTGGTGATCGGGTTTCCTATATGGTATAGCATCGGGATTTTAGTAACGCTATCCCCCGAGTTTACTAAAGCCATTGGGGTTGTTGGCAAGGTGCAAGTGCCCTTAGCGATTATGCTTTATTATTTGGGCGCTAGTATCGGAGACGTTCTGTGCGGCTTCGGTAGTCATTATTTGAAGAGTAGAAAAAAGATTATCCTTATTTATATTCTGACCATTGCTGCTGTCTTAATTCCATTTTTCTTGGCCAAGGGAATGCCCGTGAATTGGTATTATGTGGTGGTGTTCTTTTTAGGAATGGGTGGCGGCTACTGGGCAATTTTAATGACCATCGCTACAGAATCTTTTGGTACCAATTTGCGTGCGACAGTAACGACAACAGTGCCTAACTTTATTCGTGGTTCGCTTACTTTGATAACGCTATTATTTACAGGCTTACAAACTTATTTCAAACCATCCTTAGGGCATTCAAATGGCTTGATCTGGGCGGGAATATTAACCGGAGTTGTATGTTTGGGAATTCCATTACTAACCATCCGCAGTATGGAAGAAACGTATGGTAAGGACCTAAATTATCACGAAAAGGATTAGTGAATTATTTGTCCTTGTTCCATCCTTTTAAGTCGCTCCAAATTTTATCTAAGAATATAGCACTGCTGATACTTAAGTGCACACCTTCCATATTCAAGGAGGTTTCACTTTCATAGATGTCAAAACGATAGCCTGCCATAATATTGATCCCAAACCATCTGAATACAGGTGATTTGAAGTGGTCTCCAAATTTTAGGTTACTTGAAATTCCGACTGCGGCAGGTATATAAGTTGCCTTTATGTGTTGATTCGATTTGCTGCCTGATAAAATGTAATAGTTGTTCTTAAAATAAGCTAGTTCACTCACAACACTCCATTCACTATACTTCCCTTTATAAAAGACAGGTTCGGCATAAATACTAAAACCGAGTTGTTTGAGTTGTAAGTTAAAATCTGAATAGATATCTAAATCTGCAGCCCAAAGTGAATTCGACTTTAAGAAATAGGTATTGTTGCCATAGTAGACTCCTATACCGCATTTGAATTTTTGGTTGATATATGGACCTCCGCGATATCCCCAGATGTTTTGTTTCACATCTTTGAGTAAGTAGAAGCGCTGATCGAAATCAAATGCAAAGCCTACTTTCGCCTCCGCTTTTGAATGAAGCAAAGCAAATAAACACACTAAAATTAGGACTGTGTTCTTAACCATTCTTGTTGTTTCAAATAAGCCAAGAAATAACGTCCAATTAAATCTGATTCGATATTCACTAATTGACCGAGCTTCAACTGCGCTATATTAGTATGTTCCCAGGTATATGGTATGATTTCGACAGAGAATAAATCTTCTTTACAATTAAAACAAGTAAGCGAAATTCCATCGATGGTTATACTTCCTTTTTCAATTAAGAGTGGAAGTTCCTTAGTAAATTGAAAACTTAGCAAATAGCTTCCTTCCTTCTTTTCAATCCCTATGCATTTTGCTTGGGCGTCTACATGACCTTGAACGATATGTCCGTCAAGACGTGCATTTACGGCCATCCCTCGTTCCAAATTAATTAGGTCATTCGCTTGCCAATGACCAATAGTCGTTTTGAGAATGGTTTCATCAATGGCAACCACCTCGTACCAGTCGGTAGACAAATTTGCAATCGTAAGACAAATACCATTATGCGCAACACTTTGATCTACTTTCAATTCATTAGTAAAGTTGGCTTGCATTCTAAGTCGTAGGTTGCTTCCTTCCTTTGAAACAGCTATAAGCTTGCCGGTTGATTCAATAATTCCTGTAAACATTCGCCAAAGATACTTTAGAGTGATTTAATGAAGTGCAATACTAAAAAAGTTAAAGCACAACAGCCAATTATATTGTCTATCCAAAAGGAATTTGAAGATAGATTCGGTTTTTTATAGACCATAATTATTACGACTAAGCTGCTTAGAACCCATGTCAAGGCTTCCCATTTGTCGATCATAAACAGACAATATGGGAAATGGATGAAGGAGAAACAAAGCATCGGTAACAATAACAGCAAAGCACTATAAAAGGTTGTTTTCAAGCCATATTTAATTGGAAAGCTGATGAATGCATTTTTTTGATCCTCTTTTACTTGGTTAAGGTCTGTTATCAAACAAAGTGCGTAATAAATACAAAAGATGGCGACTCCGTTAGCTGCTGCCGCTTTCCATTGTGTTTGTATAAAATAATCTGTACCATCTGTGATCAAATTGTTTTTCTGCGCCAAGCTAGCTGCCATACTTTCCCAAACAGGAACCGCATATTGTAGCAGAGGTGCCAACCAAATCGTATTCAACCAGCAGGCTGCGATAAGGAGCGGTTTTGCCCATGGGTTTTTACGTAAAGGATATTTTGAAAAAGGTGTTTGATAGAGTAGGCAAAGAAGTAGATTAATCCCAATGACTAGATTAAGCGAATTCATGGTGAAGGATACCAAAAAGGCAAGTGCCGCAGGAATCATCCAAAGCCATATTTTTTCTTGCTGGCGATAAAAAGTATAAATGGCATAGGTACTCAGAAAGGCACTCAGGATAAGCCAAAACAAGGTCAAATCATAAGCTGCACCAAAAGCAATCGCGAAGTAAGCTGTAATACTCGCAGCGCTTAAGCTAATCCACAAATTCGATCTAATAATTCTGTTGTTTGTTGACATAATTCGTGCAAACTTATTGAAATTATCCTTTACTTCGCTAAATGATTGTCTACCCGAATGCAAAGATAAATCTAGGTCTGAATATCCTTCGTAAACGCGAAGATGGATTTCATGAAATTGCGTCTGTTTTTTATCCGGTTAAATGGAAAGACGCATTGGAAGTTGTACGTGCGAATCAATTGAAATTTACCTCTGGGGGCTTATCCATTCCAGGCACTGTGGAAAGTAATTTGTGTTTGAAAGCCTATACGCTTCTGAAAGAGGCCTACGATATTCCTCCGGTACATATTCATTTGCAAAAGGTTTTGCCAATGGGCGGCGGTTTGGGCGGCGGTTCCTCAGATGCAGCGTTTACCTTGCGTGTTCTCAATGAAATGTTTTCACTTCATT
>JACCDJ011227613.1_pt1 | contig 13644 bp, 13 predicted proteins | sample 7444481 | NCBI WGS metagenome assembly JACCDJ01 (sample SAMN15323435, study PRJNA562643) | freshwater metagenome | isolation source: river surface water | place: USA:Blue River Watershed | collected 2017-08-15 | reverse complement strand
CCGACAGGATAGAGGGAGCAATCATAGGCCCAAAGGTAGTGCGTACCTTCGGGGTCTTATGCCCTGGACCCACAACGAACGCAAATGGCTCCGAGAGCTGCAGCACCGCAAAGGCCGCGAAAAGCACGGCGCCCTTTTGGTGGAGGGCCGCAAGGCCATCGCTGAATTTTTGGCGAGCGGATGGCGTCCGCTCCTCCTCGCCACCACAGGCGAATCGCTCGGGCCCGACTGCCTTAGCGTGACGGCCCGCGACCTGCGCGAGGTGTCGTCGCTCGACACGCCCCCCGACGCCCTCGCCGTGTTTGCGTGGGCGGACCTCGATGCGCGCCCCGAAGGCAAGGTGCTCGTGCTCGACCGCGTTCAAGACCCCGGTAACGCCGGAACCCTGCTGCGCATGGCCGACTGGTTTGGCGCCGCCTACGTGCTGCACACGACCGGCACCGTAGACTTAGCGAACCCCAAGACCGTTCAAGCCAGCATGGGTTCGCTCGCCCGCGTCCCCGTGCGCTACGCCACCGAAGCCGAGGCCATTGCCCTGCTCCAGTCAGAGGGCCGACCCATCGTGGTCGCCGACCTCGACGGAACCGCGCCGAGCCAAATCAATTGGTCCCCCAACGTCGCCCTAGTGGTGTCCAACGAAGGTCAAGGACCTTCGCAAGCCTGGCTCGACGCCGCAACGTCGGTTGCCACCATCGCGCGCTCCGCGCACAGCCGCACCGAGAGCCTCAATGTGGCCACGGCTGCAGCGATGCTGCTGTATGAAGCGCATAGAGGTAACTAGCTGCTAGCAACTAGCCGCTCGCTACTCGAAGGTAAACACGTAGTCTTGGCTGCGGTGGCGAACCACGGGCAGCGACGCCGCCAGTTTGGTGTCGTCGTCGACGTGGAGGTTGCCGAGCCCAAAGCTCCAGCGGAGCTGCGGAGAAAGCTTAAAGAATTCAAAGTACAGGTCGGTCCCCAGGGCGAGGTCAAAACCGTAGTCGACGGGCTGCAGTTTGAAGAGGCGGTCGTCGACGACTTTGGCTTTGCTGCCGAGGTCGTAGGTGGTGTGAAGGGTGCCGAGCACAAACCAGCGGTGGTTGCCGATGCGCTCCGACTTCCATTTGAGCTCGACCGGGAGGCGCACTAGCGAAGATTCGACGCGGCGGATGTACCAGTCGCGGATTCCGGTGGCGCGGTCGACCCCGTCGATCAGCAGGCTGCGTTCGCCCGCCACATAGGTCGGGTTGACGCGCAGGTTGAGGTAGGGGCTCAGGCGCACGTCAGAAATGATGCCCACCAGGTAGCCGGGGCTTGACTGGGGGACGACGTGGTAGATGCCCTCAGGCCAGGTGGGTGCGTGCTGCACGGCGAAGTCGAGCTGGCTGATTCCGAGAAAAAAGCCGAAGTGCAGCGGCTTTTGGTCAAAGCGCGGCAAATTGGGCGTTTGCCCGAAGGCAAGCGCGGAACTCGAGAGGCAGAGGGCAAAAAGCCACGTTCGCATGGTGCTTGAACGGCGCGGGACGCGAATTATTTTGTGGCGACGTACAAACTGGCGATTCCGAGCGTGAGCGGGCGGATGCGCACGCTGCGGAAGCCGGCATCGCGCAGCTTGGCCGCAAAGGCTTCGCCGTAGGGAAAGGCCTCGACGCTGTCGGGCAGGTAGGTGTAGGCCGAGGCGTCTTTGGAGATGAGGCGCCCGATGCGCGGCAGTACGTTTTTGAAGTAAAACAGGTACAGCGGGCGGAAGGGCCACGAAGTAGGCTGCGAAAATTCGAGCACGGCAAGGGTTCCGCCAGACGCGAGCACGCGGTGCATGTCGCGCAGCCCCAGCTCGAGGTTTTCGAAGTTGCGCACGCCAAAGGCCACGGTCACGGCACCAAACTGGCCGTCGGCGTAGGGGAGCTGTTCGCCGTCGCCGAGGTCAAGGCGCACCCGATCATCTTTGCGGCGGGCGCGGACTTTTTGGCGGCCCACGTCGAGCATTCCGGCGGAAATGTCGACGCCAATGACCTGAGCGCCCGGAATGCGGTCGGCCAGGGCGAGGGCGAGGTCGGCGGTGCCGGTGGCGACGTCGAGAATTTGGGTCGCCCCGGTGGCGCGGATTTCGCGCACGGTTTTGCGGCGCCAGATCTGGTCGATTCCTACCGACAAGATGCGGTTAAGGGCATCGTACTTCGGCGAAATGGCGTTGAACATTTCGGCTACTTGTTCCTTTTTGGAGCCTTCGGGGCTGTATGGTTTGACGTGGCTCATTATCCTACTTGAACGCTGGCTTTGGGGTATCGGTAATCTTGAGAATCCTTGCGCTTAGAGGTCAACGCAAAGGCAAGGGTAATGGTTCCGATTCGGCCGATGAGCATCGAGGTCATCAAGATGATTTTGCCGGCGTCGCTGAACTGGGCGGTGATGCCCGTGGAGAGCCCAACGGTACAAAAGGCCGAAACTTCTTCAAAGGCAATCCGTGCGAGGCCGAAGTGGCCGTCGGTGATGGCCAGGGCAAAGGTTCCGAGGGCGATAACCGACGTCGAAAACAAAAACGCGCTGAGGGCGAGGTTGAGGAGCTCCACCGAAATGGTTTGCCTGAAGAGTTCCACGCGCTTTTTGCCGCGGATGGTGGCCATGGCGTTCATGAAGACGAGCGCAAAGGTGCTGGTTTTGACCCCGCCCGCGGTGGAGCCTGAGGATCCGCCAATGAACATCAGCAGCATGACCACCAAAAGGGTAGGGAGGGCCACGGCGCCAAAGTCGATCGTGTTGAAGCCGGCCGTGCGGGTGGTGACCGACGAGAAAAAGGCATGGTACCACTGAACGCCCGGGCCGAGGTCGCGAAGCACTCCGTGCTGCTCGAGCAGGAAGAAGGCAAGGGTTCCGAAGGGCACGAGGACCAGCACCGCGTACACGGCGATTTTGGTGTTGACCGAGTAGTGAATCCACGGCCGCGAACGGCGGTAGGAGCGCGACTGCACGCTGAACATTTCAGAAATGGGGCTGAATCCAAGTCCGCCCAAAATGATGGTGAAGGCAATGACCAGGCCGAGCGGCACGTTGGTGCCGAGGGCCGCGTCGGCGAGTCCGCCCGTGTACAGCGAAAAACCCGCGTTGTTGAACGCGCTGACCGAGTGAAAGAGCGAGTGGAAGATTTGCTCGCCAAAGCTCTCGAAGTGGCGGGCGCCCCAGGAGAAGTAGAGAAGGACCGCCGAAATGAGTTCAAAAAGCAAGCTGAATCGAATGATTTGGCCGGTCAGCAGCACGCTGGATTCGAGCGAGTCCACCGAGTAGTTGGACTGCAGCATGCTCTTGTAGCGCGTGCCCACCCCGGGATTGGCCAGCAGCGCAAAAATCGAAGCGAAGGTGATGAAGTTGAGTCCCCCGAGCTGAATCAGAATCATGAGCACGGTTTGGCCCTTAAACGTCAGCACGGTGGCCACGTCGATGGTGCTGAGTCCGGTGACGCAGACGGCCGAAACGCTGGTGAAAAAGGCGTCCATGGCTGAAATTCCGCCGGGCGTCGTCGACATTTCAGGCATCATGAGAAGGCCGGCTCCGAGCGCCGTGATCAAGCCAAAGCTCATGACGAGCAGCGTCGGCGGGCTGATTTTGAGGTGCGGAAGCAGGCGGCTCGCCTTGCCCAATTCCAGGGCGACGAAGATCAAAAAGTAGCCCTGCACGACGAGCATGAAGAGGTCGGCGAAGCTCTTGATGCCCAGCCAGTCGCCCAAACTTTGGGTGAGTTCGATGTGAAAGATGTTGACTGCCAAGATGTTGGCGAGCATGTAGCACATCAGCACAAATTCGAAGCGCGTGCGCCGCACGTAGTCGGGCGGACTGAAGTCGTAGAAGAGTTCAGAGAAGTACTTGAAGATGTAAAATCCGATGGTGGACTTGAGGATGAAGTCGACCCACAGTTTTTGGTCGAGGTCGAGCGAGTACCCAAAGGAGAAAATGAGCGCGGCCACCGCCGAGAGCGATAGGGGCACGCTCAGGTAGCGCAAGAACTTGGTTACAAAGGGCTTGCTGTCGTAGATGCGCAGGTTGATGCGCTCGCGGAGTTGGTTGACGGTGGTGCGGAGCCGCGTGGACATGCTAGAGGGCGTTCAGGGCCTTAACGATGCGCTCGGCCGCGCGGTCCAGGTCGGTTGGGCTCGCCGCGTAGCTGAAGCGGAGGTAGCCGGGCGTGCCAAAGGCCTCTCCGGGCACCCCAGCCACGCCGTGCTCGAGGAGGTACAGGACCAAATCGTTGGAGGTGGGGTAGGCGTCGCTCAGGTAGGCGCGCACGTCGACGTAGGCGTAGAAGGCTCCGGGCGGCGTGTCGACGCAGAGCTTGGACGCGCCCTTCAGCGCCTGCACGAAGCGGTCGCGGCGCGCTTTAAAGGCCTCGACCATGTACTGCACGGGTTGGGGTCCGGCGAGCAGGGCAGCCCGTGCCGCCCGCTGGGCGATGCTGCTCGCGCCGCTGGTGAACTGGGACTGAACCTTGTCGCAGGCCTCGGCCAGCCACTCGGGGGCGCCCATGAATCCGAGGCGCCAGCCGGTCATGGCGTAGCCCTTCGACATGCCGTTGACGGTGGCGGTGCGGTCGAACATGCCGTCGATGCGCGCAAAGCTGTAGTGCGGAACTTCTCCGTAGCTCAAGTATTCGTAGATCTCGTCAGCGACCACCACCACGTTGGGGAAGTCCCGGAGCACCGCCGCCAAGGCTTCGAGCTCGTCTTGGCGGTACATCGCGCCGCTCGGGTTGTTGGGGCTGCTGAAAATGAACACTTTGGACTTGGGGCTGAGCGCTTGGCGCAGCTGGTCGGGGGTGATTTTGAATCCCTGTTCGCGACCGGCCACCGGGCTCACCACCGTGGCGCCGCAGAACTCGGCCAAGTCGTTGTAGCTCACCCAAAAGGGCGCCGGAATCACCACTTCGTCGCCCGGATTCACCAGGGCCATCATCAGGTTGGCGATGGACTGCTTGGCGCCGGTGCTGACCACGATCTGGTTGCGGGTGTAGGTCAATTGGTTGTCGCGCGCAAACTTCAGCGCAACGGCGTCGCGCACGTCGACGTAGCCGCTCACCGGCATGTAGTGCGAAAAGTTCTGCTCGATGCCTTCGATTCCGGCGGCTTTGGCCAAATCGGGGGTGTCAAAATCGGGCTCGCCAAGGCTGAGGCTGATGATGTCGAGTCCCTGTTCCTGTAGTGCGCGGCTTTTTTTGGCCATTGCAATGGTCATCGGGAGGGCCATTGCGTTCACGCGGTCTGATAAGCGAGAAATCACGGAGTCAAAAGTACGATTTTGAACGAAACGCCCCGATATTTGGGGCATGGACGTTTTTCTTGATACGTTTCGCTTCGTGTTCCCGTCGCTGCTGATTTTAATCGCAGTCTACCTCATGATGTCGAGCTACTTTGACAACGAAGATCGCCGCCGTCGAGCGGAACATCGCGCGCAAAACCAGCGCCAAGCCCTACCGCTTCGGCTGCAGGCCTGCGAGCGGCTGGCGCTGTTCTTGGAGCGGATCAGTCCCAACTCGCTGGTGGTGCGGGTGAAGGCCGGGACGCTGACCAACGCGGAATACCTGCTTTTGCTTCAAAAGTCGATTCGCGACGAGTACGAGCACAACCTGAGCCAGCAGATTTACGTCAGCGACGAGGTCTGGGACTACGTGACCACGGCAAAGTCGGCGACGGCGTCGCTGCTCAATACCGTGTCGGCGCAGCTGGCCCCCGACGCCAGCGGAGCAGAGCTGTCCAAGGCGCTGCTCAACGCGGCGATGGAGCTCAAGCAGCTGCCGACGCAGGCGGCGCTCAAGCACCTCAAGGCCGAAGTGGCCTACGAGTTCTAATTACTTTTTAGGGTAAAACGCGGCCCGCAGGGCGGCTTGGGCGTTTTGGCCTTGGTCAAACGCGGACTTGGCTTGGGCTTTGGCGCTCTGGAGCTCTGGCTGTCCCTCGGCCCAGGTTGCGAGGAACTGCCCCCAGGCTTCGTCCCAAGCGTGCGCGCGCTGCTGCGCGCGCCGCGCGTCGAATTGGCCGGTTCCCCGAACCCAGCGCTCGAAGCGCTCGAGGGCCTCGTCGAGCTCGGGCAGCCCCTGGCCCTGCTGGGCGCTCAGGGCGAGCACCGGCACCTTCCATCCGTCGTCGCGCCCAAACCAGTTGAGGCTTTCGCGCAGCTGGCCCGCAGCCCGAGCACCGGCCTCGACCAGGCCGCCGTCGCATTTGTTGACGGCGATGAGGTCGGCGCATTCCATGATTCCGCGCTTGATGCCCTGCACCTCGTCGCCCGCATTGGGGAGCGCGAGCAGGAGCATGGCGTCGACGTAGTGCGCCGCGTCGGTTTCGTTTTGGCCGACGCCCACGGTCTCGAGGACCAATCGGGTGTAGCCGGCGTACTCAAACAGGGCCATGGCCGCGCGGGTCGAGGCGGCCACCCCGCCCAGCTGTCCGCCGCTCGCCACCGGACGAATGAAGGCATTGGGGTGCTTGCTGAGCTGCTCCATGCGGGTTTTGTCGCCCAAAATGCTTCCGCGGTGGAGGCTGCTCGAGGGGTCGACGGCGAGCACGGCCACGTTATGGCCCGACTCGGCCCAGCGCAGCCCCAGGGCTTCGGCAAGGGTGCTCTTGCCCGCTCCGGGGTTGCCGGTTACGGCGAGGCGAAAGCTGGATTCGGGGGCGGCACCGAGCGCCGCAAAGAGCTCAGAAGCGCGTTGGACGTCGGCGTCGAGCGAACTTTCAACCAAGCTGAGCGCGCGCCCAAGAAAGGCCCGGTCGGCCCGGCGAATGCCATCGGCCCATTCTTGGGGAGTCCAGTGGGGGCCGTTCATCGCGCTAGGCCAAGGCTTGCTCAAGCAGTGTTCGGGCCGAAGCGACCACGGGCGTTCCGGGGCCAAACACGGCGACGGCCCCCGCTGCGAAGAGCGCGTCGTAGTCCGGGCGCGGAATCACTCCGCCCACCGCGACCTGAATGTCGGGTCGGCCCATGGCCGCCAGCGCGCCGACCAGCTGGGGCACCAAGGTTTTGTGGCCCGCCGCCAGGGAGCTCACGCCCACCCAATGCACGTCGTTCTCGACGGCCTGCTGCGCCACTTCTTCGGGGGTTTGAAACAGCGGACCGAGGTCAATGTCGAAGCCCAGGTCGGCAAAGCCCGTGGCAATGACCTTGGCGCCGCGGTCGTGGCCGTCCTGGCCCATTTTGGCGACGAGCAGGCGCGGACGGCGGCCGTAGCGCGCGGCAAATTCGTCGGCAAGGGCGCGGACTTCGGCCAGTTGGCCGTCTTGGGCGGATTCGCGGGCGTACACTCCGTGGACCATGTTGAGTTGGGCTTGGTAGCGGCCAAAGGCGCGCTCGAGGGCGTCAGAGATTTCACCTAAGGTAGCGCGAACTCGGGCCGCTTGCACGCTGAGGTCGAGCAGGTTGCCTTGGCCGCTTCGGGCCGCCGCTTCAAGCGCCTCAAGCGCTTGGGCCACGGCCTGCGGGTCGCGGTGGGCGCGCAGGTGCTGGAGCCGCTCGACCTGGCTGGCGAGCACGGCGCGGTTGTCGACCTCGAGGATCTCGAGTTCGGTGTCGTCTTCGGCTTTGAAGGCGTTGACGCCCACGAGTACATCCTGCACGGAATCCAGCCGCGCCTGCTTCGCGGCGGCGGCTTCTTCGATGCGCAGCTTGGGCAGTCCGGCTTCGATGGCTTTGGTCATTCCGCCCAGGGCCTCTACCTCTTGAATCAGCGCCCAGGCGCGTTCCATGAGCTCGGCGGTTCGCTGTTCGACCGCGACGCTTCCGCCCAAGGGGTCCACAAAGCGCGTAATTCCGGTGCGCTGCTGGATGCGGATTTGGGTTTCGCGGGCGATGCGGGCCGAGTAGTCGGTGGGCAAGGCGATGGCCTCGTCGAGCGCGTTGGTGTGCAGGGACTGGGTTCCGCCCAAGGCCGCCGCCATGGCTTCGACCGCGGTGCGCGTGACGTTGTTGTAGGGCAGCTGCTCGGTGAGGCTCCAGCCCGAAGTCTGGCAGTGGGTGCGCAGGGCGCGGCTCTTGACGTTTTGGGGCGCAAACGACGCCACAATGCGGTCCCACAGTGCACGGCCCGCGCGGAGCTTGGCGACCTCGGTGATGAAGTCCATTCCGATGGCCCAAAAGAAGCTGAGGCGCGGCGCGAAGTCGTCGATGTCGAGGCCCGAGGCCATGCCAGTCCGCAGGTACTCGAGGCCGTCGGCCAGGGTGTAAGCGAGCTCGATTTCGGCCGAAGCCCCCGCCTCGTGCATGTGGTAGCCCGAAATCGAAATGCTGTTGAACTTGGGCATACGCCGGCTGGTGTAGCCAAAAATGTCGGCGATGATGCGCAAGCTGGGCGCCGGCGGGTAGATGTAGGTGTTGCGCACCATGAACTCCTTGAGGATGTCGTTCTGAATGGTGCCCTGCAGCTCCTCGGGAGGCACGCCCTGTTCTTCGGCCGCCACGAGGTAGAAGGCCAAGACGGGCAGCACCGCGCCGTTCATGGTCATCGACACCGACATTTCGCCGAGCGGAATGCCGTCGAACAGCCGCTTCATGTCTTCGACGCTGTCAATGGCCACGCCGGCCTTGCCGACGTCGCCCTGCACGCGCGGATGGTCGCTGTCGTAGCCGCGGTGGGTGGCCAAGTCAAAGGCCACGCTCAGTCCCTTTTGGCCCGCGGCCAAATTGCGGCGGTAGAAGGCGTTGCTTTCTTCGGCGGTGCTGAACCCGGCGTACTGCCTAATGGTCCAGGGGCGCTGGGTGTACATCGACGCGTAAGGCCCGCGCACAAACGGCGGCTCGCCGGGCGCTGAAAACTCGTGGGGCAGGCGAACTACGTCCATGGGTCGAGGTTTTGGTCGAGGATCTGGGCGAGGCCCCCGCGCTGCGTCCACTGCTGTACTTGGGTGCGGGCTTGTTCGGCAAGTTGGGCCGTCCATGCTTCAATCAGGTAGCTTCCGCGCAGCGGGTAATCGTGGCGGAGCAGTCCGCTCTCGTAGTACAGCACCAAGGCCTGGTGGCGGGCCCAGCGCGCCGCCTGCGGACGGTCGTTCAGGGGCTGAATCCAGAGGTCGCGGCACCCGCCCAAGGCCAGGGCCTGCGCCTGCAGACCGCGGTCGACGAGGTCGGCGGCGTCTTCGCTTGGGGGGCCGGCCACGCGCCCTACCGTCCACAGCGGATTGCGCGCCCACAGCAGTCGGGCGGCTTGGGCCATGGCGGCCGTCTCCAAGTAGTCTTCGGTGGCCTGGAGCACCAGCCCCACTGGGCGGCCGGGGGCCGGATCCATCGCCTCGAGGCTGGCTAAGCCCCACGCGAGTTGGGCTGCAGCGCCCCTCGGCGCCGCGAAGCAGGCGTTGCTCACCACGGCGGCCATGGCGGGCGGGAGCAGGGCTTCGGCCTGACGCAGCCGGGAACGGTCGCCCTCCCAGGTTCCCGAAAACCAGGTTCCGCCGCGGGCCTTCTGCTCGAGGGGGTCGGCGTTGAACAGCCCTTGACTTGCAGAATCGAGGCAGGCCGCTACCGCCCCGGGGTCCAGGTCGCCCACCCAGTGCACCGGGGCGATGCGGGCGTCAATTCCCGCCGCCAGGGCCGCCACGTCGTTTGAGGAGTGCACCCAAAACAGGATGCTGCTGGCCCCGTCCATGAGCGCTTCGAGGGCGTTCCGGTTGGCCTCGGCGGGGTGGCGCCCGTCGAAATCGCAGGTAATGTGGCGTTCGGCGGGGAAGGCGGGCCCCAAGTCAGGCAGGGTTTCGCGCGCGCCTCCGGGCGTCGCGCACTCGGGCAGGCGCTCGGTCATAGCGTGTCGTCCGATTCCGCGTCCAGGGGTTCCACGAGCATGACTTCTTCGCCCGGTCGGTGCATCCAGTAGGTTTCCCGCGCGAATTTCTCGAGCTGTTTGGGGTCGGATTCCAGTTCGTTCAGCCGGCGTTTGGTCCGCTCGAGCTCGCCGCGGTAGTATTCTACGCCGTCTTCAAGGGCGCGGACTTCTTGGCTCAGTTCCCATTGGATGAACAGGTTGTTGGAGTCCAGGGCCAAAATCCACACGCTGAACAGCAGTCCGGCGAGCACGTACTTGTTGCGGAGGAATGCAGGAATGCGGTGCATTGCTACGAAGTTAGGGTTCCGTTCCACTGCTTTTGCACAAAGGCGCGGTAGCGTCCGCCCTCCAGGCCCATGAGCTCGTCGTGGCTGCCCATTTCGGCGATGCGGCCCTCGTGAAGGAAGGCGATGACGTCGGCGTGGCGCACCGTGCTAAGGCGGTGGGCGATGACCAGGGAGGTGCGGCCCTTCATGAGGGTTTCGAGGGCGCCCTGAACCAGGGCTTCGCTCTCGGGGTCGAGCGACGAAGTGGCCTCGTCGAGCACCAAAAGCTTGGGGTTGCGCAGCATGGCGCGCGCAATCGCAATGCGCTGGCGCTGGCCACCGCTGAGCTGCACGCCGCGCTCGCCCACTTGGGTTTGCCATCCCTCGGGAAAGCGCTCAATGAACTCCCAGGCGTTGGCGTCTTCGGCGGCCTGACGCACCTCGTCGTCGCTGGCTTCAGGCCGGCTGTAGCGAATGTTTTCGAGGATGCTCCTCCCAAAAAGCACCACGTCTTGGGGTACCCACGCCATGCGCCCGCGCAGCTCGTCGAGCGGCCAATCGCGGGCGTCGCGGCCCTGAACCGTTAGGGCTCCGCGCTGCGGGTCGTGGAATCGGTACAGGAGCTGGACTACCGTGGATTTACCGGCGCCGCTGGCGCCCACCAAGGCGCACTGCTGGCCCTCGCGCACCACGAGGTCCAGGCCCTGCAGCACCGGAACGTCAGGCCGCGACGGGTAGGCAAAGTGAACTTCGCTGAAGCGTACCGCTAGCTGCTGGTTGCTGGCTGCTGGCTGCTGGTTGCTGGCTGCTGGTTGCTGGTTGCTGGTTGCTGGCTGCTGGTTGCTGGTTGCTCGCTGCTGGTTGCTGGCTGCTGGTTGCTGGTTGCTCGTTTCGGGCTGCTCGTCGAGCATCGCCATGATGGCCTCGGTGGCGCCCATGGCCCGCTGGAGTCGGCTGTACACGTCGGCGAGTCCGCCCACCGACCCTCCAATGAAGCCCGAGTAAATGACAAAGCTGAAGAGCTGCCCCGACGCCATTTCGCCGCTGGCGATGAGGCTGGCGCCCTTCCAGATCACGGCGACCAAAGCGCCGAACAGCCCGAGGATGATGAAGGAACTGAAGGCGCCGCGGTAGATTCCGCCGCGAATTCCCAAGGCCGCGACCCGCTCCAGCGCCGAGCGGTAGCGCGCTTTTTCGTGGCCCTCCTGCGTGTAGGCCTTGACCGTAGCCACCGCGCTCAGGGTCTCGTCGACCAGCGTGTTGGATTCCGCCGAGGCCGTTTGCACCTCTTTGGCGTACTTGCGAATGCGGCTTCCGAAGGCCACGCCCAGCACGACCACCAACGGAAGCACCAAGAGCATGAATCCGGTCAGCGACGGCGACTGGTAGACCAGCAGGGCGATTCCGCCCACGATCACGACCAGCTGGCGAATGAACTCGGCCAGGGTGCTCGTGAACGTTTCTTGGAGGACGCCGATGTCGCTCTGCAAGCGGTTCGTGAGTTCGCCGATGCGCTTCTCGTGAAAGAAGGGCAGGGGCAAGCTGACGAGGTGGTTGTACATGGCCGCCCGAAGCGACGCCAGGGACCGTTGGGCGACCCGCTCAAAGAAAAAGATGCGGCCGAAGCTGAACACCGACTGCGCGAGCAGCAAGGCGACCAGGGTCCCGGCGATGCCGTCGATGGCCGAAGGGTCGGTCTGGGCCGCGTCGACCAGTTCGCCCAAGTACTTGGGAAAGGCCAGGTTGCTTCCCGAAGACAGGAGCAGCATTAGCAGGCCCAGCAGGAATTCACCGCGGTAGGGCTTGACGTGGACGTACATGCGCGCCATTTGCTTGAGCGCGGTCCACGTAATCGGTTTTTTGGGCGTTTTGTTGCCGAACTGGGCTTTGGCCATCGAAGCCTTAAAAGCGGTTCTTGTCTTGGAAGTCGAGCATTTTCACGCCCAGGGCATTCAGCACCCGCTTCGCGCGGATTTTGGTCCACTCCTTGACAGCTGTGGCGCTGCGGCGGGCGAAGCTGTCGTCGGGACGCGCAATGAATTTCGAATCGCTGTACTTGAATCCCTCGCTGACTTCAGTAAAGTAGTAGGCATAAAAGCTCTTGCGCGACTCGCCCTCGGGCACGTTGATGGCTTTGTAGCCGTGCGGACTTTTTTCGTCGGTCAAGAAAATGATCGCGCGGTTGTGCAGCGGAGCGACCCGGTGCAGCACGGTCGTCATTTGGGGGTCCCAGATTTCGAGGTGTCCGCCCCAGGCCTCATCCCAATGGCGGTTGAGGTAAATCAGCAGGTTAATGCGGCGCCAAAGCTTGAGTTTGGGGTCGAAGTTGACGTCGATGTGCACGTCGACAAAGCTGCCCTGGCCGCCCTGGTGCAGGCCCGATCCCAGCGCGTCGTCGGGCGTCTGGAGGTTTTCGATGCCGGTCAGCGCGCTCATCCACTGACTGAATTCGGTCGAGCGAATGGCGTTGCGCACTTCGGTGAAGATGGGGTCCCAGCGCTCGAAGTGGTAGTCCTCGACCTTGTTTTCGTTCAGCGACTTGCGCTTGACCTTGAGCGAATCCACCGACGGAAAGTGCTGGTGCAGCGCGTTCGCTACGTCTTCGTTCAGAAAGTGGTCGAGCACGACGTGCTGGGGCTGTCCGGCGGCAAACTGCGCGGTGAGCTCAGGCAGTCGTTCCAGTACCGAAGGGTTGATGATCGTCTTCATGGTTTGCGGCGCAAAAGCGAGTAAAACAAGCTAGGGCAAAGGTCGTGCAGAATCAGGGCAAGCCGCACACCCGGACTTGCCAAAATGTGCGAAAAACGCCGGCTTCGTGCCGCGCGCTCCACCGCCCGAGCGGCGCGGTCGACCGTCCAGCCTTGGTGGGCTTGAGCCCGGTCGCCCAAGGGCGTGCCGTCGCTCGACAGGCTGTGGCGCATGATGTCGGTGGAGACGACGCCGGGCAGCACCAGCTGGATGCGGTGGGGCGTGCCCTGCCATTCTTCGTTTAGGGATTCGGCCCACAACGCCACGGCGGCCTTGCTGGCGCTGTAGGTGGCCAGGTTTTTTTGCCCGAAGCGCGCGGCGATGCTCGACACGACGACGACGTGGAGCGCGCGGCCCTCGCTCCGCGCGTGCAGGAGCCGCGTCAGTTCCACCGGAGCGAAGTAGTTCAGCGCAAAGACGCGCTCGGCGTCTTCGGGGCGGGTTTCGGCCGACGGGGCCAGGTGGCCAACGCCCGCGTTCAGCACGACCAGGTCGGGCCATCCGGCGCGGTCGAGGAGCGCGTCGACGGCGCGGACGCGGTCGGATTCCCGGGTAAGGTCCGCCGGAATCCACAGGTCGACCTCGGGCGGACCTTGAGCGCGCCGGGCCGTACCTGCCGTCTGCCAACCCAAGGTTCGGTAGTGCTTGGCGAGGCCCCGGCCAATGCCTTCACTGGCCCCAGTGATCCAAATTCTTTGCGTGCTTGGCATATTTTCAAAGATACAGCCCTTGTGATTTGAAAATTCGAACTATATTTGCAGCCCGAATCCCGGTCAAGGCCGCGGTGAAGGCACAAAACACGACACGATGAAACGCACATTTCAACCTTCGAAGCGCAAGCGCGTGAACAAGCACGGG
>JACCDJ010765401.1_pt1 | contig 13645 bp, 10 predicted proteins | sample 7444481 | NCBI WGS metagenome assembly JACCDJ01 (sample SAMN15323435, study PRJNA562643) | freshwater metagenome | isolation source: river surface water | place: USA:Blue River Watershed | collected 2017-08-15 | reverse complement strand
TTGGCCCGATGCTTGATCAGATTAGATTTTTTGCAGGAGCAGCTAGAAATTTAGAGGGTAAGTCAGCGGCTGAGTACTTTAAAGGACACACATCTTTTATTCGCCGAGAGCCAATCGGTGTTTGTGCTCAAGTAACACCATGGAATTACCCAATGATGATGGCGGTTTGGAAGTGGGCGCCAGCAATTGCCGCTGGAAACACTGTGGTTCTAAAGCCAAGTGATACCACACCAGTTTCAACTCTTTGGATGGCGGAGTTAATGCAGGAGTTTTTACCAGCTGGTGTAATAAATGTTGTAGTTGGAGATCGTGATACGGGTAGAGCATTAATAGAACATGAGATTCCACAGATGGTCTCTATTACAGGTTCAGTTCGAGCTGGTATGGAGGTAGCAGGAAGTGCTGCTAAAGATTTAAAGAAGTTGCACCTAGAGTTAGGTGGCAAAGCACCGGTAGTGATCTTTGATGATGCTAATTTGCAAGCAGCATGTGAGTGGATTGCAGTTGCCGGTTACTTTAATGCTGGCCAAGATTGCACTGCGGCTACTCGAGTTTTGGTTGAAGCAAGTGCTTATGATGATGTGGTCGCCTTACTCTCTGAGCAGGCAAAAAATGTGATTAAGGTTGGAATGCCAAATGAGGATGTTTTGGTTGGCCCAGTAAATAATGCAAACCAATTAGCCAGAGTGCAGGGCTTTTTGGATCGAGTTCCAGCCCACGCCAGAGTTACCGCAGGTGGTACTGCAATTAAAGGTCCTGGATACTTCTGGAATCCAACTGTGGTGGCAGATCTAAAACAAGATGATGAGATGATTCAAAATGAGATCTTTGCACCAGTTATCACCGTGCAAAAGTTCACCGATGAAGCGCAGGCTGTCCGTTATGCCAATGGGGTTAAGTATGGATTGGCCTCAAGTGTTTGGACTAAGGATCATGGCCGGGCTATGAGAATGGCAAAGGCCTTTGACTTTGGTTGCGTGTGGATCAATACCCATATTCCGATGGTGGCGGAGATGCCACACGGCGGATTTAAGCACTCAGGTACCGGTAAGGACCTATCTGCTTATGGATTTGAGGAGTACACCCGCATCAAACACGTGATGACAAACCTCAACGCCTGATAGATTTCCCCACACTCCCCTTAGCTACTAGATCTGTTCCCTCTAGATAAATAAGAAAGAGAATCCATGAAGAAAGATATCAACTCCCTCTCTCCTGAAGCTCGCGCAATTATTCGCGCACAGGTTTCTCGCCGATCAGTTCTTGCTGGTGTTGGCGCAGTTTCAGCAGCAGGTTTACTCGCAGCATGTGGCACAGGTTCATCCACCGGCGCATCAGCAGTTGTTGATGTTAGCGATACTGAAAAGATTGTGCGCTGGGCAAATTGGCCTCTTTATCTAGATTACAACGAAGATACCAAGGTTTATCCAACTCTTGCCGCCTTTGAAAGCCAAAGTGGCTTAAAGGTTACATATGAAGAGGCAATTGATGACAACAACACCTTCTACGGAAAAGTACAAGGTCAACTTTCAATTGGATCAGATATTGGTTATGACATTGTCACTCCAACAGATTGGATGGCAGCAAGATTTATCGAACAGGGATACGCACAAAAATTAGATCCAGCTAATGTGCCAAACAAATCAAATATTCGCCAAGTTTTATCTGATGTTGGTTATGACAAGGGTCGTCAGTATTCATTAACCTGGCAATCAGGTTTTGCCGGTTTTGGTTGGAATACACAGAAACTACCTAAGGGTGTTCGCACCATGGAGCAATTATTTGCACCAGCAAATAAAGGAAAAGTAGTTGTTCTATCCGAGCTACGCGACACAATTGGCGTAATCATGCTTTATCAGGGCGTGGATCCATCATCTAACTTCACTGAGGATCAATACATGAATGCAATTGATTTCCTAAAGGGCAAGATTGCAGATGGCTTTATTCGCCAGGTAAAGGGCAACTCTTATGCTGAAGATCTAAAGCGTGGGGATGCTAATGCGGTAATTGGTTGGTCGGGAGATATCTTTATTTTGAAATCTGAATCAGATGGCAAGTTTGATTTTGCTATTCCAGAATCAGGTGGAACGCTGTGGAGCGATAATATGTTGATACCTTCAACTTCAACTCATAAGAAAAATGCTGAGAAGTTAATGAATTACTACTACGAGCCAGCGGTTGCCGCAGAGGTAGCAGCTTATGTGAACTACATCTGCCCAGTAGAGGCTGCACAACCTGAACTAGAAAAGATTGACCCAGCATTGGGTAATTCACCATTTATATTCCCAGATGCAGCAACTTTGGCAAAGGTAAAGGTATTTAGATCTCTCTCAGCAGATGAGAGCACTAAGTTCCAAACCGCTTTTGACGAAGCTATCGGCAATTAAGCGCTGATAAGTAGCTGGTAATGGCGAACAATAAAGTCTCGCAAGATACTGGCGACTTAAAGTTAGATCGGGTTTCAAAATATTACGGTGATTTTTGCGCTGTTGATGACCTGTCATTAATCGTTCCAGATGGTTCATTTTTCGCACTCCTTGGACCATCTGGTTGTGGTAAAACGACGACGCTACGAATGATTGCAGGTCTTGAAGAGCCAACTGCTGGAACGATTTCAATTGGTGATACCGATATCACAACTCAAAAATCTTATCGCCGGAATGTAAATACTGTTTTTCAAAATTATGCACTTTTTCCTCATTTAACAATCTTTGAAAATATCGCCTTTGGTCTTCGCCGTAGAGGCATTAAAGATGTTAAAGCTGAGGTTGAAAGCGCCTTAAATCTAGTTGAGATGGCCCATCTTGCAGAGAGAAAACCAAATCAATTATCAGGTGGTCAGCAGCAGCGAATTGCTGTGGCTAGAGCGATTGTTAATAGACCAGAGGTTTTATTACTAGATGAGCCACTTGGCGCACTTGATTTAAAGCTACGTCGGCAGATGCAGATTGAGTTAAAGCGTATTCAAACGGAGGTTGGTATTACCTTTATTCACGTCACCCATGATCAAGAAGAGGCAATGACTATGGCTGACACTATTGCGGTAATGAATCAAGGCAAGATTGAACAAATGGGTAGTGCAACCGATCTTTATGAAGCGCCAAAGACTGCATTTGTTGCCAACTTCTTAGGTCAATGTAATTTAATCAAGGGCAAAATCACATCAAGGGCTGGGGATAAGGCAACTGTTACTGCTAAAGGTTTAACCTTTGAGGTTCCACTATCTAGAGTTGCAACCAGTAATGACAGTGTATTTCTTGGGGTACGACCAGAAAAACTTAGGTTAGATGACACAGGTGTTAACTCAATTAAGAATTGCGTAGTTACCGATCGCTCATTTGTTGGCACATCTACCCAGTACATGGTTCGAGCACCTTGGGATTTAGAATTGGTTGTTTTTGAACAAAACGATGAAGGGTTACATGATCTTCGGGTAGGAGACACCGTCTCCCTTGAATGGGATCCTGAACATACCTTTGCCTTAGATGGTGCTGGTGATATTAATGCTGGCGCTGATCTTGATGATGAAGAGTAAGTAATGGCTTTTTTGCACGCGGTTTCAACTGGTAAGTCTGCTACCAAAAGTGCATTAAAGAGCAGATCTCTAACACCATATTTGTTGTTAGCTCCAGGTCTTATTTGGTTAGTAACCTTTTTTATAATTCCGATATTTTCTCTCGGCAGTACCTCCACTATGGTGCGGCCAGAAGGTGCGCAAATTGGGGTTTATGTTCAAGAGCTTAGATTTGCAAATTATGTTGATGCATTCTTAGCAAACCAAGATCAATATATAAGGTCATTTATTTATGCAGGTCTTGCCACAATATTAGCTCTTGCAATTGCTTATCCACTTGCCTATGCAATTGCTTTTAAATCAGGTAAGTACCGAAATATTTTATTGGTTCTGGTAATTGCACCATTTTTCACATCCTTTTTATTGCGAACCATTGCTTGGACTCAGATTTTGGCCGATTCAGGCCCAGTAGTTTCTGCCATAAAGGTTTTGCCATTTGTCGATGATTTGTTTCGAATAAATAACACATCCACTGCTGTCGTCATAGGTCTGGCATACAACTTTTTACCATTTATGACATTGCCACTATATGCAAGTCTTGAGCGGATTGACCCAAGAACTTTGGAGGCTGCAGGAGATCTATATGCAAATGGTTTAACCACCTTTCGCAAAGTCACCCTGCCGCTTTCAATGCCTGGGGTAGTGGCTGGAACGCTTTTGACATTTATTCCCGCAGCTGGTGATTATGTAAATGCTGCAATCTTGGGAAATCCAAGTACCAAGATGATTGGAAATGTAATTGAGTCCCGCTTTTTTGCAGTTGTGGATTATCCAACTGCTGCAGCGCTCTCATTTACTTTAATGGCAACAATTTTAATCTTAGTCACCATTTATATTCGTAGATCCGGAACGGATGAGCTGGTATGACAACGATTAATGCGCCAATGCCATCACTAAGTCATCGAACTAGTAGGTGGTTTTCCAGAAATCTGATTCGAATTTATGCCGGTCTTGCATTTATTTACCTTTTTATTCCAGTTGCTTACACCTTTGCATTCTCATTTAATAATGCTGGAAAGAGCAACTTAGTCTGGCAGGGCTTTACTCTGGAGAATTGGAAAAATCCATGTGGTGCACCACAAGTGTGCGAAGCAGTTGGAAACTCACTGAAGATCGGCGTTATTTCAACATTACTAGCCACGATTTTAGGAACCATGATTGCATTTGCACTTGGGCGATATAGATTTAAAGGTCGCAAATCCACAAATCTTTTGATTTTTCTACCGATGGCGACTCCTGAGGTGGTGCTAGGCGCATCACTTCTTGCTATGTTTTTAAATCTTCGAGTGAATCCTGGTTTTTGGACAATTGTTATCTCTCATGTGATGTTTTGTATCTCATTTGTGGTGGTTACGGTTAAAGCAAGAATTGCATCTTTGGATCCAAGACTTGAGCAGGCTGCCATGGATTTATATGCAAATGAGCGAGAAACCTTCAGGTATGTAACCCTGCCACTGGTGATGCCAGGTATTGCTGGTGCTGCCTTACTGGCTTTCTCTCTCTCATTTGATGATTTTATTATCACCAATTTTAACTCTGGTGTGGTCTCAACCTTTCCTAAATTTGTATACGTATCAGCTGCTAGAGGTATTCCTGCGCAAGCAAATGTAATTGGCAGCGCCATGTTTTTTATCGCTTTGATCATCGTAATAGTTGGCCAAGTTGTCAGCCGTAAGCGAAAGAAGATATGAAGATTACTTTGAGTATTAAGGGACTTACCTTTGGACTCATACTATTTTTTTGCGCTGCAAACATTCCTGCTTATGCAGCCACGCCAGTGCAACCGGGGACTGCATGTAGTAAGCAGGGATTGACTAAAAGCTATCAAGGCAAGAAGTACAGTTGTAAGAAAACTGGCAACAAGTTGGTTTGGAATATGGGCGTGGTAGTTGCCAAGCCAAAACCAACTGACAATGCTGGCTCAAGTGCATCAAAAAATGTTGAACTTCCGACCGAGTGGAGTAAGTGCACAAAGATTGGCGAAAAAATTGTTAGCGCCAATCGAACTATGCGCTGCTCATGGGCAGGACATGCCAATACAACTGAAGAAGCTTTAGACAGATTAGTATGGCGCGGCGGTACAGTGACAAAAGTTTCAACATCAAAATCCAACAATTACTCTGTCACCCCTAAAGAAGGTGCTGCCTGTAGTGGATCAGGGGATACTTTCAATATAACTGGTGGAATTCTTGAATGTCGCTGGATTGCTGGAGGTAAACTTCAGTGGATCAAGATTAATACCATAAAAAAAACCTTTACTAATGCGATTAGCCCAGTCTCTATTGACGTATGCAAGTTACAAAACAGTGCAATGACTACGGTTCGCGGAAATCGGGACGCTACTCAATTTGCAGGCTTTCCACTTCCTAAACCTGACCTTATGAACGTAAAGGGCAATAATGAAGTGCTAATAATCCCGGTTGATTTTCCAGATTTTCAAGGCGGCAGTGAACTTAAAGCACAGCTTGATTATGACATAAAGTGGTTAGTGGATTGGTATGACTACTTTAGTAATGGTCAATCTAAATTTAATGTAACCACAATGGATCGTTGGTTAAGATTACCGAAAGATAGATCTGCTTATCCAACTGATGAAAAAAGCAAAGATGCCTTGGGGGCGACAAGCAATAAGCGCCAATCACTCCAGGCTCAAGCATTTATAGATGAGGTCACTAAATTTTTCGATCTTCGAAAATTTTCAACCGTATACTTGTTCTTCCCGGATGGTAATTGGGCTCATGGGGATTTAATTGTTCGTAACCAAACCTTTAAGATAAAAGAGGGTGAGGTAATCCTTAATTTCTTTAGTTGGGGACGTAATTTAGAAGGAATGGAAACCCTTAAGTGGGCTTATTACATCCATGAAACACTTCATGATTTAAAGATTAATGGTCATGCACCTGGAAATGGTTGGCCACTTGGAATTATGACAAACCAATCTGGTATAAGTCTTGCAATGAATCCATGGGAACAATTCCTCTTAGATTGGTTGCCAGCTGAGCAAATCTACTGTGATGATTTCAGCACACTAAAAACCACAAGGATTTCACTCTCTCCGATTGAGCGAGAGGACCGACAAACTAAGATTGCAGTAGTTAAGCTATCGCCCACAAAAGCGATTGTGGTTGAATCACATGGCATAGATAAATGGAGTAACTTCAAGTTTGGCGACCGTGAGTTCCCACCAGGCTTCTATTCGATTATGGCTTATCTGATAGACCTTGAAAAAACAGTGGCTCCACCCGTTAAATCAGATGGCAGCTCGTTATCAAATGATGAATGGGCTTGGGCAGTTTGGCAAAAAGTTTCAGGCAGACCATCAAATCAATTTAATATCTCAGTCGGTGACCGAAAGAGTCTTGGTGACTATGTTGCAGTCCTTGGAGATTCATTTGAAATTGAAGGAGTTCGAATCAAGTTCGTGGGAACTGGTGACTTTGAAACTATTGAAATTTCAAAGGTCTAGTATTTATCAACAAGCGGTATTTCAAGTAGTATTTTGATTGGTAAAAGGGAGATATGACAAACATCGGCAATATGTATGGACCAGATTTCACATTTCTTGGTATTCCAAGATGTGATTTAGATAAGCCTGAAAGCTATAAAGGTGCTGATGTAATTATTGTAGGAGCACCAATTGATAGTGGAACTTCACATAGATCAGGTGCGAAGATGGGACCACAAGCCATTCGTATGGGTGATTACCTTCCCCATGATGGCTCAAGGCCACATCTTGCAATGCGAATTGATCCACTGCAAAAACTAAAAATATTTGATGCCGGTGATTTGTTAATGCCAGGTGGAGATCTAATTAATTCACTTAAAGTCTTAGAGCGTGCAACAGAAAAGATTTCAAAGGCTGGTGCTATTGCAGTTGTATTAGGGGGAGATCATTCGATTGCCTCCGCTGATGTGGCAGGAATTGCAAATCATCTTGGTAAGGGCAAAGTTTCTATGATTCATTTTGATGCTCACGCTGACACGGGTGAAGATCAATTTGGCGCTCTAATTGGCCATGGCACACCGATGCGAAGATTGATCGAATCAGGATCTGTCAGGGGCGATCGCTTTTTGCAATTAGGCCTTCGTGGATATTGGCCAGATGATGCAACTTTAAAGTGGATGGCAAGTAAGAATATGAAATCTTATGAAATGACAGAGATTCATCATCGTGGCATGAAAGCTGTTCTGGATGAGTCATTTTCAATTCTCACCGATGGCTGTGATGGTGTCTTTTTATCTGTTGATATTGATGTAGTTGATCCAGGTATGGCGCCAGGCACTGGAACGCCAGAGCCAGGTGGCATGACAAGTAGGGAGTTATTAGAAGCGGTTAGAAGAATTTGCTTTGAACTTCCAATTGTTGGAATTGATGTAGTTGAGGTGGCACCTGCCTATGACAGCAGTGAGATAACTGCAATCTTGGCAAACCGAGTGGTGTTAGAGGCTCTTAGTGCAATTGCTCTTAAGAAAACAGGCGGTAAGTATTCGCCAACGAGAAATTTACTTGATCGATAATTAGGCAGAAACTGAGGCTAGCGCCTCATCTAAAACAGCTAATCCATCACGCAAAAGTTCCTCTTCAATTACCAGAGGTGGTAGCAATCTAATCACGTTGGCATATGTACCAGCGGAGAGAATCAAGACTCCCTTGCTCACACAGTACTTAATCACGGCAGTTAACGCCTCAGGATTTGGCTCAGTTGTGCCAGGCTTGACTAATTCAATTGCCTGCATTGCACCTCTGCCTCGCACCTCGCCAATGATTGAATATTTTTTCATCATTGCAGTTAAACCTTGGTGCATAATTTCGCCAATTTTATTAGCTCGCTCAACTAAATTATCATTTTCAATTACCTCAATTGCACCAAGGGCGGCAGCACATGCAATTGGATTACCTCCATATGTTCCACCTAAACCTGAAAGGTGAATTGAATCCATAATTTCAGCACGACCTGTAACACCAGATAGTGGCAAGCCTGCAGCAATTCCCTTAGCGGTAGTAATTAAATCTGGCTCAATATTCTCATCCTCACTGGCAAACATCTTGCCGGTACGGCCAAAACCAGTTTGAACCTCATCTGCCACAAAGACAATTCCGTTTTCTTTAGCAAAGTTAACTAAACCAGGTAGGAAGCCCTTAGGTGGAACAACAAAGCCGCCTTCACCTTGAATTGGCTCGATCACAATCGCTGCTACATTTTTAGCACCGATCTCCTTCTCAATCTTATGAATCACTACTTCTAGCGCCTCTTGCGCACACTTTGATTGATCACCATTCCATCTGAATGGATATGCCATTGGCATGCGATAAATCTCAGGGGCAAATGGACCAAAGCTATCTTTGTAAGGCATGTTCTTGGCAGTCATTGCCATAGTTAAGTTAGTACGACCGTGGTACCCGTGTTCAAAAACAATTACTGCTTGGCGTTTGGTGTATGAGCGAGCAATCTTTACCGCATTCTCTAAAGCCTCAGCACCTGAATTGAATAAAGCTGATTTTTTCTTAAACTTTCCAGGAGTTAATCTATTCAAAGCCTCACAAACCTCAACATATCCAGTGTAGGGAACAACCATAAAACAGGTATGTGTAAATGCATCGATCTGGGTTTTTACCCGATCTGCGACTCGGTTTTGAGAGTGGCCAACATTTAATACTGCAATTCCTGCACCTAAATCTAAAATTGAGTTGCCATCTACATCAACAATAATTGCACCCTGTGCGTGATCAATAAAAACTGGAAATGCTGTACCAAGTGAAGCAGATACCGCCTCGCCTCTTCGCTTGATTAATTCAGCAGATTTAGGGCCTGGAATCGCAGTTACCAGATTTCGCTTTTGTATTACCTGCTTTTTAGCCTCTGAGTACATGCCTAAATACTATCGGAGGAGCCTCAAAGTTGGCACAGTTAAGATACTCACATGCGTGATGTGGTGGTTTTAGGTTCAACTGGATCTATCGGGGTGCAGGCGCTGGAGATTGTGGCGGCCAACCCCAATAAGTTTCGCCTTGTTGGTTTAAGTGGCGGGCGAAAAAACCCTCAATTATTAATGCAGCAAGCAAAGAAATTTAATGTTCCAATTGTTGGCTCTATGGCAGCTGCACCTGAAACTGCCGGGGTGCAAGTAATTGATGGTGATAACTCATCAGTTGAGATTGCCGCTTTGCCCTGTGACATTGTTTTAAATGGGATAACTGGCTCAATTGGATTAGGGCCAACTCTTTCAGCTTTAGGCGTCGGCAACAAGGTAGCGCTAGCAAACAAAGAGTCCTTAGTTGCAGGTGGTGAGTTAGTAATGAAATATGGTGCTGACCGGATCATTCCAGTTGATTCAGAGCACTCAGCAATCTACCAAGCCTTGCTTGCTGGCAAGAAGAGTGATGTTAGAAAATTGATATTAACTGCAAGTGGTGGACCATTTAGGCAAAGAGCAGATCTGTCTGATGTAACTGTGGCAGATGCGTTAAATCATCCAACCTGGTCGATGGGGGAGGTAGTGACAATAAACTCTGCCACCTTATTGAATAAAGGACTTGAGATTATCGAGGCACATTATTTATTTGATCTACCTTATGAAAGTATTGAAGCGGTAATTCATCCACAATCTGTGGTTCACTCACTAGTTGAGTACATAGATGGCTCCACAATCGCTCAAGCATCACCACCAAACATGAAAGGACCTATTGCCTACGCACTTTCCTATCCAGATCGAATCAGTAAGGCAACTGTGGCTATTGATTGGAGCAAATCCCACACTTGGGAGTTCATACCGATTGATAATGAAAAGTATCCAGCTATTGAGTTAGCAAAAAGATGTGGTCAATTAGGCTCAGGATTACCGGCTGTTTATAACGCAGCTAATGAGGTGGCAGTTGCCGCATTCTTAGCTAGCCAGATTAAATTCACAGCGATAATTGATATTGTGGAGGCGGTTGTTCAATCCTTTGGCAGTAACACGCCAACTACAATTAGAGATATCTCCGATGTCAGTGGCATAGAGCAAAGTGCTCGCTTAAAAGCAGATGAGTTAATAAAGGAGCTAGCTTAGATGGCCATTATTGGTATTTTAGCTTTTGCTGTTGCTCTCTTAGTCTCAGTGATGATTCATGAGGCAGGACATTATTTAACTGCAAAAAAGTTTGGTATGAAGGTAACTGAGTTTTTTGTTGGCTTTGGAAAGAAGATTTGGTCAGTCACTAAGGGTGAGACAGAGTTTGGCTTAAAGGCAATCCCAGCTGGTGGCTACTGCAAAATTGTTGGAATGACTCCACGTGAGCAGTTATCTGAGGCAGATAGTGATCGGGCATTTATTAAAGCGAGTGTGCCGCAACGATTAATTGTTTTAGGGGCTGGCTCATTTTTGCACTTTGTAATTGGATTTGTACTGCTCATTGTTTTATTTGCCTCAGTAGGCATTACCTCTCTTACCAATCAGGTAGAACGAGTAAGTGAATGTATTCCGCAAACTGCCAATGAGGTTTGCTCGGCAAAATCCGTGCCATCTCCTGCCAAAAATGCAGGCATTATTGCCGGGGATAAAATTGTCAAAGTAAATGGCATCTCTTATCAGGAGTGGTCTGAAGTTGTTGAGGTAGTTCGATCCTCTGCCGGTAGGCAATTAGATATCACTATTGATCGAAATGGCAGCTTAATTAATGTTTTAGTTACCCCAGCAAGTCGAGAGTTAGATGGAAAAGTAATTGGCGTGTTGGGAGTTATAAATCAGGTTGGCACAATCACCTATGGACCATTAACGGCAATTGCAAAAGGTGGCTCATTTACAATTGATATCTTGCAAAATAGCGTCACCGCGCTAATTTCACTTCCTGGCAAAATTCCAGATCTTGTAAATCAAACCTTTGGTAATCAAGAGCGAGATCCTGAAGGATTAGTTGGCGTAGTTGGCGTTGCTCGAGTCAGTGGTGAGACGGCTGAAACTAAAGCTTTAACAACTAGAGAAAAGATTGCCACATTTATTTTAATTATTGCATCCTTAAATATATTTGTTGGTATGTTTAATTTGCTGCCACTTTTGCCATTAGATGGCGGACACATGGCGGTAGCAATTGCTGATGGTGTTAGAAATACCCGAGCAAAGGCAAAAGGTTTAGCAAAGCCGGCGCCATTTGATGTCGAGCGGCTCACCCCGATCACCATGGTGGTCTTTGTATTGATGGCTTCTTTATCACTTCTGCTGCTCACCGCAGACATACTCAACCCAATTCGGCTTAATTTCTAGGTAAGGTTTGCTCATGGTTGATCTAGGAATTCCATCAGCACCGCCACCAACTTTGGCACCACGTCGAAAGAGTAGGCAGTTAAAGGTCGGTTCAGTCTTGGTGGGTGGGGATGCACCAGTGTCGGTGCAATCTATGTGCACCACTTTAACCGCTGATGTAAATGCAACTTTGCAGCAGATCGCAGAGCTAACCGCCTCTGGGTGCCAAATTGTCCGCGTTGCAGTTCCATCCCAAGATGATGCTGATGCACTTGCTCAGATTGCTAAGAAATCACAAATTCCAGTAATTGCAGATATTCACTTTCAACCAAAGTATATTTTTGCTGCCATTGATGCTGGCTGTGCTGCGGTAAGAGTAAATCCTGGAAACATTAAACAATTTGATGACAAGGTAAAAGAGGTTGCAAAGGCAGCAGGTGATGCCGGTATTCCCATTCGAATTGGTGTTAATGCTGGTTCATTAGATCCAAGATTATTGGCTAAGTATGGCAAGGCAACACCGGAGGCTTTAGCTGAGTCTGCACTTTGGGAAGCCTCCTTATTTGAAGAGCATGGTTTTAGTGACATCAAAATCTCAGTTAAACACCATGATCCAGTAACTATGGTGAAGGCTTATCGATTGTTAGCTGCCAAATGCGATTATCCATTACATCTTGGTGTAACTGAGGCTGGCCCACTTTTCCAAGGCACAATTAAATCTGCTACAGCTTTTGGCATATTACTCGCTGAAGGAATTGGCGACACTATTCGTGTTTCACTATCTGCTCCGCCAGTGGAGGAGGTAAAGGTTGGTATTGCAATTTTAGAATCCCTTAATCTTCGCCAACGAAAGTTAGAGATTGTCTCTTGTCCATCATGTGGCAGAGCCCAGGTTGATGTTTATACCTTGGCAGAAAAAGTTCAAGCAGGATTACAAGGAATGACTGTGCCACTTCGAGTTGCGGTTATGGGTTGCGTGGTTAATGGACCAGGAGAGGCACGAGAGGCAGATCTTGGTGTCGCCTCCGGAAATGGCAAGGGTCAAATATTTGTAAAAGGTGAGGTAATTAAAACTGTGCCAGAGGCACAGATAGTTGAGACACTAATTGAAGAGGCGATGCGTCTTGCTGAAGAGATGGAGGCTGCAGGAGTGGCATCAGGAGAGCCTTCAGTTGTTACTTCATGAAATGGCTATTGATCCATCATTAATTCATCATATTCGGATATGGGCTTTACTTTCCGGAACAACAAGAGCATACTCAAATTAGGAGGCTAATATGCTTAAAAAAGTCGTAAAAATAATATTAGCTGCAATCTCTTTATCCATGTTTTCCCCGGTTGCTTATGCTGAAGAGTTATATACCTTGGTAAATGCAAACGGTCAGTTGATCAGCGGCGCTACTCTTGTTTGCAGCGACGCGGTTTGCGGGCCAAATGGATCTTTTTCAACTAATCCGACAACTATGTCTCAGATTGCAACAAATTATAATTGTTCTCCGGGGCCATGCACATTTGTACGTGTTGATAATCAAACAAGACTTCCGATAGGAACTTCACCAACTCCAACTCCTTCACCAACTCCAACGCCGTCGTTGCCTGCGATTAGTTCGGACACGAGCACTTCAACACCAACCCCAACACCACCCCCAACACCAACCCCAACACCTACACCTTCTGCAACGCCAACACCTACACCTACACCTTCACCTACACCTTCTGCCACTCCAACTACTTCGCCATCATCAACATTTTCTGGCGTAACAATAAATGTAACTACACTTACATCTACTGAATGGCGTATGGAAGTTTGTATGAATGCATCTACTTCAACAATTAGATTTGAAGGATCTG
>JACCDJ010203228.1_pt1 | contig 13646 bp, 7 predicted proteins | sample 7444481 | NCBI WGS metagenome assembly JACCDJ01 (sample SAMN15323435, study PRJNA562643) | freshwater metagenome | isolation source: river surface water | place: USA:Blue River Watershed | collected 2017-08-15 | reverse complement strand
CTTTTTCACCTGTAGCTGATCAAAAAGAGGTGGCATTCACAGTTACAGATATCAATCAAGCTGCAGTATACAAAGACATAGTTCAATATACCCTGGACAAGAAATGCGTTCAATGTCATGGTGCAGACAAACAAAAAGGCAAACTTCGTTTGGATGATTCAACTTGGGTATTAACAGGTGGAAAAAACGGACAGGTAGTTAATCAACAAGAACCTGAGCAAAGTGAGATGTTAAGAAGAATTCTACTTGAATTGAATGATGAAAAGCACATGCCTCCAAAAGGCAAGGATCAATTAACTGAATTTGAACAAGCCATTTTTAAATGGTGGATAGTGTCTGGTGCCTCATTTAATAAGCATGTTGCAGAAATGCAGCCAGATGATAAAACAAAGAGCGCTTTAAATAAATTCAAAGCATATTATTCAGAAAAGAGAACCGATATAAAAAGAGAGGAGGTTGCATCCATTTCCAAACAAGATAAATTAACCTTAGAAAAAGTTGGATGGGTAATTACACCTATTTCAAATGACGACAATCACCTTAGAGCAGTTGGTTATAATCTTGAGCAACCTTTGAAAAAGGCTATAGAAATGCTATCCTTGATCAAAGAACAATTAGTAGAATTAAAGTTGAGTTCAAGTGGAATAAATGATGAAGATATAGCAAGTATTAGCAGTCTAACAAACATCGAAAAACTTTGGTTAGATGGTAATAAGCTTACTGATCAATCTTTAGAAAAAATTACAACACTAACTAACTTAAGCTATCTCAATCTGGCTTTTACTTCAATTTCGAAAAACGGAATTGTACAACTGAAGAAACTACCTGCTTTAAAAAATATCTACCTGTATGAAACCAAAGTGACAGGTGAAGATCTTACTCAATTAAAAAGCGAATGGAAAAGTGTTAAGTTTTATGGTAAAGACAGCATGACTGTTGTTCCTACAGACACCTTGTTCACTAAGCCTGCTAAATAAAATTTACTTGATAGCTTGACGATATGACTCCAACAGATGTAGCTGATTGATTGTACGGTTGAAATTATTCATTTCATAAGAGATGCCATAGTAAATGTCATCATTTAAAAAATCAGTCAAAAAGCGAAGCGCTTGCATATAAATTAAAAACTCTCCTGCAAAAGGAATCATTGCTTTCTCATCGGCAGTCAGCTGATCAGCCATCTTCTCCAAATAACCATCTACAATAGCAGTATAAAAGCTAGACCTTACAAATACTTTTTCTAGATCTGTCTCCTCTTCATTACCAGGAGATAAATAGGTTCTGAACATATCGCCTAAATCACTGACATGGAGTCCGCCCATTACGGTATCTAAATCTATAACACAAAGCCCCTTCCCTTTTTGGTCAAAAAGTACATTTGAAATTTTGGTATCGTGGTGCGTAACCCTCTGCTTAAATTGATCTGAGCTACAAATCTGTTCGTACTTGGTTACTATGGATTTATTATCGAAAATAGTTTGGATCTCTTTTTTTGCAAATTGAATACGAGATGAATTTCCATTAGCAAGTGCTTGTTCGAACTGCTTCCACCTGAATGTCAGGTTATGGAAATCAGGAATGGTTGCTTTTATCTGATTAATATCTAATTCTGTAAAGGCAGAAGTAAATTGACCAAATTGAAATGCCGCTTCATAGGCCTGTTCAGGTTGTAGACAGGTATCAATAGCATGTGAACCTTCAACATATTTGATCAGCCTGAAAACATCATTATTTACATAAGTATGCAATGCACCAGTTAAATTCTGCAAAGGCAAGGGCAAGAGAAGATCAACATTTGACTCATCTAAATATGCTTTTAGCAATTGCAAATTATTCTCAATTGCATCGGGCCATTTAAAAACGTTGGTGTTGACTTGCTGCAAGATGAATGAAGGAATATTTTCCTTTGAAAGGATATAGGTCTTATGAATTAAACCATTACCAAAAAGTTGGATATCCAATGCAGGATCTTCATTAAAATAATTTCTTAGAATTTCCTGCTGATTAATCATTAGTACAACAACCTCACTTTTAAAGTACCCTTTACTTGCTTCAACAACTCGACTGCATTTTTGGAGAGTTTTTTATCAATATCCAAAACAACATATCCTATCTCATCATTTGTTTTAAGATACTGACCAAGTATATTGATTTTATTTTCTGATAAACTGCTGTTGATTTCAGATAAAACACCTGGAACATTGGTATGGATATGCAAAATACGATGAGTACCTTCTTGAGAAGGAAGATTAATTTCTGGAACAGTATGAGATCCATAGGTAGCGCCCACTTCAAGGTATTGAAGCAATTTAGCACTTACGTCTTCGCCAATATTGTATTGTGCTTCTTCAGTTGATCCACCAACGTGAGGAGTAAGAAGTACATTAGGAATATTTTGAAGAGGTGAGGTAAATACATCACCATTTTTTTCAGGTTCCCAAGGAAACACATCAATGGCTGCACCAGAGAGCTGTCCTTCTTGTAAGGCGATTTTCAACGCATCAAGATCCACAACCTCTCCCCTTGCATAATTAATTAAGATGCCACCCTTTTTAAATTGCTTGATTACGGTTTTATTAATCAGGTTTTTTGTTTGATGGGTTTCGGGTACATGCAAGGTTACAATGTCCGCTTGTGAAACAATATCCTTAATGGACTTTCTAGATTCTGCATTACCGAGAGGGAGCTTGGTTATGGTATCATAAAAAATAACTTTCATGCCCAATGCTTCGGCAAGTACGCTCACTTGAGATCCGATGTTGCCATATCCGATGATACCCAAAGTCTTACCTCTTAATTCAAAGCTACCTTTTGCATCCTTCTGCCAAATACCTTTATGAGCAGCATTATTTTTGTCTAGGATTTTTCTAATCAGGATGATAGATGCCCCTATTACTAATTCTGCAACTGATCTTGTATTACTATAGGGAGCATTAAAAACAACAACACCTTTTTTGGTTGCGGCTTGGATATTAACCTGATTGGTACCTATACAAAAACATCCAATAGCCTGTAGTTTAGCAGCATGCTTAAGCACTTTTTCGGTCACCAGTGTTTTAGATCTGATTCCCAAAAGATGAACATTTTTTATTTCATCAATCAACTGATCTTCACTTAGTGCTCCTCCAATTTTTTTTATATCGGTATAGCCAGCATCTCTAAACACTTTAATAGCGGCATCGCTGATGTTTTCTAAAAACAAAATTTTGATTTTGTCTTTAGGATAGCTGGTATTGTTTGTTAAGGCCATTGGTTTTTAGTGTATTTTTATGCGAAATTAGCAACTTATTATTGCGCATCCAATTTAAGGGCACACATGCAGAAATTGAAGGTATTTGCGGGCTTGTTTTTATTGTTTTTAGCACTTTTCTATTTTGCAGATTCTCGTTTAAAGCTTGAAAAGGCTACTCCGACTGTATCATACACCAAACAAATCAATGAAAATCCAGTTTTATCGGATGAGGATTTGACGCTTAGAAATTCAAGTGAAAAGTTTTATCAACAAAGCTTATTGCGATCTCGTTTCAATGGTGGTATTCTGGTAAGTAGAAACGGTAGAATCATATTTGAGGCCTATAATGGACTGAAAGAGGTTTTGAAAGGAGATTCAATAAATTCATCTACTTCATTTCACTTGGCTTCTGTGTCCAAAACCATTACCGCGATGGCAGTCCTGAAGCTTTTTGAAGAAAAATCAATCAGCATCGATCAACCAGTCGCTTCTTTTCTAAATGGTTTCCCCTTCCCTAAAATAACCGTCAGGAACCTGTTGGCACATCGTAGTGGTCTTCCCAATTATGTCCATTTTGCTGAACATTTAGGATGGGATACCAAAAAGACCCTTACCAACCAGGATATTTTACAGCTGATCATTGAAAAGTCGGCTTTGCTGGATATTGGCCGTCCAGACGCCTATTTCGACTATTGCAATACGAATTATGCACTATTGGCATTGGTTATTGAAAAAGTAAGTAGCCAAAGCTTTTCCAGCTACCTCGATCAGACCATTTTCAAACCTTTGGGCATGAACCAAAGCTTTGTTTTTTCAATGGATAAGGCAGATGCTGTTCTTCCCTCGTTCAAGTTCAACAACCAAAGAGAACCATTCATGTTTTTGGATGCCGTATATGGTGATAAAAACATTTATAGCACACCCCGGGATATGATGAAATGGGATATGGCATTGTACGATACCAGCTTTTTTTCCCAAAAAATCATAGAAGAGGCCTTTAAGGGTTATAGCTATGAAAGAAAAGGGGTAAAAAACTATGGCTTAGGCTGGAGATTGTATGAGATGCCCTCTGGGAAGAAAATTGTTTACCACAACGGATGGTGGCATGGGAATAACACTGTATTTAGCCGACTCCCCCAAGACACCACCGTCATCATCGTTTTGGGCAATAAATTCAACCGAAGTATCTATCAAGCCAAGAAAATTGCAGGCATTTTTGATGGTTATGGCATAACCCTAGACGACGACGAATGATTTCTAGGGAATTCAGGCCCTTTTTCGCTGATTTTTAGCAGTTTTTGCCTATTTTTGCAGCCCAAAATAACAACGGAAAACACCGTTACAAATCAAAAAATAAACGAACTAATCTGTTTATGGAAAATTTGATCTACCTCGTGCCCTTGATGGGCTTAATTGGCCTCCTTTACACCATCGTAAAATTCAACTGGGTATCCAAGCAAGATGCAGGTTCTGACCGCATGAAAGAAATCAGCAATTACATTGCTGAGGGCGCTATGGCCTTCTTGAGAGCAGAGTGGAAAATCCTTGGCTATTTCGTGGTGATTGTTGCTTTGTTGTTAGGCTTTATGTCGACTACCAACGAAAACTCACATTGGTCAATTGCTATTGCTTTCATATTGGGAGCATTCAGCAGTGCTTTAGCGGGTTATATTGGAATGAAGATTGCAACTAAAGCAAACGTAAGAACAGCGAATGCAGCTAGAACCAGCTTATCAAAAGCCTTGAATGTTTCGTTCACCGGTGGTGCTGTAATGGGATTGGGTGTTGCAGGTTTGGCAGTACTCGGACTAGGTGGATTGTTTATCATATTGCAACAAATCTTCGCTCAAGGAAGTGGTGCTAATTCTGAGGAAGTTCTTAAAACAATTGAAGTATTAACTGGCTTCTCTCTTGGTGCTGAATCTATTGCACTTTTTGCTCGTGTAGGTGGTGGTATTTATACAAAGGCTGCTGACGTAGGTGCTGACCTAGTAGGTAAAGTAGAAGCAGGTATTCCAGAAGATGACCCAAGAAATCCAGCTACAATTGCAGATAACGTGGGTGATAACGTAGGTGACGTTGCAGGTATGGGTGCTGATTTATTCGGTTCTTATGTTGCAACAGTTCTTGCTACAATGGTATTGGGACAAGAAACAATTTCTCAAGATAATTTCGGAGGCTTCGCTCCAATTCTATTACCAATGCTAATTGCGGGTGCTGGTATCATATTCTCTATTATCGGTACTTTCTTTGTTAGAATCAGTGATAGCGCTGGTATCAGTACTGAAAACGTACAGAAAGCATTGAACATGGGTAACTGGGGTTCAATTGTTTTAACAGCTATTGCATGTGCAGGTCTAGTATATTATATCCTTCCAGCAGAAATGACCCTTAGAGGTATGCCCTTTACTAATCATGGTGTAATGGGAGCTATTGTTGTAGGATTGGTTGTAGGTACTTTAATGAGTATCATCACTGAATACTATACAGCAATGGGTAAACGTCCAGTTAACTCTATCATCAGACAATCTTCAACTGGTCACGCTACAAACGTAATCGGTGGTTTGGCTGTTGGTATGGAATCTACCCTTTTCCCTATCCTTGTTCTTGCAGGTGGTATTTGGGGTTCTTTTGCTTGTGCTGGTTTATATGGTGTTGCTATTGCAGCAGCAGGTATGATGGCTACAACAGCTATGCAGTTGGCAATTGATGCTTTCGGTCCGATTGCTGACAATGCAGGTGGTATTGCAGAAATGAGTGAACTACCAAAAGAGGTAAGAGAAAAAACTGACGTACTTGATGCAGTTGGTAACACAACTGCTGCAACAGGTAAAGGATTTGCAATTGCATCTGCTGCGTTAACAGCTTTGGCTTTATTTGCAGCTTATGTAGGTGTGATCAACCATAACGGACATGAAATGATTGGTATTGATATCTACAAAGCTAAGGTGCTTGCCTCTTTGTTTGTAGGTGCTATGATTCCTTTCATCTTCTCTTCATTGGCCATTAGAGCAGTTGGTGAAGCAGCGATGTCGATGGTTGAAGAAGTAAGACGTCAGTTCCGTACCATCCCTGGTATCATGGAAGGCACAGGTAAGCCTGAATACGATAAGTGTGTTGCGATTTCAACTGAAGCTTCTATCAAAAAAATGATGCTTCCTGGTGCAATTGCAATTGTATCTCCATTGATCATTGGTTTTGTTCTTGGCCCTGAAGCATTAGGTGGCTTCCTCGCTGGCGCAACTGTGAGTGGTGTATTGATGGGAATGTTCCAGAACAATGCAGGTGGTGCTTGGGATAATGCTAAAAAGAGTTTCGAAAAAGGTGTAGAAATCAATGGACAGATTTATTACAAGAAATCAGAGCCACACAAAGCATCTGTAACAGGTGATACAGTTGGTGATCCATTCAAAGATACTTCTGGTCCTTCTATGAACATCTTGATCAAATTAATGTCGATTGTATCGTTAGTTGTTGCTCCTACCCTTGCGCAGCTTCACGAGTCTGATATTAAGATTGAAAAGAAAATTGAAAATGTTCAAGTATCCATCATCAATACAGACACAACACAAGCTGCAATTTCGATCACTGAAGGCCCTGATCAAGGTTTAATGGGCGCTTTAAAAGCAGATGGTTTGATTCCTGAAGGTGTTGAAGTTGCCATTAAATATGAAAATGGTAAATTAACAGTGAATGGCACTGAAATTGATGCTGTAAAATACCAGCAATATCTTAAAGGTGATAAAATGGAAATCAAAATCACCAAAGATCAGAAATAAGTTCTTGAATAAAGACAATAAAAAACCCCTTCAATGAAGGGGTTTTTTTATTAAATAAACTTGAATTATTTTCTTGCTACTCTGAATGTTTTACTTAAAGTGTTAGTCGTTGTTTTTTGACTAGTCACCTTAACAGTCACTTTGTACAGTTTACCTGGATCAAGTGTTGCTGTTGCTAAATTATATGATGTAGCAGAGGTAGAACTTTCTCTGGTAAATGTTGGATTTGAATTGTCTGTATCCAATTGTGTTGCATAATCAACGTGAATTCCTGTTGTAGGTATTTTTGAAGTCAGCTTCACTACAAAAGGATAGGTTGCTGTTTGTGAAGTAACAGTACTTGAACCAGGATCTGGCTCAATTGAAAAAGCTATACTTTCTTCAGCTGCTGGTGGAGGTTCTGGTGTAGTCCCAGGATTCTTTTTACAACTGGCAATTATTAGACCAAAACATATTAAGGTTGTCAGTAAATGACTTTTCTTCATCAGTACAAATTTTTCTAAAAATAGCGATTCTGTTTCAATATCAAAAAAAACGAGTGCTTTTGTTAAAGTGAAGGGTGTCTATTGCTGAGTAAAAATCCAACAACAATCTCATGGGTACCCCTATTCATAGAACTCAAGAGGTATTGGCCTTTATTCAAATCATACGCATAGCTCAAATGAACTTTTTTAGCAAAATTCAGTCCAATCATTGCAGCAAATCCATCTTGGTTGCGATAATTAGCCCCTATCCAAAACATGTCCTGAAATTGAGCTTTTAGGTTCACATCTACGCCAAGTGGTAAACCGCTTATATACCTTATCATCAAAGATGGAATTAAGGAAATATCATAACTAATTGGGGCTCTGTATCCTGCAGTAGCAAAAATATGAGGAACCAAAGTAGATTTGTTTTCAGCATTGTCGATTAAACTCAATTTTGAAGGAATAATCTGTTGGGCAGATACACCAACAAAATATTTAGAAGAATACAACCATAGTCCGGCATTCAATTCTGGTTTTAGCTTTTTGAATGTTGCTATTGCTTCATCAACTGAAGGATCAGAGGAAGTAGCTAGAGTGATTTTGGATCTATCGATGCTAAAAGAAGTAAAACCCAGACCAAAACCCGCAGACAGACTTGTGGTTTCATTTAGACCAATATGATATGCATAGGTTGCATAACTGGTAACACGATTAATATAGCCCGTACTGTAGTTCAATGCAGTAAATCCAATACCATGATGTGGTGAAGCTGTTGTATAACTGGGCAAAAACTCATTACCTCTGGTATTTTGACCAATCATGTCAAAAGATGTTGCATTCTGCCTATAATCTCCTTTGCCTAAAGCACCATGTACTGTAGCATAAAAGGTTTTGGGTGCTCCATCTATTCCTATCCATTGATTGCGCATGCTCAATTTCACATCAACGTAATTATCAATACCAGATAGTGCAGGATTTACAATATAGTTATTGAGGATATACTGGGTATAGTGAGGTCTAAACTGTGCTTGTACAGTTTGCATCAACAATAAAAATCCTATAATTAGTTTAGTCCTCGTCATTTTTACTTTAAGATTGTCACATAACCCGCTAGTAGCTTTCTCTCTGAATTGGTATTGATCACATAATAATAAGTACCAGCTGGTAAAGGTTTGCCATTGTTGGTGCCGTCCCATGGCTTACTATAGTTGACTGTCCGGTATACCCTCAAACCTTGAGGCGTATAGATTTCCAAAACACAATCATTGTATAGATTGAGATTTTTGATTTCCCAAAGATCATTAATGCCATCCCCGTTAGGTGTAAATGTATTTGGAGGATCAATTAATTTTAAAGCAAATATTTTCACCTTATCAGTACGCTCACAACCTCCTATTCCTGTAACTTTCAAAGAATACACCATATCTTCAATAGGATTCACCACAACCGGTTGTAGAACGTTAACAGCACTTAAATAAGTTGGTGGTGACCATGCATAAACCAAATCAGTCCCTTTAGCAGTTGCCATGATTTGTTTTTGCCCATTATCCAGTACATTGATATCTGGTCCAGCTGAAATTTCTGGGAATGGATGTATGGTGACTGATTTACTAGCTACATTCGACTTACAACCCTTATCAGAGGTTGCAACCATTTTAACAGTATAGGTACCAGGTTTGGTAAACAAATAACTAGGATCTTTTGAAGTAGAAGATGTAAAGACAAAATCCCAATTCCATGCTGTTATTGAAGAAGCTGCACCAGACTTAGCATCTGAAACTTCTTTGAAATCAATTGGCGTTCCAATACAAACGAAATCCTGACTGGTAATACTTGCCTCTGGTTGTGGGAAGATATCGACCAACTGCTGTATTGTTTTAGTAATAAAATTGGTACAACCTGTAGCTGGAATTGTAGAGGTCAATTTCACTGAATAATCTTTCAACTGCAGATAATTATGAATTCCTTTAGCGGTTGTTCCTTGGTTGTTGCCACCCGGATCACCATAATCCCATAAATAGCTCATGGATTTATTATCTGGTGTTGTTGTTAGGTTGCTAAATTCAGCTAACCCATCAGGCAAACAAATACTTTTATCTAAAGCAAAATCAACTATTGGGAGTGGATTTATTGCAATTGTTCGGCTAAGCGTATCTCTACATCCATTGGATGTAACTACAATATGCTTAACATCATAATTCCCATATGCTGCAAATGTTTTCTTATTGATATTTTGAGTAAAAGATGCTAAAGGATTATCACTGTATATCCATTCATAACCTGTCAGTGTTCCTGTAACAGGATTACCAGTTGATGTAAAGGTGATTTCATTTTTCTCACAAATCAAAGTAGAGGTTGAATAATCAGCAATTGGTGATGGCCAAACTTTAATCGATTGTGTTTTTGAATCGAAACAACCATTTGAGGCAGTATATGTATATTGAATTGGAAAATCTCCAGCACCAACCAAATAGGGTGAAAACAGACCTCCAGCATTAACTCCTGGCCCACTAAATGACCCAGCTCCAGCATTAATTCCTGTTACATCTATTTGTGAAGCTAAACTCAATAATGATCTGTTTTCTGTATCTAAACAAATACCTGGAATTGTATTGAAGGTTACAACTGGACTTCCTTGAATAGTTACTGGAATTTGTTTTTCGGTAAAACATTTTTCACCTGAATACGCTACCATGCGTATGGTAAAATTCTTATTAGGCTGATTGCTAAAGTCAGTATATGGAAAGGAATATTTATCATCTATCACAGGAACTTCATCAACAAAATCTGCATTAGCATCAGGTATAGGTGGATTTAATGCAGGGTTCCAATCCCAAAATACTCTCACCCTTGTTATTCTACCAAATGACAAGGCTGCCATGGCTGATTTATTTAGAATTTCAATGGGTGTATTACTGCATAAACCAGCTGCATTTAGTACACTGAAATCTGCAACTGGATCTGAACCATTTACTTCAAATATTTTTTCTTTAAACTCATAACATCCATCCTGTGAGGTCACTCCTAGTTTAATAGTGTAAGCACCTGGGGCAGAATAAAAATGTTGGACTGGATTTGGACTAGTTACTGGGAGAATGTTGGGATAAGGATTTGGTGAACCTGGATTTCCAAAATCCCAATCAAATTTTGTCAGTAACCTACTATCATCTATGTTAACTAAAGTTCCATCAAAAGAAGAAACATCTTTTACACAAGATTCCGGTAAATTAAAATCAACAACTGGATTAGGATAAATAGTTATGGGTTTAGAAATAGAAGCGAAGCAACCTGTTGATGAACTTACTGATAATTTTATGGTCGCATTTTTAACAGTGTAAGTTTTAGTAGGATTAGTACTAGTGGTAGTTTGAGGATCCGTTATACCATCATACTCCCATTGCCAGGTAGTCAAAGTTGAGAAAGTTGAACTACTGCCCGGAAGAGATTGGTCTGTTATACTAAAAGGTTTATCTAAACACCTTATTGGTGCAGGTAGAAAATCAACTTGGGGTTTTGCAGAGACAGATATGGTTTTTTCAACCACTTGTGACACGCAACCAATATTGGTAATCAATCTCAACTTTATATTTTTTACACCCTCTGTTTTCAGTATACTGTCTTTTGCAGCTATAATCGTCTCAGATGTAGCACCATTGATATCCCATAAATATTTCAACGGATCCACATCTTGTTCAAGTGTATTTGTGGCACTCAACTGAAGATTTTCATTTACACAACCCGATGAAAGTGTACTAAAATCTGTTATGGGTGGATCAAAAACACGTACATCATAATCTATTTCTTGTTCACCTGTACACCCATCATTGGAACCAGATGGATTTTCTACAACAATTCTAACAGGGAAATCTCCATTAAAAGCAAATGTATAAACTGCAGGTAAGCGATAAACATACAAGAGTTTATTCGGATCGGTTGGACTAGGTATTATATCATCTGGGACTATAGCATTACCACCATTGGTTATTGAGGAAGGATCAGTTGCATTATTCCCACTTGCATCCTTTAAATACCCATTGGTATTATTGAATTTCCAATCAATCCTAATTGGCTGATAAGGAAGTGTAATTGAGAACTTAAATGGCGCACCTTTACAGGTGGAAGGGAATGGAACAGTTGCAAATTCATTTTGAACGGAAACAAATTGATTCAAATCATTGACATTGGTTCCTGCATTATAACCATATGACTCAAAAGACCCAAACCCATAAGCAATTGCATTGAAACCTGAATCAGCGTCAATTGTATGAGAACCTGAAGATAAATTTTCAAGCTGAAAATACACATAATTTGGATCTCCAGGATGTTGTGTCGGGACTTGAGTTATTGGCAACCCATCTAATAAAAATTTTCTTCCAGGAACGATTCCATTTTTATGAATCACAAGATTTAAAAAATGTCTTGTAATGGCATTATTACTTGTAGAATTAATGGTAACCTTATTTATTGTTTGTTCAATTGGACTTAGATAAATCATTTCAGGATCACCTAATGTGCCTGAACTTTGATCAGTATTACAAGATGATTGTTGAACTAAATTGTTAGCACTGTTCCTATTCATGGTTGCAGTAGGAATATATTGCGCAATCATAATTGGCTGATCTGATTCAATCAACTCAGGGGCAGTTGAAGAAATTTCGTAATAACCATAGTTAGCAGATCTTTGTATCAAGCTACCAGGAAAAATCGGAACACCATTTCGACGAACTACAGTATTCAAATCTTTAACAGCAATTCTAAAAACATTCCCTGGCAACAATGCAGTCGGTACAGTTAAATATTTTTTCCCCCACGCACTTGGAGGGAAAGATTGTTGCATATAATTATCTGAACTTCCTACGTTGGAATTACATGTTAAACTCAGTTTACCAGATCCAGAAAAAACAGCAATTTTTTTACACGGACTAGTTGCTGTTGCTACAGAACGAATTTTAGTACCAGTTAAATCCTCTCCTAAATACTTTGTGCCAAATGCACTGCTTAAGCTTCCATTTAATTTCCCAAAAACTGTATAAACTTCTCCTTTATTAAGTGTTATTTGATAAGGAACCCCAGCTGGCTTATTAAGCGTAGTTGTTGCACTGGGAGTTATTTCAACAGTTGTATTATCTTCTGTTGCAATAACATAGGCATAAGAATAAGAGTAGTTATTATTTGAAACTTGCTCATAGTTTAAGGAATAATATTCACGTGATAAAGTACTCACTGGAAATAATAAAGTAGCACCAGATACACTTTGATTGTATACATGTGCATATGCAATTATAGGTGTACTAGATACAATATGAATTCCCTTATTACTCAAACCTTCTTCATATAACCTTGCATCTTGTGCACCTGTCTTAGGCATTATTTCTGTTGTAGTAACTTGATTTGCTATTACATTGTATGAACGTGTCCAGTTTAATCCAGGTATTTCTACTGTAACAGTTGCATTTCGATCAGAGGTAAAATAAAGAACCATGTTTTGATCACCGCCATCAGTTTGAGGTTTACCAGCATTGGGATTGGGTTGAGTTTGATTGGTTCCTGGAATTCCAATTCTTTCCGGTTCATACATCGCAACGTGACTGCCATAACCCACCCAAAATTCTTTGCCCTTATTGGAAAGACTTTGCGCTTGGATTAAACCAATAGAAACAAAGAGAAAAAAAACTAAAAATTGTATTTGCTTCATTATCAAGAGATAGTCCCAATTTATTAAAAAAGAAGCGAGATATCTAATTTAGACTGCTGTATTTGATGGAAGTTTAGTGAAGATGTTCAATAAAACTTGTTTTGAGTGAGAACCTTCATTAAACAAAAGATCTAAAATGGATAAATTGGGCAAAAAACCAGTCTTTTCTTCAAAGACCTGCTGGTATGAAACATCAACTTTTGATGAATCTATAGTATAATTTTGTGGTGAATATTTATCTGCTCTTACCAAGTATATGTCTTCATTTTGACTCGATATATCATTACCAATTGGAAGATGGATTTTCAATTTTTTCAAGACCCATTCTATGCACAAAAGATTCCATTCAAAAAGTAAGCGAGGCTTTTGTTGGAACAACTGCTCTAGTTCATCCCTATAAAAAAGAAAGAATGGTGAATTACCATATGCAGTGCACAATGTCCGGAAATGATCTCTCTGCCAATTGCTTTTAT
>JACCDJ010101801.1_pt1 | contig 13646 bp, 9 predicted proteins | sample 7444481 | NCBI WGS metagenome assembly JACCDJ01 (sample SAMN15323435, study PRJNA562643) | freshwater metagenome | isolation source: river surface water | place: USA:Blue River Watershed | collected 2017-08-15 | reverse complement strand
GGAGGCTTAGTCGCTGCCTCGATCCTGCTGGGCTCGCTTCTCAGCCAGGTTCATGCCCAAGCGTTCTGGCACTCGAGGGATATCCAGCTTGAGGCAAATCAGCGCGCTAGCTTGGGCGTTACAAGCGCCAGGCCAACGCCTCTTTCTTCGCGAAGTATCGTCGCAAGTGGCCTGGTCGTTAGCGCTCCGGGCTATGAGTGGGTGGTCACATCGCCTCTGCCTGCCACCATGGTTCAAAAGCTTGCTGATCTCGGTGATAGGGTCGATAAGGGTCAAGCGCTTGCTGTGCTTGCAAGCCCGGCGCTGGGCGAGTTGCGACGACAACTTGAAGAACTTGCCATCGAGAAAATGCAAGCGAAGTCGGTCGTTGATCGCGATCGTGCCCTCTTAGCAGAAGGTTTAGTCCCACCCGCACGATTGCAACTGAGCGAGACGCGTCTTGCCGTGATTGAGGCCTCTGAGCGAGCCAAGTTGGCCGAGCTGGCATCAACAGGGTTCGAAACGGCCATTCCCGAGCGTGAAAGCTTGGCGCAAGGGCGAGTTCTTGCGCCGATGCGCGGTCAGCTCATCGAAGCCAGTTTACTGCCTGGGCAACGTGTTGAAGCAGGCTCTGTTCTCTTTCGTATCGCAGATACCGCACAGTTACAGCTCATGCTAGACGTCTCGTTGGATAAGGCGAGTCAGGTAAGGGTGGGAGACCGTTTCAAGGTTCAATCGGGTCGAGCGAGCGGAACGATAGCGGGCATTAGCCGGGCACTTCACGTCGGCCAGCAGGCACGTCTGCGTGGAAGGCTTGACAACAGCATCGGGCTGGCACTCGGCGACTTGGTCATGGTTGAGATTCAAAGTCGTGTGAGCACGGCAGACGATCAGGTTCAGGTGGTCCCGGCAACTGCGCTTAGTCAATACAAGGATAAGAGCATCCTATTTATTGAAACACCAGGCGGCTATAAGGCTCAAGCCGTCGAGGTGCTTGCAAGGCTCGATGGTCAAATTCATGTTCGAGGCAAGTTTGGTGATCAAGATCGGGTTGCGGTTGCCGGGGTTGCGGCACTGCGCGCCTTGTTGCAAAAGGGCGAGTAGTGATGAATTCCTTATTACCTGCGGTATTGCGTTATCGCGGATTGGTCTTGCTGCTTGCGATGGTGCTGGCGGCAAGCGGCTGGCTGGCATGGCTCAAGCTCCCTGTCGACGCATTTCCTGATATTTCTCCTACCCAGGCAAAAATTATCTTAAAAATTCCTGGGATGACGCCAGAGGAAGTTGAACTTCGGGTGGTCAAACCGATTGAGCTTGAGCTACTGAGCATTCCTCGCAAGATCATGGTTCGTTCGATGTCTAAGTACGGTATTGCAGACATCACGATCGATTTTGAGTCAGGCGTTGATATCTACTGGGCTCGTCAACAAGTTAGCGAGCGATTGAGCGGGGTGATGGATATGCTACCGGCGACGGTTCAGGGTGGACTAGCACCCATCACAACGCCGTTGAGTGAGATGTTCATGTTTACAGTAGAGGGTGAATCACACAGCCTGGAGGCTCGCCGCAGGGTGCTTGATTGGGTGATCCGTCCAGAACTCAGAACGATATCAGGTGTTGCCGATGTCAACGCCCTGGGTGGGCGTGTTGCCGCTGTCGAAGTCGTTCCTGACGCAGCGCGGATGGCGCGCTTTGGCATAACGATGCAAGACCTTCGCGAAGCGCTTGCACAGAATAACGCTAACGATGGTGCAGGCCGAGTCATTGCTGGTGAAGAGGCTCTCGTTGTCAGAATCGAAGGATCAGTCAACGATCTTGATGCCTTGCGCCGCATTCGATTGCAAGCCGCTGAGGGTCTGGCGCAGGGCTCGAAGCAACGCTTGCTGGTCGATGATGTAGCAAGTGTGAGAATGGGCAGCCTTACGCGCTACGGTGCAGTGAGTGCGGATGGCAGAGGTGAGACCGTACAAGGTTTGGTATTGGGCATGCGAGGTGCAAACGCTCGCGAAGTGGTAACGGCTGTGAAACTGAAGCTTGTCGACATTGAAAGGCGTCTGCCAGACGGCATGAGTTTGCGTGTTTTTTACGATCGAGGCGATCTGGTGACGAGAGCGTCGAACACGGTGATTAAGGCGCTTGCTGAGGCCGCCCTGCTTGTTTGTCTGGTGCTCTATTTGTTTTTGGGTGGATTGCGGGCGGCTGTAGTTGTGGCAGTTTCCCTGCCGCTTTCACTTTTGGCGACATGCTTACTGATGCGCTACAGCGGACAAACCGCGAATCTTATGAGCCTTGGTGGTCTGGCGATTGCACTAGGTATGCTTGTCGATGCTTCAGTGGTTGTGGTTGAAAACATTGAGGCTTCCTTTGCGCAGCAAACTCCACAAGGGTTCTTAGAGCGGCTCCAGGTCCTTACGAAGGCGATCGAGGAAGTGGTCAAGCCAGTGGTATCGGGCGTTTTGATCATCGCCATTGTATTTATTCCACTTCTCACACTAGAAGGGCTCGAAGGTAGGTTATTTGCACCCGTGGCGATCACGATTGTGATGGCATTAGCTTGCTCGCTTGTTATCGCTTTTTTGGTTGTACCTTCATTAGCTTCGTTCTTAATAAAGCCCCAGACCCATGGGGTACATCGTGATCCCTGGTTGATGCGAGTGATCTTTAGAGCCTATGTGGTCTCGCGCGATCGGCTTTGGGCGCTACCTAAGCTTTTGTACAGTGTTGTGACGGCAATATTGTTAGCTGCTATAGCGGTCTACTTTTCAATAGGAAAGACCTTTATGCCGACGATGGACGAAGGTGACATTTTGATTCAGGTGCAAAAACTTGCTTCAAGTTCGCTGGAAAGCTCGATCGCAACCGACAGTATGATCCAACAGCAGATTCTTGCTAAGGTGCCTGAGGTTCAATCGATCGTTGCCAGGGTTGGCTCCGATGAGATCGGGCTTGACCCGATGGGATTAAATGAGACCGATCTCTTTTTGATTATGAAACCAAGTGATCAATGGCGAGGTCCCAAGGCAGCCGTCGTCGATGCTTTGCGCGAGGTCATGGAGCAGTTTCCCGGCATTGACTATGGCTTCACCCAGCCCATTGAAATGAGGGTGTCAGAAATGCTCACCGGGGCCCGTGGCGATGTTGCGGTCAAGGTGTTTGGTGACGATTTGCAGGCGCTCAATGACGCGGCCCAGCTGATTGCCAAGTCCATTCACGCGTTGCCAGGCGCAGCAGAAGTGATCGCTCCAAAAGTTGAAGGTTTCCGATACCTTCGTGTGTTGCCCGACAGGTATCGACTTGGAGAACTTGGTATATCGATAGACAGTTTTCAAAGACAGCTGCGCATGGCGCTTGAAGGTGAGGCCGTTGGCGTCATGCTTGAAGGTTCGATTCGAACCCCCATCATTATTCGGGGCGACGAGCGCCTTCGGGAGAATCTTGACGCTTTGGCGCGCTTAAAGATTACTGGTGAGCATGCAAGTGCGTATAGCGTTGAGACCTTGGCTCGCCTGGAAATGGTTGACGGTCCGATTCGGGTCGACCATGAGCAGGGTCAGCGTTTTGCGAATGTGCAGGTGTCGGTGGAAGGACGAGACTTGACTGGGTTTGTGCAAGAGGCCCAATTGGCTGTCCAAGCGCTGGCTTTACCTACCTCGCTGCGCGTGACTTGGGGTGGTCAGTTTGAAAATCAACAGCGCGCTGCTGCGAGACTTGGCCTAGTCATTCCTGCCTCAATAGTCATGATTTTTATCATTTTAATGTTGACCTTTGGTTCTATGAGCCAGGCCTTGCTCGTTTTATTAAACGTGCCGTTTGCCCTGGTTGGAGGGGTCTTCGCCCTAGCATTGTCTGGCGAGTATTTGTCAGTACCTGCATCGGTTGGTTTCATTGCGCTCTTGGGTATCGCCGTATTGAACGGCGTGGTCATGGTGAGTCACTTCAACGAGCGGATTGCGACGGGAGAGGCAATCGAAACCGTGATTAGAAAAGGTGCAGAGCGACGCCTTCGTCCGGTGTTGATGACTGCACTAATCGCTGCTCTTGGGATGATCCCCTTATTGTTTGCGACTGGGCCGGGCTCGGAGATTCAGCGCCCGCTTGCTATTGTTGTTACGGGCGGATTACTGAGCTCGACCCTTCTAACGCTTTATCTGCTTCCGCGAATTTTTGTTTGGACTGCAGGGCGTAAGCATCTAAAGGGGGTGGGACAATGATCAAGGGCACCATGATCAAGGAAAGCATGCATAAGCGAGCAGGCCAGGTGTTTAGCCTTGTATGGCTTGTGACGGTGCTTGTAACAAGTTCGCACGCTCACACTGAGCCGCGATTGGGCATGGACAAGCTTCAAGGGACATCGTCGATTGAATTAATGCCGAGTGAGGCAGAGGTTCGAGCAGCGCTTGCGCAACAGCCAAAACTTGCTGCGATAAAGGCTCGTCTTGCGGGGCAGGGCCAGGAGGCCTTGTTGAGACGGCTTGGACCCTATGAAACACATCTTGCACTCGGCCAGCAGCATCGGCGGCCGCGCATGTCAGTGGAGAGCGTATCGATCGATCGCAGCTTAGGTCTGGAGCGTAGCTTACGACTTTGGGATAAGCTTGCCGTTGACCAAGCATGGGCAGACGCTATTGAATCAAGAGCAAATGCTGAGCGGGCATTAAGCGAGCTGAGCCTTCGACAGCAATTTCTTGAACATTGGCGTGGCTTCTTGCGCGAGCTACTCGCCGAAGAGGCCGCAAGGCGAACCGCAGCAAGCAGTGAGGCCTTGTGGATCCAGGCACAAGCGCGGCGACGTCTGGGCGAACTTGCGCAAGTCGACGAGCAGACCGCGAAGGCTGAGCAATTGCAAGCCTTTGCTGATCTGATCGAAGCTCGCTCAAGAAAGCTTGCAAAAATAGAACAACTCAAGAAGCGCTATCCCGTACTAGGTTTTGATCGATCACTACCCACAACGCCAGCGCAGTGGTTTGGCCTACTCAACGCGGTTCAAAAGCTGCCAACCGATATCGATCGCGCGGAGCATCAATATATAGAACAAAACCCGCTCGTGTTACTTGCAAAACTACAAGGCTTGGAACTTGGTTTGCAGGCTAAGCGCATCGACTTAGATCAACGTCCCGACCCTAGCCTCGGCGCTTTTGTTTCTCAGGAGCGATCGGGTGCTGAGCATGTGATTGGCGTCCAAGTATCAATCCCAATTGCTGGTCAGCAAAGGGCAGTGGCTGCAAAGCTTGCCGTTCATCAGCTTGAAGAGTCCTTCAGCTTGAATGAAGAACTCATCCTTGAGATGCGCTCGGATCTTCGCGCACGACTGAGCAGTTGGCAGCAAGGGCTTCTTGCACTTAAGCCGCGCTGGGAGGCATATGCCTTGCATGATGAGGCAGCAGTGCGCAGTTTGCGGGGCTTCGCATTGGGCGAGCGCTCATTGACGGAGGTGCTCCAAGCGCGCCGCGTGGCTGATTTGCAATATATTCAGGCCCTAAGTCAAAGTTTAGAACTTCTTTTGTTAAAAACCGGCTTAGAGCTTGATCTAGGACTTCGCTGGCAATGAACCGTCGCCATATTTATGGTTTGGAAGCTTCGGGCAATGGACGCTTCAATAGACCGTTCTTAAAAGCAAAGCTGGCATGCTGGTAGCTACGGATGGCTTCCTCGATAAGCACTTCTTGTGCGTGGTCGGTCGGGTCGAGTACGGCATTGGTTTTCGCATCAACAACCCTTATTTTCCGGTTCGGGTAAAGCTCAACCACCTTACCGTCCTTATAAAGTCCAACGGTCTGTTGATTTGCAAAGTACGCACGTTGGTTACGAGTGCCATCTTTGAATGCATCTTGACCGAAGAAGCGGGAGCTGTAGGGAAGGCGAAGTAGTCCAAGCAGGGTTGGAGCAATATCAATCTGTGAGCTAATTGCGTCAAAGGTGCCCGGTGTAATCAAGCCCGGAGCGTGGATAAAGAGCGGAATGTGGTAATTGCTTGGTGGTAGCTCTGCCTTACCTCGTCCGAGATGGGTGTGGTCAGCAAGGATGACAATGATACTGTCCGTATACCAGGGCTGTTTTTTTACAGCCTCTAACCATTTGCCAATGGCGTAGTCGCTATATTTCACCGCGCCCTCGCGCCCTGTCTTTGATGGGATATCGATACGGCCTTCGGGATAGGTGAAGGGGCGATGATTCGAAGTGGTCATGATGTGCATGAATACAGGTTGACCCTTGTTTGCTCTGCGGTCCATCTCGCGAAGACTTTGTGCAAATAAATCCTCATCAGCAACGCCCCAAATCGTTTCATGGGATATCTGCTCAGGTCTCAATACCTGCCGATCGACAACCTCGTAGCCATTACGTCCAAAAAAGTCCTTCATGCTGTCGAAATAGCTATAACCGCCATAAAGGTAGACGCTCTGCCATCCGTGGTCCGAAAGAATCTGACCCAATGTTTGTAGACCTTGAGCTGCAGGCCTTCGCACGATGGCATGACCTGGTGTTGGCACAATACCCATGCTAATCGCTTCAAGTCCTCGGACCGTCCGCGTGCCCGTGGCGTAGAACTGGGTGAACCTTAAGCTCTCCTCGCTAAAGGCATCTAGATAAGGCGTGAGGTTGGACGTGGCACCGTAGCTACCTAGAAATGCAGCACTGAGGCTCTCGACTGACACAAGCAAAACATGGCGCTTTCTAGGCGGTTTTTCAGCTTGCACCTCATGTTGAAAGGCTTTTGGATCGGCTATCTCACGGGTCGCATAGAACTGTTCATAGTCGATTTCATTATGAAAAAATGCATGAACAAAATCGTAATAACCGTTACCGGCAAGTTCATTGATTCGAGAGTCGCTGCTGAATTGCTTCCATGAGGCATTACTGGCAAGCAAAAGACCGGTTGCAATCAGTGGCCAAAGCGTTGCTGCTGTCAGTCTATGCCTGAGGTCTTGTTGGCCCGTTTGAATTCTCTTTGATTGAAAAAGGAAAAAAAACCAGAGGAGCGCTGCGAGAAGCGCAAGTACACCAAAGATAGTGGAAAGGTTATAAGATTCGCGGATATTACCGATAACTTCAGTTCTAAAAACTAGGTAATCAACCGCTATAAAATTAAACCTTGTTGAAAACTCATTCCAAAATAAAATTTCGGAGATGGCGGTAAAGGATAGGCATAAAGCGACGGGCATCGAAACAAGCCGTATAGCCCAGCGCATCAACCGCAGACGTCCTGGCGGAAGAAGGCAAAAAGCGGCGATAAACCCTGAAGCGCCGAGGCTTAAGACTGTTAGGTCAAATAGAAATCCGATCGCAAAGCTAAGCAGTGTACTGAAGGGGCTTGCAACGATGCTCTCACTATTCATCAGTGCGAGGACGGCACGGGTGAGCCCATTGACGGCCAAGAAGCCAAGCAATAAAGGGGCAAGCCATATGCTGTGTCCGGGCAATGCCCAGGGGATAATCGCTCGCAACATGCTTGAAAACCTAGTCAATCAAGTCCTCGTGAAACTAGTCAATCAAATCTCCGCAAAAAATGCGGCCCCGGGGTGTGGATACCCTGTATGTTTGATTCGGTCTTTGAGAGACATAAGTATAAGCCCTTAGGGCTGAAACTCGACGCTCGAGCGGTGTATCCTTCGCGGGGGAATGTTTGACTAGGGCGGGGTGGCAGAGTGTTATGCCGTGGCCTGCAAAGCCGCGCAGGGTGGTTCAAATCCATCCCCCGCCTCCACTTCAAGCAATTATTCCTCGCTTCGCAGGGCCTTGAACTTGGCGGCCATGGTGGGATTACCTCGTGTGAGTTTCTTGATACTTACATCTTGCGCTTTATCGTTGGCAAGTCGCAGGTTGCGGTCTGTGCCAAGGAGAGCTTCCTTGGTTTTTTGAAGGTGATCGATCGATTTGTCGATTTCGTCAATCGCCGTCTGAAACCGCCTTGACGCCAAATCATAATTTTTCGCAAAGCCGGTTTTGAAGCTATCAAGCTCGGCTTCGAAGTGTGTGATGTCTATGTTTTGGGCTTTCATGACTGCAAGTTCACGCTTAAAAGTCATCGACTTTTGCGATGCATTGCGCAACAAGGTGATGATTGGTATAAAAAATTGAGGTCGAATCACGTACATTTTTTGATATCGATGTGAGACATCGACAATCCCGCTGTTATAAAGATCGCTTTCAGGTTCAAGCATTGAGACTAAGACCGCATACTCGCAGGATTTTTCTTGCCTATCTTTGTCAAGTTCTTTGAAAAAATCTTCATTTCTATTTTTTGAAGCGCTACGGTCGCTTTCGTTTTTCATCTCAAACATAATCGAGACGATCTCCAGGCCATCTGGGTCAAGCTCTCGGAAAACATAGTCACCCTTGCTTCCGCCTCGCGCATCGTTGTCTTTCTCAAAATAAGCGTTTGGAAATGCACTGGCACGTAGTCGATTGAATTCATTCTCGCAATGTTGTTCCAGGGTCTCGCCGAGCATTTTGCTCGACAGTCTTGCCTTCATGTCGCGAAGACGCTCGATTGCTTCATCGCGGTCTTTGAGCTGAGTTTCATACTTGTCCTTCAAGGCGGCTTCGGCGAGTTGCTTTTCAACCTTGCTCTGTTCAAGTTTGACTGCAAGACGATCGCGCTCGCTTGCCATAGACTGAATCGCTTCATTGATCGCAAGTTTTTGGCTAAGGTCATGCGATCCGATTTGTGCTTTTAAGCGCTCAATCAGCTGATCCTTTTGGGCGGCTTCACGCACGAGCGCCTGACTAAGTTGGGCTTTGACCAGTTCAATAGCCGTGCGTTTGTCTTGCTCGGCTAGAGCGAGGCGCTTTTGGAGCTCTGCGTCGAACTCGCGGTCTCGGATCTGTTTCATGATGTCGGCATAGCCCGATTCATCGATCTTGAAGGCCTTGGAACAATGAGGGCAAATAAGGTCGTGCATGCAAAAGCTCACGCTGAATGTGATAACGGAAACCAAACTAAGAATCGACAACCACCTGCCTTGCCGTTTGCAGTAATTGGGCTTTGGAGGCTCAACTCAAGCCGATGTTGCTTGGCGATTTCGCGAACAATGGCCAAACCAAGGCCACTGCCACTGGCTTGGTGACCGAGTACGCGATAAAAACGTTCAAACACGAGCGCCTGTTCTGCCTCGGGTATACCTGGACCGTTATCCTCGACCTCGAGCAGCAATTTTGCATCGCTCGACCTAAGCCTTACGGTGACAATACCGGGCTTAGAACAATAGCGTAAGGCGTTGTCGACTAAATTATTGAGCATTTCAGACACCATGACCGGGTGGATCCATACCTTGAGCCCTTCGACTTCGGGATCCACTTCAAGTCCAAAATCGTGGCCTGCAGCAAGCGCTTGATCGGCCCAGTCCTGAGCCCATTCACGCAGTTGCTGCGCGAATGCAATCGGCACCATGCGATATTGTGCCTGGTCGAAACTCTCGGTTCGGGCGAGGGAGAGCAATTGATTCAAGACGTGCGCTGCCCGTTCTGAACTTCGTATCAATTGGCTGAGACTTTGTCGAATTTCATCAGGATCGTTGCTCCTCAAGGCGAGTTCGGCCTGGGTTCGAATACCGGCGAGTGGTGTTTTCATTTGGTGGGCTGCGTCGGCAATAAAGCGTCGCTGCAGGCGCATCAATTGCCCCATCCGGTCAAGCAAATCGTTGAAGGAACTCAGCAAAGGCGCTAGCTCTTCGGGTGTACCTCTGACTTGCAGCGTTGATAAATCATCGGGGCGCCGGTCCTGTATGCGCTGCTGTAATCGCCCGAGTGGTTTTAGTGCCTGAGTAAGCCCAAACCACACCAAAACAATTGCGAGCGGAAGTACGATGAATTGGGGAAAAATCAGGCCTCTAATGATCTCATTGGCAAGTGCCTCACGCGATTCTGTTGTTTCAGCAATTTGAACAATAAGTGATTGTTGTTCGGTATTGAGCGCAAGTAGGTGGACAGCGCTCACGCGGACTTCTTCACCGTGATAGCGTGCATAACGGATAGAGACAGCCTCAGGATCTGGTAAGAAATCAGGATCATGGCTGGGCACATCAGGGTCACCTGCGATGTAGCCACCATCGGGTAATCGGATTTGATAACGATAAGTGGTTCCCCCCTGGGTGCCACTAGCTTGGCTGCTCAAAGGGATGATCGGTGGAAAGCCTCCGGGCATATATTCCTGGGCGCGAACCCTTTGTGCAATGAGCAGCGATTTTTCCTCAAGAGCGCGGTCAAAGGGTTGGTCTGCAATCGAGCGGGCCATTGAAAAGGTCAGTACGACGCTCAAGGGCCAGAGCAAGAGTAAGGGCGCGAACATCCAGTCAAGGATTTCGCCAAAGATCGTTCGTTGCTCGGGTTCTGGCGCACGCAGGACGGCAAAAAGGCCGGCACGCTTCGGGTTGGAGTGGCCGCCTGTGTCGCTGCTTGCAGCGCGTCGAGCAAGACTTTGGCTTTGCTCAGTGCGTCTGGGTAGGCCGTTCAAGGCAATATCCGAGCCCGCGTACCGTTGAGATGGTGACATCGCAACCATCAAGCTTTTTTCTCAATCGGTGTACGTAGACTTCAACCGCGTTATGGCTCACTTCGTGGCCCCACTCGCAGAGGTGTTGCACGATATGCTCTTTGCTCACAAGCCGCCCAACACGTGTGAGCAGTACTTCCAAGAGCGCTACCTCACGAGCAGATAACTCTAAGGTTTCATTTTGGTGAAAGGCAGTTCGGGCTGACTGGTCGTAGGTCAGCGAGCCGTGCTGTATTTGTGATGATGCTTTACCCATCCCCCGACGCACCAATGCTCTAACGCGTGCCTCGAGTTCGCTGAGTGCAAAGGGCTTGGCCATGAAGTCGTCAGCGCCCGCATCAAGCATTTTGACGCGTTGTTCAACCGAATCGGTTGCAGTGAGAATGAGAACCGGGATACCCGATTGTCTTGCTCGGAGTCGCTTTAAGACCTCAATCCCGCTGAGTCCTGGCAAGCCAAGATCAAGGATCAGTAGATCAAAGGATTCAAATCCAAGCGCTGTGTCGGCGCTTTGGCCGGATACGAGATGATCAACCGCGTAGCCCGCTTGTCGTAGCGAGCGGCTTAAGCCATCAGCCAGTATCTCGTCGTCCTCGACTAATAGGATGCGCATGATCTGTCTCCCCTCCTGCTGCCTGCCGTATTAAGTCGGCGGTTTCTTTTGCTACACGCGCTGCAGCCTCAGCGTAATCCTCTCCGTCGCTCGCGTAAAGGATTGCGCGGGAAGAATTCAACATCATGCCCCATCCCAAATCGTCGCGACCCGCTCTAACGGCCGCGGCAACATCACCTCCTTGAGCGCCTATGCCTGGAACGAGCAGGGGAAGATCAGGGGCGAGTTCACGTACACGCGCGAGTTCCAGCGGGTAGGTGGCACCCACAACCAAGGCCATTTGCGCATCGCGATTCCAACGATGGGCCGCCAAGAGGGCTACCCATTCATAAAGTGGCAATTGACTACGAAGGGCAGGCTGAGCTGCGGCGGGAAACGCTTGCCAATCCGCATCCGGTATGTGCACTTCAAGCCCTTGTAGGTCAGCACCTCCAGGGTTTGAGGTACGGCAAAGCGCAATCACCCCCCGGTCTTTGTAGGTGAGGTAGGGCGCGATGGAATCGGTGCCCATATAAGGGCTCACCGTAACCGCATCAGCCTTGTATCGCTCAAAGGCCTCGCGTGCATAGTGCTCGGCGGTACTTCCGATATCGCCGCGCTTGGCATCGAGAATCGTTGGAATACCCGGATGCCTTTGTCGCAAATAGTCCATGAGTGCTTCAAGGCAGTCTTCAGCGCCAAGGCTTGCAAAGTAAGCAATTTGTGGCTTAAACGCGCAGGCAAACGGGGCAGTGGCATCGGCAATTGAGGTACAAAAAGCAAAAAGTGCATCCGACCTGCCCTTGAGCGGCGAGGGAAATCGGGACGGGTCTGGGTCGATACCGACGCAGAGCATGGAGTCGCTTATGGTCCAAGCCTTGCGTAGTTTGGCTACAAAACCAGTCGATGGCGACAGCTTGTCACAATCCATCGTTTATGTCCGCGTTGAGGCGCCTGCCGTTGCTAGCATCAAAGACGTGTAACAAAGCTGGGTCAGTACATAGGCCAATCGTTTCGCCCACTGCAAAAGCATGACGTTCGCGAAATACAGCCACCAGGTCGCCTGCGTCAGACTTCATGTGTACGAGGGTGTCTGCCCCTGTGGGTTCAATCACTGCAATCCTGCCGCGCAGTGCCTGCGATTGATCGGGCGAGCAAAGTTGTAAATGCTCAGGACGTATCCCAAGTCGAATTGCTTTGGGTCCAGGAGCATTAGCCGCTTTCATCGCAGGCGCCGCCCATTGAGTCTGTCCTTTGAAGACGATGGCGCGACTGTCTTGGATCTCAGCCTCGAGCAGGTTCATCGCTGGCGAGCCAATAAAGCTTGCAACAAAGGGATTAGCTGGGCGGTCATAGAGCTCAAGCGGTGCACCAATCTGCTCGATCACCCCATCATGCATGACCACGATCTGATCAGCCATGGTCATTGCCTCAATTTGATCATGGGTGACATAGATCGCTGTGGTTTTCAGTCTGAGGTGGAGTTCCTTGATTTCCGCCCTCATCTGAACCCTGAGCTTGGCGTCGAGATTCGATAGCGGTTCATCAAAAAGGAAAACTTGTGGATTGCGGACAATGGCCCGGCCCATCGCCACCCGTTGCCTTTGGCCTCCTGACAGTTGCCGCGGATAACGCTCGAGCAAGGCATCCAAGCCCAAGATCTGGGCGGCTTCTTTCACACGTGAGGCCATTTCCGCTTTGCTCTGTCCGGCAAGCTTGAGTGAAAACCCCATGTTCTGCGCGACCGTCATGTGCGGATAGAGCGCATAGTTTTGAAACACCATCGCGATATCTCGATCTTTGGGCGGCACGCTGTTGACCACGCGATCGCCGATCAGAATATCCCCCGAGCTGATTTCTTCAAGACCTGCGATCAGTCTCAACAAGGTTGATTTGCCACAGCCTGAGGGCCCGACCAAGACGCAAAACGCGCCGTCTTCGATCTTCACATCGACGCCACGCAATACCTTGGTCGGACCAAAGTCCTTGACGACTTGTTTGATCTCTACGCTTGCCATCGAACCAAGATCCTATGCGCTAACAAGAAGACACGATAGTACCGGTTTCCATCATTGAGCCAGGGCTTGGCATGAAACAAAAACAAAAGGCCTGGCTTTTGACCAGGCCTCTTGCCGCCAGAGGGCGCCCTGACCTGTTGGTCAGCGCTGCAAACCGGCGTTGCGAGACGCGGGGTCTCACATAAGGGGTGTTACATAAGCATCAGCATCGAAAAATCGAACTGCTGATTCAAATGTCTGCGTGTTCTGCGGTGAAGGCTGTGCGACTTTGTGTGCTGGACTACAGCGTATTTTTGCTATGTGTCTCGTCACTGCTGCCAACATCTTGCCATAACGCTGTATTTTCTGCCATAAACCCCGTAAAAACGCACGAACTTGGTAGTTTTCTGTGTTCAGCAATACCTTATCCATTTTTGCTATGTGTGTCGTTGATGGCGTTGGCTGCTTACTTTAGCGTATTGGTTTTGTGAAATAACCAGTCTTTTGAGGATACAGAGCGATACGAGCGTCATCTAATGCTGCGTCTGTTGAAGTCATTGTCGCTTGTGAAGTTGAGTAGGGTGCTGCG
>JACCDJ011686266.1_pt1 | contig 13648 bp, 11 predicted proteins | sample 7444481 | NCBI WGS metagenome assembly JACCDJ01 (sample SAMN15323435, study PRJNA562643) | freshwater metagenome | isolation source: river surface water | place: USA:Blue River Watershed | collected 2017-08-15 | reverse complement strand
GAATCTTTCCCCTCGCAGGTGGCTTCCATACTGCAAACTGACAGGCCTGTCGCCATCACCCGCCCGTTTGCCCAGACCGAGCCATTGGTGGCGCGGCTGAGAGCATCGGGGATCGATGCGCGTAACTTTCCATTGCTGGATATTCAGCCACTGCCCGACACGCGCAAGCTAAAAAGGGTTTTGGAGCGGCTATCCGATTACGAGATGGTCGCCTTCGTGAGCCCGAACGCGATTGATGCGGCATTTGAGCACATCGATCACTGGCCGGCGGGATTGACCGCGGCTGTGGTGGGAGAAGGCAGTCGGATGGCGTTGACTCGCTACGGCCTGACCCCGGATCGCGCCCCTATCGTCAGTCCTGTCAATCTGCAGCGCACCGATTCCGAGACGCTGCTGGAAGTGCTTGATCTGCCTGCGCTCGCGGGCAAAAAAGTTCTCATTGTTCGTGCCGAAACCGGTCGAGAATTACTTGCAGACCGTTTGCGAGACGCGGGAATTCAGGTCGAACAAGTAGCCGCATACCGACGCTGCCCACCACAGATTAACGATATTCGCAGGTCTGAGCTCATGAATCTGCTTGCCAGCAAGAGCGACTGGGTCATTACCAGTTCAGAAGCACTGCGCTACCTGAAGGAAATGACTCTGGAGGTGGCTGGTGCCGACGCTTGGTCAACTTTGCAGATGAGTACGCTCATCGTTCCGCATGAGCGAATCGCGCACACGGCGGAAGAACTCGGATTTCAACGACTCATACGCACAGCATCAGGCGACGAAGCCCTGTTCGCCGCGATACAATCTCGCACATGAGTGAACATCCCGACAAATCAGCAGTGGGCGCATCAACGGATGCAGGCGCGACCGAACCGACAGCTGCGACTTTGGACGCGTCCCCGGTGACATCGTCACCCAACCCGCCTGCGGAACCCGCTGCGAAGGCTGATGCGCTCAAGGCAGCGCCCTCTGCCGGGTGGCGCTTGCCCGACCTTGTGAGGCAGCCTGAATTCCGACTCAAAGCCGTGATTGGGGCACTCGCTTTGCTGCTGGCACTGCAATGGTGGAATGCGCGTACGGACGTGACTGAGCTTCGCCGTGAAGTCGCTCAGCGGCTCCAGAGTGGAGAGCAAACGAATAGTCAAACCAAGCTGATTGCCAGCCGTGTTGATGATGAACTCAAGGTATTGCAGGGCAAGGTGGCCGTGCTCGAGGCAAAGCAGATTGAATCGCAGAGCCAGCAGCTCGCGCTGGAGCAGCTCTACCAGGACCTTGCCAAAAATCGGGATGAATGGGCACTGGCGGAGATCGAGCAAGTGCTCTCGACTGCCAGCCAGCAGCTGCAGCTGGCTGGGAATATTCGCGGCGCTCTGATTGCCCTGCAAAATGCCGATGCCCGTCTGTCGCGGGCCGACCGTCCGCAATTCATTGCGGTTCGCAGGGCGATTGCCCGAGATATTGACAACCTCAAAAGCCTGCCCAATATGGATCTCACCGGCATCGCCCTGCGTCTGGATACGCTGGTTGCCGAGATAGACAGCATGCCTTTGCTGTCCGACGAAAAGCCTGCCGTGCTTGCCCCCCCACCCAAGACGCGCCTCGCGACGGTACCGGCATCCGGAGCTGCGGGTGTCGTGGATACTTCTGTTATGCAAGGCTGGCGCAGCGCATGGTTGGACTACTGGCAGCGTTGGACTAGCGATCTCTGGCACGACATCCGGGATCTGGTGCGGGTTCGCGTCGTCAGCTCGCCAGAGGCGCTACTGCTCTCGCCGGGTGAGGCATTTTTTGCACGCGAGAACCTCAAGCTGCGTTTATTGAACGCTCGTATTGCGCTGCTCTCTCGCAATGATGCCGCTTTCCGCAGTGACCTGATCGAAGCCGATCGTGCGCTAGTTCGCTACTTCGATACGCGTGCGCGCCAGACCAAGGCAGGTCGCGAGCAGATACGCCAGTTGCAAGAGAGCGTACTTAACATCGAAATGCCGACTCTGTCGCACAGTCTGAATGCCGTGCGTCAGTCGCGGTCCAGCAGACCCTGACCCGGCCGCATCGACTATGCGTTTCTTTCTCTGGATACTGACACTCTTTGCCACGGCTATCGGGCTGGCGGTACTGGCACGTTTTAATCCGGGGAACGTAGTTTTTTTCTATCCGCCCTACCGGGTGGATTTGTCGCTGAATTTTTTCATCGTTACCATCGTGGTGCTGTTCGCCTTGATGTTTGTCATCATCAGCACCGTACGCACCACACTCGCAATGCCCGCGCGGGTTGAGCGCTATCGTGCGACGCGTCAGTTGCGTGAATCCGGACGTGCATTACAAGAAGCTTTAAAGGCCTATCTCGAAGGTCGATTTGGGCGTGCAGAAAAATCCGCAACCCGAGCCTCGCTGGCACCCGAGTACGCTGGTTTGGCGGCGCTGATTGGTGCGCGCTCCGCGCACCGTCTCCAGCAAAATCGTCGTCGCGATGAATGGCTGACGGCTGCTGGCGAGGACAATACTTTGCGTACTGCGCGCCTGATGACCATGGCCGAGTTACTCGCCGAAGACAACCGGCAAATCGATGACGCGCTGGCCGCCATTTCGGAATTGAATACTCATGGCATCAAGCATGCGCAGGCGCTGCGTCTGGCGTTACGTGTGCACCAGAGCGCGCGCAACTGGCCCGAGGTATTGCGGCTGGTTCGTTTGCTCGACAAGCATGAAGCCTTGCACCCCACGCTCTCCCGCCGATTGCGCGATATGGCCTATGAAGCGTTGCTGCCTATCGCAGCGGAGGATCCCGAGGCCCTAAAAAAGCTCTGGGTGACAGTACCCGCTGCAGACCGTGTGAGCCCCGGCATCGCAGCCTTGGCCGCGAACGCTTATATGAAAATTGGTCGGCAACAGGAGGCGGCTGACATCATTGAAAAAGCGCTCGCCGTGCAATGGGATACGCGACTGCTGCGTGCCTACCGCAATTGTGCGGCGCCCGAAGGCTCAGCCACTCTACTGGCTCAGATCGAAAACGGCGAGCGCTGGGCACGAGAGCGTCCCAGCGATCCCGAGTTGTCGCTAGTGCTGGGTGCTTTGTGTCTGAAACAAAAACTCTGGGGTAAAGCGCAGCGCCATCTTGAGCAGGCAATGGCTGGCACCGCTGAGCGAGGCGTTGTTCAGGAAGCGCATTTGCGTCTTGCACAGATGCACGAAGCACTGAATCAATCTGAGGCGGCGGCAGTTCATTATCGCCTGTGTGCGCTCACCACACAGCAGGACAAACCCAAGAGTCCCTCTCGCTAGGCCGCAAGCTGAGGACGCTAGGCCGGTGCTCTGCCGAGACAACCCTCAATCCTTCGCATCATCTGTAAGCCGAAGGAAAGCCTGCCCCGCTATAATCATGGGTTATTCGTTTTTAAACTCCCTGAGGTAAACCATGAGTCTCAACGACGTCCCGTCAGGTCGCGACCTGCCTAACGATTTCAACGTCATCATTGAAATCCCGATGAATGCCGATCCGATCAAATATGAAGTCGACAAGGAATCTGGCGCACTTTTTGTCGACCGGTTCATGGGAACGTCGATGCACTACCCATGTAACTACGGCTATGTGCCGCATACCATTGCCGATGACGGCGATCCGGTCGATGTGCTGGTCATCACACCGTTTCCATTGATTCCCGGTGTGGTCGTTCGCTGTCGTCCCATTGGTGTACTCAAAATGACCGACGAATCCGGCGGTGATGCCAAAGTTCTCGCGGTACCTGTGGACAAGGTACTGCCTATCTACACCCACTGGCAAAAACCCGAAGACATGAATGTGCTGCGTTTGAAACAGATTCAGCATTTCTTTGAACACTACAAAGATCTTGAGCCCGGTAAATGGGTGAAGGTCGATGGCTGGTTTGGCCCGGCTGACGCGCAGGCCGAGATCATGAATGGTGTTGAAGCGTACAAACGCGCTGCAAGCAAGCCGAACTTCTGATGTCGCGACCAACAGCCGGATAATTGATATCCGGCTGCTCTCGGTAACTGATCATGGGACGGCCAGTCGTTCTCCTATTTTCTGAACGGATTACGGTCGTTGAGTTCATCCATATACGCCGCAATACCTTGACCTTCCTGAGCAAGAAAACGCTCAACCGCATCTGCAAATCCCGGATGGGCCAGCCAGTGCGCGGACCAGGTTTTCTGCGGCAAAAATCCTCTTGCCATTTTGTGCTCGCCTTGAGCGCCGCCTTCGAATGAACTGATTTTTTCGCTGATGCAGAATTCGAGCGGCTGATAATACGCGGTCTCGAAGTGCAGGCAAGGATGCTGTTCAATCGCTCCCCAGTAACGTCCGTACAAGCGTTTTTCATCATGAATTAACAGGGATGATGCAATCGGCTTGCCTTCGCGTTCAGCAATCACCATTAGAATATTTTCCGGCATGCTTTGTCCTATGCGCAGAAAAAAATCCAGATTCAGGTAAGGGCTGGAGTAATGCGCTCGATAGGTGTGGTCGTAGCAGCGCTTAAAGAATTGCCAGTCTTCCTCACTTGCATCATGACCACGAATCTGGTGCAGGACGATACCGGTTTCGCGCACCTTGCGACGCTCTGCACGTATGTTTTTGCGCTTCTTTTGGTCGAGCGTATCCAGAAATTGTTCAAAATTCGCATAGCCTGCGTTCTGCCAGTGAAACTGCACACCGCTGCGCAGCATGAAACCCGCAGTTTCCAACTGCAGGGCCTGATCTGCGGGTGGATAGAGGATGTGCGTAGAAGACAAATCGCTAGCCTGCTGCACATCCAGCAAAGCCTTCACGAGCGCGGCGCGAGCATCTTCAGTACGCGCCATCAGCCGTGCGCCTGTCACCGGCGTAAAAGGTATCGCTGACAAAAGCTTGGGATAGTACTCATGGCCATTGCGCCGGTAAGCATCGGCCCATGCCCAGTCGAATACATACTCACCGTAGGAATGGAATTTTGCATACATCGGCAGCGCCGCTGCCAGCGTATCGTTCTCCCACAGGGTCAGGTACTGCGGCTGCCAGCCCGTATCCTCGCTTGCGCTGCCGGATTCATGCATCGCATGCAGGAAGGCATAGGACAGGAAGGGATTCGCCTCCGGCTGTAGAGATACCAGCGCGTCCCAGGCTGGTTGCCCCGCCTCCGCGAGAGAGGAAAGCACACGCGTGCGATAATTCGGCTTTTGCGGGATAGGCTTCATTGAAGCAGGGGTCTCATTCTTTCTTTGCAGCCTGATGCAGGGCCATGACAGTCAACGTAGCTATCGCACAAATCAACAGCACCGTCGGAGATCTGGCGGGCAATTCACAGCGCATCGCTGACTTTGCACGCCGCGCGGCGACGCAAGGTGCAGACATCGTTCTGACGCCCGAATTGTCGCTGGTGGGTTATCCGCCAGAGGACTTGCTGCTACGCCGATCATTCTACGCAAAATCCGATCTGGCGTTGCAGACACTGGCGGCCGAGCTGGCTACCCTGACCGATCTGCATGTCATCGTCGGCCACCCGCTGACGCGCAACGACGCCAATTACAACGCCGCATCGGTACTGTGCAACGGCAAGATCATCGCCACGTACTGCAAACAGGCACTGCCCAACTACACTGTTTTTGACGAGAAGCGCTATTTCACTCCGGCGGATGATGTCTGCGTTTTTACCGTCAAAGGCACACGCTTCGCGCTGAATATTTGCGAGGACACCTGGTTCCCCGACATGCCCGCCAAGGCGCGCGCGGCCGGTGCCGAGGTTTTGCTGGTGCCCAATGCATCGCCCTATCACATGAACAAACAGCATCTGCGGCAAGAGGTCATGCGCGAACATGTCAGCCGTCAGGGCTTGGCGCTGGTCTACGCCAATCTGTTTGGCGCTCAGGATGAGCTGATCTTCGATGGCGGCTCCTTCGTACTGAATGCCCAAGGTGAGATGTGTGCACAGCTGCCCTCGTTCGAAGAGGCGCTGGTCATCATCGCATTTGAGGACGCGAAGCCCAAAAGTCAGACGTTGGCGCCTGCACTTTCGGTCGAAGCACAGGTCTACGCAGCATTAGTGACAGGCGTTCGTGATTACGTGGGCAAGAATGGTTTTCCCGGGGCCATTATTGGCCTGTCAGGCGGGGTTGATTCTGCGCTCACGCTGGCGATCGCAGTCGATGCACTCGGTGCAGACAAGGTACGTGCGGTCATGATGCCTTCACCTTATACGGCAGACATATCATGGATCGACTCACGCGACATGGTCGCGCGCATCGGCGTTCGCTATGACGAAGTTCCCATCAGTGATTGTTTTGATGCCTTCCGCAAAGCGCTGGCATTCGAGTTTGATGGTCTGCCTGAAGACGCCACCGAAGAAAATATTCAGGCACGCATACGCGGTACCTTGCTGATGGCGCTGTCCAACAAGACAGGTGCTATCGTCCTCACCACGGGCAACAAGAGCGAGATGGCCACCGGCTATTGCACCCTCTATGGCGACATGGCAGGTGGCTATGCGGTTATCAAAGATATCGCAAAGACCCTAGTCTACCGGCTTTGTGATTATCGAAATGGCATCTCTGCGGTAATACCAGAGCGCATACTGACACGCGCGCCGTCGGCTGAACTCAGGCCGAATCAGACCGATCAGGACTCACTGCCGCCCTATGATGTGCTGGATGGCATTCTGCGGCTGTTCATGGAAGAGGGGCAAGGCGTTGCAGAACTGCTGGCGGCAGGTTATCGTAAAGAAGACATTGAGAGAATTACCCGGCTCATCAGGATCAATGAGTACAAGCGCAGGCAGGCACCGGTGGGTCCGCGCGTGACACATCGCGCTTTTGGTCGGGACTGGCGCTACCCGATTACTTCAAAATTCAAAGACTAACTATTAACAGGAGTATCTCGTGAAGCAGATCACCGCCATCATCAAACCTTTCAAACTTGACGAAGTCCGTGAAGCACTCGCGGGCGTGGGTGTCACCGGCCTGACCGTTACTGAAGTCAAGGGCTTTGGCCGTCAGAAAGGTCATACCGAGCTTTACCGCGGTGCCGAATACGTGGTGGATTTTTTGCCCAAGGTGAAGGTTGAAGCCGTCGTCAGTGAAGAGGTGGTCGAGCACGCCATCGAAGCCATCGTCAAAGCCGCGCGTACTGGAAAAATTGGCGACGGCAAGATCTTCGTGCGGGCTGTGGAGCAAGTCATTCGTATTCGTACGGGTGAGACTGGGGCCGAGGCAGTTTGATGCTGTTGATTCAAGTCCACGAGCAATAGTTTTTTTCAGGTATTCAACGAAAGACACTGGACCCCCTTGCAGGGCGCGCTCTGGCTTGCAAGCCAGAGCCGTTTTGCGGGCATGCAGCGTGCTGCATGAAACCCTCGCTACACCTTTCGCTGGGGCGACGGTATTCAGAGCCATTAGCCTAAAAATCGTCACCCCAGCGAAAGCTGGGGTCCAGTGTCTTCAAATCTTCACCCCGCCAAACTCACCCTTTCAGCAATACCATCAGCGCGCCGCTGCCGCCGTCCGCAGCGCGCGCTTGACAGAAAGCAATCACTTCGCTCTTCTGCACCAGCCAGTTCCTGACTTTGTTTTTCAGCACGGGCGTCTTGTTCACCGACCCCAGACCTTTGCCGTGAATGATGCGAACGCAACGAAAGCCGCGTCGCACGGATTCGCGCAAAAAAAGCGCCACTGCCTCGCGCGCCTCATCGGTTCGCAGTCCATGCAAATCCAGTTGTCCCTGTGTCACCCATTCGCCGCCGCGCAGTTTACGGAGCACATCCGGGCCTATGCCGCTGCGCGCATAGCTGAGTGCCTCATCAGTTTCGAGCAGCGTATCGATGCTGAATTCATCCGAGAGCGATTCATACATCACCGCTTCATCGTCGGCGATGCGCTGATGGGGTATCGGTAGCGGATACTGCGGTGGCGGCTCCACTCTGGGCGGGGCGTTAAGAGGTTTGACCTCACCGATACTATGGCGAAACAGGTTGGCCTCGCGAGCGAGTTGTTCTTCGCGCTCACGTTGCTCACGCTCTGCTTGCGCTTTTGCAGCCGCCTGTTCGCTTAATTGCTTTTGCAGCGATTTGAGCTCGGTGAAGTCTTTCATAAGCACGGACCCTGAAGGGGGAAATTGCATGGAATTACCGGCCTCGAGCCTGTGCCTCGTGTGTTTCTGTAGGCTGTTTACTCGAGACTTTCCAGATAGCGTTGCGCGTCCAACGCAGCCATACAGCCTGTACCGGCGCTAGTGATCGCCTGACGGTAGATATGGTCTTGCACATCGCCCGCTGCGAAAACGCCTTCGATACTGGTCATGGTCGCCATGCCCAAAAGGCCACTGCGCGTGATGATGTAACCGTTGCGCATGTCAAGCTGCCCGTCAAAGATACTGGTATTGGGTTTGTGTCCGATAGCGATGAATAAGCCATGTAGTGTCAGTGGTTGGGTGCTGCCATCGGCGGTGGATTTGATGACGATGCCTGTTACGCCGCTGTCGTCACCGGTCACGGAATCCAGCGTGTGGTTCCAGTGGATGGCGACTTTACCTTCGGCGACCTTTGCCATGAGGCGATCGATCAGAATGGGTTCGGCACGGAATTTATCGCGGCGATGAATCACCGTCACCTTGCTGGCGATGTTCGACAGATAGAGCGCTTCCTCGACCGCCGTATTGCCGCCGCCCACCACAGCGACTTCCTGGTTGCGATAGAAAAAACCATCGCAGGTCGCGCAGGCCGATACGCCTTTGCCCATGAATTTTTCTTCCGAGGGCAGACCGAGGTATTGCGCGGAAGCACCGGTGGCAATGATCAACGCATCGCAGGTATAGCTGCCCGAGTCGCCTTCCAGTCGGATCGGCTTTTCTTTCAGGTGGGTGGTATGAATATGGTCGAAAACGATTTCGGTGTTGAAGCGCTCCGCATGCTGCAGCAAACGCTGCATCAGCTCCGGGCCCTGGACCCCCATGGGATCACCGGGCCAGTTTTCGACATCGGTGGTCGTCATCAACTGGCCACCCTGTTCGACACCGGTCACCAGTACCGGATTGAGGTTGGCGCGGGCTGCATAGACAGCGGCGCTGTAGCCGGCGGGGCCGGAACCAATGATAAGTACACGTGCATGTTTGGTGCTGGGCATAAGGATCTTTTGAAATGAACAATAATGACGGGTAGGGCGGGAGCTTGGAGCTTGAGGAGAACAGGTATCCGGGAGGGAGTATCATCCTGCACTGATTCATGCGATAGTGCCGCCGAAACAAGGCTCAAATTATAGATGAACTGACCAAGACTCACTCGCGCCGCCGGAATCCCGATCAGTCATGACCCGAAACACCACAACTTACACCCGTACACCACCGGCACCACCGCCTGACCCTTTGCCCAATCGCCTCATTCGTTTGCTCTCCGAGGCTCGCTGGCTGGTATTTGCCGTGCTCTGCGCTTATCTCACACTGGCGCTGTTTACCTATTCACCCTGCGATCCCGGCTGGTCTGTGGCGCCTGCGGACGGCATCTGCCATCGCAGTGGGGCCAATATGCGTCCGGATAATTGGGGTGGCGCTGCCGGTGCGACGCTTGCTGATTTGATGCTGTTTGTATTCGGATTTTCTGCCTGGTGGTGGAGCATCGCTTTGCTTGCTGCAGTGTGGGTCAGCTATCGCCATCTGGCGCAGCGCTTCCTGCTGAAAAAAGAACCCGAGAAGCCACATCGCTACGAAGCCGGCATACGCGGCGCTGGTTTTGTAATGCTGCTGCTTGGTAGCGCTGCGCTGGAACATATCCGCATGCATTCCTGGAAATTCACGCTACCCGGCAAGCATGGCGGCGTATTGGGAGAGATCATCGGTGGCGGCGTGCAGAACACCTTCGGTTTTGACGGCGGCACACTGCTCTTGTTGCTGATTTTCGGATTGGGTTTCAGTCTCTGCTTTCATATTTCATGGATGGCGGTTGCCGAGAAGCTCGGTGGTGGCATAGAAAATTTTGCGCAATGGATCGCTGCACGCTACGCTGCCGCCGAAGATCGCAAAGCGGGTCTCGAGGCTGCCGTCAAGCGCGAAGAGATCGTTGTTCAGGAACGTGCGCGTATTGTCGAGTCACATGCACCCATACAGATCGTTCCGCAAGTCGTCTCGGTACCCAAGTCGGAGCGCGTGGAAAAAGAAAAGCAGGTTTCCTTATTCCTTGATCTGCCCGATACCAACTTGCCGCCTCTGTCATTGCTCGATGAGGCGCCTGCAGAGCAGGAAACTGTGGCTATCGAGACGCTGGAATTCATCAGCCGTCTGATCGAGAAAAAATTATCGGACTTTGGTGTTGAAGTCAAAGTCGTTGCGGCCTATCCCGGACCGGTGGTTACGCGCTATGAGATCGAGCCTGCTACGGGTGTCAAAGGCAGTCAGATCGTTAATTTGGCCCGTGATCTTGCGCGTGCGCTGTCGCTGACTTCAATTCGCGTTGTCGAGACTATTCCGGGCAAGAACTACATGGGTCTTGAGCTGCCCAATCCCAAGCGCCAGATCGTGCGCTTGTCCGAGATCGTCGGCTCCAAGGTGTACAACGATAACGCCTCGCTGCTCACCATCGGCCTGGGCAAGGATATCGCTGGCAATCCTGTCGTGGCAGATCTGGCCAAAATGCCGCATCTGCTGATCGCCGGTACGACGGGCTCCGGAAAATCAGTCGGTATCAATGCAACGATTCTGTCTTTGCTCTACAAGGCTGATCCGAATCAGGTACGTCTCATCCTGATTGATCCCAAGATGCTTGAACTCTCGATCTACGAGGGCATTCCGCATCTGCTGGCACCCGTTGTGACCGACATGCGGCAGGCGGGCCATGCACTGAACTGGGCTGTGAATGAAATGGAGCGCCGCTACAAGCTGATGTCCAAGCTCGGTGTGCGTAATCTGTCCACATACAATCAGAAAATTGCAGACGCTGAAAAGAAGGAAGAAAAAATCCCCAATCCCTTCAGCCTCACACCCGATGCGCCCGAGCCCTTGGAGAAGTTGCCCACTATTGTCATCGTGATCGACGAATTGGCTGATCTGATGATGGTCGTCGGCAAGAAAGTGGAAGAGCTGATCGCTCGTATCGCACAAAAAGCGCGTGCGGCGGGCATACACCTGATACTCGCCACGCAGCGTCCTTCAGTGGATGTGATTACCGGGCTGATCAAGGCCAATATTCCGACACGAATCGCCTTCCAGGTATCGAGCAAGATCGATTCACGTACCATTCTGGATCAGATGGGTGCTGAAGCGCTGCTCGGTATGGGTGACATGCTCTACCTGCCGCCCGGAACCGGCTTGCCTGTGCGTGTGCATGGTGCGTTTGTATCCGACGACGAAGTGCATCGTGTCGTCAATCATCTAAAATCCCAAGGTGAGCCTAATTACATCGAAGGCATACTGGAGGGTGGTGTATCGGAAGATGGTGGCGGCGATCTGGGTGGTATCGGTGGACCAAGCGGCGAGGCTGACCCGCTTTATGATCAAGCCGTTGCTGTCGTACTTAAAAATCGTCGCGCCTCCATCTCATTGGTGCAGCGTCATCTTCGTATCGGCTACAACCGCGCTGCGCGTTTGCTCGAGCAAATGGAGCAAAGCGGTGTAGTCTCTACCATGCATTCCAATGGCAATCGTGACATTCTTGTTCCCAATACCAACACGGAGTAAAAGCTTGCGACAATTGATTTTTTTTATCGGTTTGTTATTGACTCCCTGGGCAGTGCAGGCCGCGGCCCTTGACCAGTTCAAGGCCTTTGTTGCTGCGACCAAGAGCGCCCGCGGTGAATTCACCCAGCGACTCGTGAAAGAGGAGGGCGGCAAACTTCAGACCTCGAATGCCTCTACGGGCAGCTTCCAGTTCGCGCGGCCCGGAAAATTTATCTGGATCTACCAAAAGCCGTATGAGCAAATCTTGCAGGCGGATGGCGACAAGCTCTACATCTACGATAAAGACCTCAATCAGGTCACCGTCAGAAAATTAGGTAATGCCATCGGATCTTCGCCGGCGGCGATACTGTTCGGCAGCAATGATCTGGAAAAAAATTTCAATCTCTCCGAGGGCGGCACACGGGATGGTATCGAGTGGCTGCAAGCCATACCAAAAACCAAAGATACCAACTTCGAAAAAATTGGCATCGGTTTGAAAGACGGTGTGCCAGTTGCGATGGAATTGCGTGACAGCTTTGGTCAGATATCCCTGCTGTCATTTACCCGTTTCGAAAAAAATCCCTCGCTCCCCGCTAACCAGTTTCGTTTTGTGATGCCCAAGGGCGCCGACGTACTTCAGCAATAAGCGATGAGCGCTGTCCCACTGGCCGAGCGCCTGCGTCCGACATCGATTGACGAGGTCATAGGTCAGCAGCATTTGCTGGGTGCGGGCAAACCCTTGCGGGTGGCTTTTGAATCAGGTCAGCCGCATTCCATGATTCTCTGGGGACCGCCCGGCGTCGGCAAGACCACGCTTGCCCGTTTGATGGCGCAGGGATTTCAAGCCGAATTCATGGCCTTGTCGGCGGTTTTATCAGGCGTAAAAGATATACGCGAAGCGGTCGAACGCGCGCAGCTGCTCCAGGCCACCTCAGCACGTCGAACGATATTGTTTGTCGATGAGGTTCACCGCTTCAACAAAAGTCAGCAGGATGCCTTCTTGCCGCATGTGGAGAGTGGCTTGTTAACTTTCATTGGCGCTACCACAGAAAACCCCTCATTCGAAGTCAATAGCGCCTTGCTCTCGCGCGCAGCCGTATATGTGCTGCAGTCCCTGAGTCAGGATGATTTATTGCAGATGCTCACGCGTGCGCTGGCACTTCACGAAGATATCGGTATCGATGAAGACGCCGCCCTCATGCTTGTCGCCAGTGCCGATGGCGATGGCCGCAAGCTGCTCAACAACACCGAAATCATCTTGCGCGCTGCAGTACAAAAAAAACAAACGCAAATCGATACGGCGCTGCTCAAGGAAAGTCTGGGCGATAGCCTGCGGCGCTTTGATAAAGGCGGTGATGCGTTTTACGATCAGATCTCGGCCCTGCACAAATCCGTGCGGCGCTCCAATCCTGATGCGGCGCTCTACTGGCTGGTTCGCATGCTCGACGGTGGCGCCGATGCGCGCTATCTGTCACGTCGTCTCATTCGCATGGCGGCAGAAGATATTGGTCTTGCAGATCCGCGCGCATTGCGTCTGACGCTGGATGCCGCCGAGACCTATGAGCGTTTGGGTTCACCCGAAGGCGAGCTCGCGCTCGCCGAAGCCACTGTCTATCTTGCCTGTGCCGCCAAATCCAACGCGGTCTACAACGCCTACAACGCCGTCAAGGCGTTTGTCGCCAAAGACAGCTCGCGCCCCGTGCCCGAGCATCTGCGCAACGCGCCAACCAAGCTGATGAAGCAACTGGGCTACGGCAAACTCTACCGCTATGCCCATGATGAGCCCGAGGCCTATGCGGCTGGTGAAACTTATTTACCCGAGGGTCTTGGCGAGCCGGGCTGGTATCAGCCCACACCGCGTGGGCTGGAGGGGAAGATCGCGGATAAGCTGGCTTATCTCAGGCGGTTGGATGCTGAGGCTCGGTCGAAGGGTAAAAATTAATTGCTGGTTTAGGCGGGCTCTGCATGCAAGCGTATGCCCAAGGCGCGTGTGACTTTAAGAATGGTCGCAAAGCTGGGATTGCCCTG
>JACCDJ011704695.1_pt1 | contig 13652 bp, 15 predicted proteins | sample 7444481 | NCBI WGS metagenome assembly JACCDJ01 (sample SAMN15323435, study PRJNA562643) | freshwater metagenome | isolation source: river surface water | place: USA:Blue River Watershed | collected 2017-08-15 | reverse complement strand
CCCGGCGAACCCACCACCAATGACCAGAATTTTTGCCAATTTCGCTTCCTCAGGTTTTCTTACGAATAAGGCTCAGGTACTGCTGTCCCCGGCCGAAAAGCCCGGCGAATTTCGTCGCGCCCGCAACGGCAACGGGGTCCGGATGCCCTGTCGCGAGCAGCGGAGCAGCTTCCCTCAGCGCCTCCGCAATCTCGGGCGAGAACTGCGCGACGTCGGCGACGATCTTGTCGAGCAGTTCGCGGAACTGGACGAGAAAAACCGGGTCCCGCCCGTTCTCGAAGGACTCGAGCCGGGCGCGGGCCGCGGTGCAAAGATCGTAGAGGGCCTGGTTCGCCGCGGGATCCCGGGCTGGCAGTACGCGGCGATAGTCGAGCATGTTGTGCGCGAGCGCCCAGAACTGTTCTATGGCGCCGGTGTTGAAATCCCAGCCGTCGCCCACGATCGACTTGTACCAGCGCCAGTCGGTGGTGAGGTGCGGCGATGCCGCATAATAGTCGAATCGGCCGGCGAGTAACGCGATCGCCTCCGGAAAGTTGATCAGGGGAATGATGGAACCCGGATGAATCAGGTTGTCTATCACCCAATCGTCATGCCTGCGGCTCATACCCGGAAGCGTGCCCAGATGCGGTTCCATCATCGGCAGGATTTTTCCGACTTTCGTCTCGAGCGCATCGTCGGCGCTCACCTCAATTTGCGCGAACGCGCGCCGGATCGTCTCGGGAAAGTGGGACAGGTGATCCACGCAGGTTATCGTGAGGATTCCGCCGGGGGCGGTAGCCGCAGCAAGCTTGTCCAGAACCTGCTCGGGGTTGGGCACCCCTGAGAGGAGTCCTTCGCAGAACACCAGGTCGAACTCCGCGTCCGGATGCCAGTCCTCGATGCTGGACTGAACAATCTCTATGCATCGGGTCCAGTCAGGATGTCCCGAAAACAGCTCCTGCATGTGTCCAATTCCGGTGGGATTTCCCTCGACGAGGAGGAATCGCGATGGGCCGAGGCTTGCCGTGTACAAGGAGTTGTAGCCGCCGCCGGGCCCGACTTCCAGCACACGTCGATCGCGCACGAGCGTGGCGGGGATGCCGAGGTGACGGTAAAGCGCCTCGCGCCGCTGGAAGTGCCGGTCGAGGTCGCTGATGTCCTGACGCACAGGTGAGATGCCGTGTGCGGTGTAGAAGCCGAGATGGGATGCTTGGGTCACCGATTCTCCGGAAGCAGGTGAAAGAGCACGGATTCCTTGTCGTGCTGCTGGAATTCGATCATGTTGTTGTCAGGGTCGTGAATGAAAAACTGCAGGATCCGGTCAGTTCGGCCGCGCCGAACTTCGACAGTATGCCCGTATTCGCGTGCAGTCTCCACCATCTGATTTATATCCTCAACCTCGAAGCAGAGGTGACGGAACAACCCCCCCTCCGGCCTCTCGGCTTGCTCCAGGAAAAACTCGAGAAAAGTGCCATTTCGACAGTGGAGGAATACGCCATAAAGCGCGCCGGCAGGGTTCCGGAACTCATGCGCGACGTCACATCCCAGCAGCCGACTGTAGAAAAGCACGGTTCGCTGAATGTCGGTCGATCCCAGGCAGGCGTGCGAAAGCCTCTTTAGCATTCAGCTATTTCCCGGTCCTTCCGATGCCCCGCTCGGCGCTGTCCAGCGAACGCAAGCGGACTTCTGGCAACGGGATTATGAATTCACCCCCCTGCGCCAGGAAACGCTGGTGCTTGGCGATGATGGTGTCGGCATAGCGCCAGGCGAGGAGCACGATCAAGTCGGGCTTTCGGTCGTAAATGGCCTCCGGCCGCAGTACAGGGATGCGGTAATCCGGACTCGACAGAAACTCGCACAGAGGGCTGTCGTCGGCGACGAAATCTAGGGAGGGCCCGATGCCGAACTGCTGGATCAGCGTGACCGTACCGACAGACGCGCCGTATGCGGCAATCCGATTGCCGGCCGCCTTGCTTGCGCCCACGAGAGCAGCAATCTCATTTTGTAGCGCGGCAACGCTGGCCTTCATTCTATCGAAAGGCGCCTTCCCGTCGAAGCCGAGACGAGTTTCTTCCGCAATCATCCTGTCTACGGATGGTAATCTTCGGAGGGGCCCATCGGCCAGTTGTACGGTGCCCCGGATTGACCCGCCTTTCGTCCATATGTGCTGGACATCGATCAGCTGAAGCCCGTGCCGCTGAAAATAGCGGTCGAGCGGACCGGCCATGAAATAGGACAGATGCTCGTGGTAGACGGTGTCGATCAGCGTTTTTTGCACTACGTCTGCTCCATACGACGTTTCGAAGACAAATACGCCTTTAGGTGTAAGCAGGCTGCGGATCGCGGCGGCAAAATCGCTCAGGTCGTCGATATTCGCGAAGGTGTTGTTCGCGATGACGATATCGGCAGGGCCACGCTCGCTGCGGATCTTTAGCGCGAGTTCCCTGGTGAAGAAAGTCGGAAGCGTGGTGACACCGGATTGCGTGGCACGCTCGGCAATCGTCTGTGCGGGATCCACGCCAAGCACGTTCATATCGCGCTCCTTGAACGCACGCAGGAGGGTTCCGTCGTTGCTCCCGACCTCAACGACCCTGGACGCCGGGGCGGTGCCTGTGCTCGCGATCACCTCGTCGACGAACTTCAGGAAATGTTCCGGGAGACCGGGCGAGATGGTCGTCGTATAGCGAAAATTATTGTATTGCACACCAGGATTCACGACGTCGAGGAGCTGAAGGTGACCGCATTCTCCGCAAAGATAGAGCCCAAGTGGTACCGATAGCTCCTGGACTCCGGCGTGCTCCCGGGCCGCGTTGCCTGCGTCTACGTTTGGCGTCACGATTGGGATCGCCCGAAGCGGGACCACACAATCGAGCTGCGTTGAATCACAGAGCCGGCAGGTACTTCGCTTGTAGCACCAGGGATTCATATCATTGCTCACAAGGTTGGTTTTCGGGGAGCGAATAGCGAGACACCAAGGCAGCAGGTCATCAGCCGAACTGATGCCTGACGCGCGTCCATATTAGCAAGAAAAAAGCGATTTCGTTGCCCGCATCAACGTGACCCGCGGGCCTCGGTGGGAAGCAGTTCCTCGACCATCCGCGGCTCGATCAAGCCATTCAGGATCCAGTTTCCCGTTTCATTCACGTGGCAGCACCAGTCGATGAAGATCGTTTCCTGCGCCCCATCGTAGATCGGCGTTGCGTCGATGAAGTTGACACTGCGCTCTGGAAAACGCGCAGCAGCGAGGAGGAACGCGTCATACGCAAGTGGTATGATCGTCGACAAGGGAACCTGGGTTGCGTCCCGGACCCCCCACTCCTGCTCCTTCGGACTGAGTCGCTTCTGCGAGCCATACTGGTTGGGCTGTAAAATATGGAGGTAGGGGATTCCTACCCCTTTCGCCAGACTCGCCATTGCTACGGACGAGTTGAACCACATGGACGCCAGATCCGGGAGCGCCTGCTCGAAGGACCGCGTCGACGCGGGCATCTGCACGGCATACCGCAAGCTGGTTCTTTGCTCGGCGAGCTCGACCTCGGCGGCGTTCAGCCGGGAGATGAGAAAGCGTTCCGCGTAATCTGCGCCGTACTTCACCAGTGCGCTCCGGGTGCTTCGCTCCAGTCGCCGCGCGGTATCGCGTCCGCCCGCCAGAATTGCCGGCCAGCCAAAGGCTCCGCCCGCAACTTGCACCCTCTCTGCGAACCCGTTCTGGATCTTGTACATGAATTCCGCGAACGGCATCGAGTGGTCGGTCTCGTAATTGGTGACGTTCAGCCACGAAACATAGGCGTCGTTGAAGCCGTCGATGTTCAGCACAAAGTCGAGTTTTTGCCCGATCGCCAAAAAGTATCCGAGCTGTAGCAGCATCTCCGGCTGCTTCCTGCCTCCGGAAGCGAAGTTGAGAACTACGAGGCGCTTTCCGGTAGCGTGTGCAATTCGCTTCAGCGTCGGCGACTTCTCATCTAGGGCGGAGAGCCAGAAATGGAACGCGACCGATCCTCCAAACACGCCTACGACCAGTTCGTCCTGGGCAGGTTTATAAGGGTACTCGTGCAAAGACCAGAATCCGTGGCTGTTGACCGTTAGCCGGTGGTAATAGTCGGGCAGGTAGCCGAGGCCGGTGATGCGGTCCTTGTAAAAACCTTCCTCCCAGAGCGTATCGAATCGCAACCCCTTCACGGTGTTGGATCCGAAGTACGGATGCAGGACCATTTTCGTGCGTACAGGGTCCCCTCCCGGGTTCGCATCTCGATCGCCGGGTGGAGAAAAGGACGCTTCACGCGTCCAGATCCAGGATCCGGTGGTGACGCGGAAAAAGACGCCAGCGATCATCTCTGCAAAGGCGAGATTGAACAGCACGACTAGCAGCCATGCGCATGCTCGTATCCAGATGCCTCTCCGAGGGGCAGTGGCGTACATTAAAGGGCTAAAGTTACAAAATACACGTTAAGGATGCTCTTTTTGGCGCCCCATATTGGAAAGGTGAGTGTTAGGCCGCTAACCATATTGATGAAGGCGCACCAATGGGAATCAGGCTACACCCCAAGAATCCTATCGCTTCGATGTCTGCTCGTAGGCCGCCAGGACTGTGTCAGTAGGCCCGAATTCTATCATCCGACCACGTTCGAAGAGCATCGCCTTGTTGCACCATTGTCGCACGATCGCGGTGCTGTGCGATGCGACCAGCAGTACGCTAGTCCGTTCAACGAAGCCTCTCAGGCGCGCTTCCGCACGTTCCAGGAACGCGGCATCGCCGGTCCCGATAAATTCGTCCATCAGCAGTATCTCCGAGGTAACGGATGTCGTGATGGCAAACGCGAGCCTTACGAGCATGCCGGTGGAATAGGTACGAACAGGCATGGTGATGTACTCGCCAAGTTCACAGAACTCGGTGATTTCATCGATCCGCTCCTCGATCTCGTCGTCGGATAGGCCTAGCAGCGAACCGCGAACCCGAATCATCTCGAGACCCGTGGCATCGGTAGCGATTCCCTCCATCATGTTGAAGAGGGACATGATCCGGCCGTCGGTAAGCACGTCCCCGACCGTGGGCTCGTAGATCCCCGCGACCACACGAAGCAGGGATGTCTTCCCCGCTCCATTGTGGCCTACCAGCCCGACGCGGTCTCCGTCGGACAGCGTGAACGACACATCCTCCAGCGCGCGCACCGTGACGACCCCCGGTTGATCATGGCGGACGTTCCCTCCGACGCCAACTCTGCCGCGCGTGATCAATTGCGATACCTTGTCGATCACAATGCGATTGCGCAGAGAACGGGAACTTATGTCGTAAATCGGGAACTCCAGGGTGACGGATGCGAGGGAGACTCGGTCTGACATGGCGATTTCTCAGAGCCAGAACGGCACGCGGGCACGGCATCGTACAAAAAGGCCGAAGCACAGGAGCCAGCCAAACACTGCAAGAACTGCAGCGACCACCCAGGCGGTTAGAGCCGGCGTTTGGTTGAGGAATGGGGCTCGCGCTACCTCAAGGACCGACGTCAAGGGGTTCAGTTCGATGATCATGCGAGCCCGCGGCCCGAGCTGCTCCGGGTCATAGTAAACGGGCGTGAGCCAGATCAGTACGCTGAACGCATTCTGGATCAGAAGCGGGAAATCCCGGAACCGTGCCGAAAGAACTGCTGCAGCCAGCCCCATCCAGGCTACGTTTGCGATGAGAAGTGCAATCCCTGCGGGTATTAGGAGGTAGGCAGCGCCTGGAACGACGTTGAAGGAAATTGCTGCGACGACGAACACCACGATCGTATGTGCATACAGGATGGCATTACGCCAAAGAGTGAGCATCAGGTATGTCCAGAGCGGCCGCTTTACTTGAAGGATTGCAGAGCTCATCAGGATGAACGCATTTGCTCCCTCGTTGACGACTCCGGAGAGGAATGCCCACGTCACGACGCTGATGCATAAGAACGGAAGGAAGCGTTCGAGAGGGAGTTTGAAGAGGAACGACAGGACGAAACCCATGACGATAATCTGTATCGCCATGCTGAGCGTTACCCAGAACGGCCCCAATGTTGAACGCCGATAACGTTGCTTGACCTCGGATATCCCCAGTACGTACCAAATTCGCCAGTTTCGAGTTCCGTCGACGAGGTCGCGCGCAGCTAGCAGGATCTGGCGCCGCAACGAGGGGCTCATGGTGCGGTACCAGATGGTTTGTAGAGAGCATCCTGATCCCTCAGGACTTCGACCATCTGCGCGAATGCCTCGCGGATGGTCTCGCGATCGTCGCGCTGCCATACCAAGCGTTGCCAGGGACGTGCAAACGGCAGCTGCTTACCAATCTCGAATCCTTCTACGAGAAGATTGGACGTACTTGTAAGTGGCGCGCTGTTCAAGGGAAAGAAAGTGATGTATCGGCAGGCTTCGTTGTGGCAGCAAAGCTCAACGGGGCCATGCATGACCGCGAGATTGACATAAGCTCGCTCGTACAGGGCCATTCGCAAGTGCAGGCTCCACGATGCCGCGTGGCAAATGGCGTACCTGCTCACGCCGGCCGGGATTCGCCCGAGTGCAGTATCGGTGTCGAGCACGAACGCCACCACATAACAGTCGGGATCAAGGCTGTCCGCAAAAGCGACCCATTCTCCGATGTTGCTGTTTCGGGCCGGTGTGTACGCGTACTGGCGGAGCGTGATCAGGACGAGCTTACGTGAATCCGGCATCGCAGCGACAAACCGGTCTGCGTACTTCAGGGCGCAACGCGGGGCCTTGAGAAGAGGGAAGATTACCTCGCCCGCCAGCGCGGCATCGCGGACTGTGCGAGCAGGAGGTGCGATCGGAAACGACACTTCCCATCCGGCCGGAAACTTATGGCGAGCGAACAGCAAATACAAAGCCCACGCGTGCGTTCGCGACGAACATACCGTGTAGCCCGCGCAGGTTGGCAGCAGCCCGATGGCAGGAATGACGAGGTTGTGCAGCCGCCAGCGCCTTGCGTGCTCGTCCACTACTGCGTCATAATCCGGTCGTTCGAGACGCATCCCAGCTCTTTTCCCGGGAACGATCACCACATGTATCTGGGCCAGACCGCGTCGGCGGCGTTCCAGCTCCGCTGCGCTGAGGAAAATGGCCATATCGTACGCAATCGGGCAAATCTGCAGGTCGTAGAAAAAGTAAAGCGTATGCTTGCTGTCGGTCTCGACGGCAGGCAACCGTCGGAAGAGCGCTGCGGTGGCGGACGTCACTCCACCCACTGCTGCGGCGATTGCATTTCGGATGAGCCGACCAAGTCTGGAGACAGGCATCGAAAGCTCGTTGCGCGCGCGCTGCAACACCCACGACCAGCCCCGTTGCTGCGTCCAGTGCAGTGCAAGAAGCAGGCGTCGGACAATCGTAAACTTGGCTTTGGAGGGCGATACGCTGGCCATGGACTGCATTAATCCTGTTCAAACGCACTCTTGTAGTCGCGCCTGCGTCCGGGATCCTGGTCTTCCTTGTACAGCAGGCAGTTCTCTACCACCAGGACATCAATACCGGTCCCCATGAAGCAGTTGAAAGCGTCTTCAGGAGTACAGACGATAGGTTCCCCGCGAACATTGAAGCTCGTGTTGACGAGAACAGGGCAGCCCGTTAGATCCTTGAAACGCTCCAGCAGCGCGTAAAATCGTGCGTTGGTCTCCCGATGGACTGTCTGGACACGAGACGAGTAGTCCACATGTGTGACCGCCGGGATTTCCGAGCGTGATACGTTGAGCTTGTCAATGCCGAATAATGCCTGCTCGTCCGCAGTCATCTGGCGTCTTCGCGTCGATTTCACGTCTGCGACGTACAGCATGTAGGGGCTGTCCGTATGCAGATCGAACCACTCCTCCAGGCTTTCCCGCAACACGGCCGGGGCGAAAGGCCGGAAACTCTCGCGGAACTTGACTTTGAGATTGAGGAGCTTCTGCATGCTCGGCGAGCGAGGGTCTCCGAGTATCGATCTGGCACCCAGTGCCCTTGGGCCAAATTCCATCCGGCCCTGCATCCATCCCACAGCCTTTCCCGCCGATAGAACATCCGCTGTGGACCGGAGAAGCGCGTCTTCGCCGAGTACGGTAAAGTTGGCCCCCAAATTTCGAAAGCGTTCTTCCACGTCGCTTTGCGCAAAGCGCGGCCCCAGGAAGCTCCCGGACATTCCGTCCATTGTTGAGATTGGGACGCGTGGCTGACGACGATACAGGTGGTGGGCGCCAAGCGCGGCGCCAAGCGCCCCCCCAGCATCGCCGGAGGCAGGCTGAATCCAGATTCTGGAGAAGCTTCCATCCCTGAGAAGCTTTCCATTTGCTACGCAGTTAAGGGCGACCCCGCCTGCCAGACACAGGTTTCGCATTCCTGTCTCCCGGGCAAGGGCCTGCGCCAGACGCAGCACGACTTCTTCCGTCACCGCTTGTATGGATGCCGCGATGTCCATGTGGAACTGCGTCAGGGGTTCCGCTGGCCTTCGGGGCGGATGACCAAACAGCGAGTCGAAACGGGCGCTAGTCATTGTTAACCCTGTGCAATAGTTGAAATACTTCTGGTCCAGGCGAAACGTGCCATCCTGTTTCAGATCGATAAGATGCGCCAGAATCGTGTCGACGAAGCGAGGTTCACCGTAGGGTGCTAACCCCATCAGCTTGTACTCCCCCGAATTCACCTTGAAGCCGGTATAGAAGGTAAATGCTGAATACAGCAGTCCGAGGGAGTGCGGGAAATGGAGTTCCTTAACCACCTCAAGGTCCGATCCACGTCCGATCGCGACGGATGTGGTTGCCCATTCCCCGACGCCGTCCATGGTAAGCACTATTGCCTCGTCAAAAGGCGAGGCGAAGTACGCACTCGCCGCGTGGCTGAGATGGTGCTCCGAGAACAACAATTTCAAATGAGGATTGAAGTGAGCATCAAGCTGGCGCAACTCGCGCACCAGAAGATCCTTCTGGAAAAGCTTCTCCCGAAGCCATAGCGGTATTGCTGTGCGGAACGACTGAAAGCCGCGAGGAACGAACGCAAGGTGCGTTTCGACCAGCCGTTCGAATTTCAGAAACGGTTTGTCGTAAAACACAACATGTTCGATGTCACTAAGCTGTATACGTTGCTCATCCAGACAGTACGTGATCGCATTGATCGGAAACCCGGAATCATGCCTCTTGCGCGTAAAGCGTTCTTCCTGCGCGGCGGCTACGATCCTGCCATCGTCAAGGAGCACGGCTGCGCTGTCGTGATAAAAGGCCGAAATTCCTAGGATGCGCACAGGCTGGCCTGCCTTAGAAAATCGTGTACAAGAACGGTGCAACCGCCGACCCCTTGGTGCCCACGATCAATCCGCCCAAAATGACCATCATGACGAAGATTGGTACCAACCAGTACTTCTTGCGAGATTTCAAGTATGACCAGAGCTCGCTTAGAAAAGACATGACTTTTCTCAGAACTGGTCAAGAAATGATGCGGGGCTGGGACCTGGCGGCTCTCGCTTGACCCAGTAAGATTTGGCGTGCGGATCGAAACTCAAGCTTAGGGGGCGTCGCCCCGTGATACGCATCAAAAGCCCAATGGGCAGGAAAACCACAAAGTACATTAGCGCGAGCACAACCGGAGTAACCACGTGGTGAAGGAGTAAGCCGAACCGAAACCAGATGACGTTTAGCGGATGCAATAAACGCGGAGCGAGGGCCGCGACAATGCCGAATGCCGCCGCCCCACCAACCCAAACCCATTCGAGGCGAGCGGAAGCCAACCAAATGTAGACGAAAACAAGACCGCATACAACGGCAAACACCGCGCCGAAGGCTCTGTCGGAACCAATCGCGGTATTGTCGTCTTTGGTCACCGCCTCATTCACGCTGGTGTGATTGGCCATTTACCCTGAAGTAGTTTAAGTCGCGTTTGGACTTGGCGACGAATCCTAAGATCGCCAACTATGTATTACTCTGTATATAGTACCACTTTACAGAAGGTTGTCTTTCTACAATGAGCTATCTGTCGCGTCTCGGGGTGGACCCCGCGCTCGGGAAGCAAGTCTTCAGCAATAACTTGGAGCGCGTAACTATTTCGGTCGTCGTTCCATGTTATCGAAGCACTGCGACTATCGTTCGCACGATTGAATCTATTCTCGACCAAAGCTTTCCGCCCACTGAAGTCATTCTCGTTGAGGATGCAAGCGGTGACGAAACGCTGGATCTACTTCGGCGTTCGACTCAGGGCGACGCGCGGATTCGCGTGATCGAAAGGAAAGTGAACGGTGGGGTTGCGACGGCCCGCAATCTGGGGTGGGACGAGGCAACTGGAAAGTACGTTGCATTTTTAGACTCCGATGCCACGTGGCATCGACAGAAACTCGAGATTCACGCCGCATTCATGGAGCGGCACGATGATATTGCCCTATCCGGAACTGCGCATCATGTGCTTGCCGATGTAAAGCCCTTGGAACTGATTCGAGACTCCCCAGAGTTCCGGCGCATCAGCTTCGCGGACTTGCTCTGGCGAAATCGTTTCGTCACGAGCTCTGCCATGGTTCGGAGGGGCCTGCCGTTCCGATTTCGAAATGGACAGCGGCACATGGAAGACCATCGCCTATGGCTTGAGATCGCCAACGCCGGGTATCACATTGCGCTTCTGGACGCGCCGCTTGCTTACCACCACAAGCCAGATTTTGGCGCTGCTGGGTTGAGCGCTGAACTTGCTGCAATGGGAAAAGCCGAACTTGGGAACTACCTCGCACTTCGCGAGACAAATGCAATCGGAACCCTGAAATACTTGACGTTGGTCGTATGGTCCCGGGTGAAATTTCTGCGTAGATTTGTCGTCGTTGCGATTCGACGAGCAACACGAATCTGAGCGGAGTGGGATGGTCCGCCCAAAGGCGTAACCTCTGGTATTCGTCGCAGTAGTGAATCCATATGGTCCGCGCGACTATCTCCCGTACCGGTTCTCTAATCGCTCGATATCGTCCTCGCCAAGATAACTCCCCGACCGCACCTCGACAATGAATAGCGGCGCCGTCCCGGGGTTTGCCAGCCGGTGCTTCATCCCCAGCGGGATGAACGTGGACTGGTTCTCCTTCCGCGTCAGCCGTTCGCTGCCGCGCGTCAAACGCGCAGTCCCCAATACCACCACCCAGTGCTCTCTTGATGATTTGGTATGAGTCATACTAATACTTAATACGTATTTTAAGTTTTATTTAAAATTTCTAAAGCTTTAATTACAAGTAGCCAAATACGGGCCGCAAGGGCGCTACTTAAGTGGACGGCCCAGGAACTGGCGGATTCAAGCGGAGTCGCGATCTCAACAATCAAGCGCTTGGAGTTGATGCCTGGCGTTCCTTCTGGTCAGGTGAGGATTCTGGCCGCGATCCAGTCAGCCTTGGAGGGTGCCGGGATCGAATTCATTGGTAGCCCTGAAGATGCGCCTGGCGTACGTCTTCGATCTAGGGGTAGATAAGCAATGTCCGAGAGCGCAAACAAGCCGAACAGCGAGCCTTTAACCGAGCTTGCCGCGGCCGCATCGATCGGTGAGCTGCTTGGTGTCACCCCCATTTTGCCCGGAGAGTCGGAGGCAAGTTATAGGGCGGGGCTTAACGCTGTGATTGAGGAGTTAGATGCCAAGACTACGTTGCAGGTCTACCTTGCAGAAAAGATCTACGACTGTCTCTGGTGGATCCGCAGGTACGAGGATCAAAAGCGTATAACCATCATTTCCGAGATGGCCCATCAAACGGAGAAGGGATTTAGCCGAGACCTTACCCAAAAGAAAATTGATGTCCGCGAAGCGCTGCTTGGCGACAATATCAACTCAAGGGTAATGAAGATAATTGGCGAAGTCGGTCACTCGATTGAATCTCTAAGACAGTTGGCATACGCAAAAAAGCGCGAGGAGATCATGCAGCTCGATCAGCAGATCGCGCTTCAAGTCAAGATCCTCGCAAGCTTTCAGGGTTCGTATGAGTTGGCCTTTAATCGCAAATTAAACATTGAACGCCTCATGCTTCAAAATGCGCTCATGCGCAGAGACCTCGGTGCGATCGATGAGGTAATCGATGATTCTCTAAAAGAGACTGCTGCATCAAAGGGAACGTCAGGTGGTAAGCCCAAGGCAGCGCGCCGCAAATAGGGCAAACGCCCGCAAGTCTACTGGCCCTAAAACCATCTGGGGTAAGTCTCGGTCTTCCCTAAATTCCACCAAGCACGCTTTAACCCAAAAGGTTGACGCCTCGCCCTGGGGTGAGTACTTAAAGACCCTTGCTGACCTCCTTTTGGAAGATGGGATCGATCCCACAAAGGCATACGATCTTGCCAAGAAGATATTGGACTACGAGCGCAACGTAGAGTACCAACGTAAAAGATTTTTGGATCTCAAGGAGGGTAGGGGGTTGCAGTACGAGACCCCGATCGCAGCACTTGCCGATATCTACGTTGCTGGCGTTCTAGATCAGGCAAGTGAGAGAAAAAATCCCATCTTTGAAGAAAAGCTCGATAAAGAGATGGCAAGGTTCTTCAGGTCCCTTGCGGCAAAGGAGATGAGAGACGCCAAGCGAGGGGCCGAGAGGGATGTTCGCAATGCCGATCGCCACCACAGGCGCTCAGCTAACCAGCTGATCAAGTGCCTCCGAAACTTCAATTAATTTACAAAACGAAGCCAATTTCCGGGGGTGGGTAGGAGTTAGGTATAGGGATACAGTGAGCTGTGTGGGGGAGAGGGATGCTATTTCCCCTTATCGCCCCCCTTCGCAGTATTTGACAAATGCGATACTTGTAAAACAACTATCTCAAATCTTACTAAGAGCTCCCTATGGCTATCGCTATTCGTCTTAGTCCTGAAATCGAGCAACGGCTCGAACATCTGGCGTCCCAGACAGGGCGCGCAAAGTCCGACTACCTGCGCGAACTCATCGAAGCCGGGCTTGATGATCTGGAAGATTTCTATTTTGCGGACGCCGCCATGGAGCGTATTCGTAAAGGCCAGGAGACCATTTTCGAGGCTTCAGACGTAAGAGAGTCGCTTCAGCCGTAGAGTCCGCTTGCGGAGATGTATTTGATCACGGATCGTGGCAGCAGGCCATCAAGTGCACTTCCTAGCCTGATCCTTTCTCGTATTGATGTGGACGAGACCGCATCTGGATTTGCCGGGACCCATGTGATTTCCGCGCCTTCGCTTAATAGCACTTCCGATACGCTCTTACTTATCGTATTCGGTCTAGCGCATACGGCAAGATCAACCTGGTGGATTAACCACTGCCAGCGTGACCAGGTTAGGAAATTCTGTAGTTGATCCTCTCCCAGAATCCAGATCAACTTCCTGCCAGGGCACTCCCGCTGCAGAGTCAGAATGGTGTCTGCCGTGTAGTTTGAACCTCCGTTTTTAGCAGCGATGATCTCCCGATCGTCAGCGATCATTCTCGGGTCGCCCAACTCGTGTAATGCGAGCTTTGTCATTTGAAGCCTATCATCCGCCGAAGCAGCTGCGGGTTTGTGTGCCGGATCGCCTGTCACAATCCAACGCACTTCATCAAGATTTAGTTCGTCCGCGACAGCCTGTGCAATCGCAATGTGTGCCCGGTGTACGGGATCAAACCGTCCTCCGAATAGGCCGAGAGGACGGCTTTCTGTTGGACCTTGGCCAGGCTTAGATCCAGTCACGGGGTTTGATTGCCTCGTAGATCTTGGCCTCTGGAGAGCCGGGCTCAGGGCTCCAGTTAT
>JACCDJ010267880.1_pt1 | contig 13662 bp, 13 predicted proteins | sample 7444481 | NCBI WGS metagenome assembly JACCDJ01 (sample SAMN15323435, study PRJNA562643) | freshwater metagenome | isolation source: river surface water | place: USA:Blue River Watershed | collected 2017-08-15 | reverse complement strand
GATTCGTTCAATATTGATTCTCTGATAGAGCAGAATGAAAAAAAGCGCTAATGCCAACATCAATGGATCCAATCTCTTGCGACGAATATTAAGTAAATTCTGGCGCTTGATAAATAGGGAAGCCCCTGGGGAGAGGCAAGTTGAGCTATTCGCGAGTGACGTTGGCGCCAAGTGCGCGAAGCTGCTCTGCAAAGAGCGGATAGCCGCGATCCACATGGAATGCGCCATCAACAGTTGTTTCACCCTCTGCAACGAGTGCCACTAGTACAAGGCCAGCACCTGCACGAATATCTGTTGCCTCAACAGGTGCGCCAGAGAGCTGTGGGATGCCGTCGATAGAGGCATGGTGGCCATCGACTGTGATCTGTGCTCCAAGGCGGATAAGTTCATTGACGAACATGAAGCGTGACTCAAATACATTTTCTGTAACAATTGCATGGCCATCTGCAACTGCATTCATTCCGATAATGAAGGGAAGTAGATCAGTTGCAAATCCTGGATAGGGAAGTGTGGATACATCCACAGCGCGAGGACGGTGATCCATCTTTACCCGCACTCCATCTGCAGTTGATGTGATGATTGCACCTGCGGCAGATAATTTATCGAGCATAACCTCCATGTGATCAGCTCGTGCACCATGAATAGTGATATCTCCTTGAGTCATCGCAGCTGCAAACGCCCATGTGCCGGCGATGATGCGATCTGTGATGACTCGATGAGTTACAGGCTTGAGCTCTGAGACACCAGTGATAGTAATCAGTGGTGTTCCAAGTCCTTCAATCTTTGCACCCATTGCGATAAGGAATTCTCCGAGATCGACGATATCGGGTTCGCGAGCTGCGTTATCAATTGTTGTCACACCGCGAGCAAGAACTGCAGCGGTCATGATGTTTTCGGTTGCGCCAACGCTAGGAAAATCAAGTGTGACATCAGAGCCGGTAAGGCCATCGGGGGCTTCAGCTATAACATAGCCATGTTCAATATGGGCTTTTGCTCCCATGGATTCAAGTCCGCGGATATGAAAATCAATTCCGCGAGAACCAATTGCATCTCCACCAGGAAGTGCGACCTCAGCTGCTCCAAGACGAGCAACAAGTGGGCCCAAGACATTGATTGAAGCGCGCATCTTGCGGACAAGTTCATAATCAGCACGGTGTGAGGGCTCGGCAGGGACATCGATATGAAGGCTCTGGCCATCGCGTATGACGGTGCAGCCAAGGCGAGTCAGTAGATCGCTCATGATGTCCACATCGGCGATATCAGGAACGTTGGTGATGGTGCTCTTGCCCTGGGCCAGCAGAGAGGCCGCCATAAGCTTTAGAACCGAGTTCTTGGCCCCTGTGACAGTGACTTCGCCCTTGAGGCAGGCTCCGCCGACGATTCTGAAACGATCGTGGCTCTGGCTCATGGGTGGATTCTATCCTCACGGGTAGCAGAATCCCCTCAGCCGATTAGGCTAGGGACATGGTTAATCTGACACGCATTTACACAAAGACAGGCGATGATGGAACTACAGCTCTTGGAGATATGAGCCGTACTTCCAAGAATGATCCTCGACTAGAAGCCTATGCAACAGTTGATGAAGCAAATTCAGCAATCGGCGTTGTTCTCTCAGTAGATGAGCTTCCTGAAAATGTTCGCATCCTCTTGGTGCGCATTCAGAACGATCTCTTTGATGTGGGAGCAGACCTCTGCACACCTGTTATTGATAAGCCAGCATTTGAACCTCTTCGAGTTCTAGAAAGTCAGATTACCTATCTCGAAGATTCTATCGATGCATACAATGCAGATCTTGCACCACTTCGCTCATTTGTTCTTCCATCAGGAACTGCAGCGGCGGCACATCTGCATGTTGCTCGCACCGTAGTTCGTCGTGCCGAGCGACGCACGTGGAGTGCAATTCACGCATTTGGAGGTGGAGTCAATCCACTCACAGCCCAGTACCTCAACCGTCTCTCAGATCTTCTCTTTGTGTTGGCCCGTGTTGCCAATAAAGAGATCGGAGATCAGTTGTGGGTTCCAGGAGCAAATCGCTAAGTTCGCCAGCATTTGGCAGATAGCTACGGGGTTACTTCAACCTTCTTATAGGTAACTCGTGGGGCATTTGGATCACGAGCCTCTTGATGGCAGATCACTGAAGCTACCTTTGCTCGACCACCAGCTGTTGCAGATTCTGGAGCGACGGTAATGATCGTCTTAATTTCTCGTGCCTTACTTGCTGCATGAGCAGTATTGAGGTTGCCCAGCTTTACATTGTCTCCGCCGTAGATATCGGTGAAGACCTCCCACCATGTGCAGCCAGGCTCTGAGGCGACTTGAACTGCCCCGCATATAAATTCTTCGCAGTCTCTGATTTGTAGCGCCAGTGGCTTGCTTGCTGAGATGATTCCGACTAACTCTTTACTCGTTGGAATCTTTGCATAAACATCACCTTCGGCTACAAATCCCTTGGGTGGCCATACTGGCTTAGGTGAAGGAGTTACGCGAACTTTCTTCTTTGCCGTCTTCTTAGGTGCTGGCTTCTTCGTTGCCGTGGGCTTTGCAGATGCAGATGCAGATGCAGATGCAGTTGGCTTGGCAGTGGCAGTTGGTTTTGCAGAGGCAGTCGCTTTAGCCGTTGGGGTAGCGCTTGCCGCCAATGAAGGAGCTGCTGCCAGCGCAGAGATAAATAATGCTGCAACAAGGGTGCGCGCTAGTCGCGATCCCACTTGAAGGTGCGGATCGCCAGGATTGTTCCTGCAATAAGCCATGCCCCAATAATCGCAAATGTTCGCCCAGTCTCCCAATTGCCGACAATTTCACGCTCAGCAAAGCCATCTGGAAGGAAGACAGAGCGCATGCCTTGGGTGAACCACTTCAAGGGGAATATGGCAGCAATCTGCTGCATCCAGGCAGGCAGTTCGGTGAAGACAAAGAAGACTCCACTAAAGAATTGAAGGATGATCACAACAGGGGAGACGATTGCAGATGCGCTTCGAGCATTCTTGGGAACACTTGAAAATGCCACACCTAGAAGAGTGGAGACGATCGATCCCAAAATAATGATTCCTGCAAATATCAGCCACTTAGAAGACTCGGTCGGAAGTTCTACTCCGAAGAAGGCAACACCTGCAGCCATCAGAAGAGCCACCTGAATTACCATACTGACAGCGACAAGAATTGCCTTGCCAATGAAGTAGCTCGTTGCTGGCATCGGTGTGCCGCGCAGTCTCTTGAGAGCACCTAGATCTCGCTCGATAGGAATATAGATTGCTATCTGTTGAAAACCGGTATTCACAAGTGCCGATGCAATCATTCCTGCAACGAAGTATTGGCTAAAGCTCACACCCGCTGCCATCTCTTGATCAAAGACAGAGCCAAAGATTGCAAGCAGGATAAGAGGAAAGAGCATTGTGAAGACGACGGATTCGCGTTGACGAGAGAATTGCTTAATCTCTAGCTTGCCTCGCTTGATGCCAATAGCGATTGCGCCAGGAAGTGGGCTGCTTACTCTTCTATTCACTTCGCAGCTCCGATCATGGTTAAGTAAATATCTTCAAGAGAAGGTCTGCGAACAGTCAGCTCTGGTATCTCTCCACCAAACTTGGCAGACAGATCCTGCACCACTTGAGTTGGGTTAGAGCTCTCATGAGTGCGTAATTGACCATCTTCGCGCCAAGAAATTATCGCCTTTGCATCCGCGCGACCACCTAAAAGCGCGGGGGTAGATATCTCAATAACCTCACCGTTATTCATAACCGCCACGCGATCGGCTAACTCCTCTGCCTCATCAAGGTAATGGGTTGTAAGAAGAATCGTTGTTCCCTCATCGCGCAATCGCTTGATGAGCTCCCAGAAAGCTCGTCGCGCTTCAGGATCAAAGCCCGTTGTTGGCTCATCGAGGAAGAGGAGCTCAGGATTTCCAACTATGCCAAGTGCAACATCGAGGCGACGTCTCTGTCCACCTGAGAGAGATCGCGCACGATCATGAGACTTATCGGCAAGACCCACGAGGTTAATGACCTCTTCTGGGTCGCGGGGATTGGAGTAATAGGAGGCAAAGTGAGAGATGGCTTCAAGAGCGGTGAGCTCAGCTGTATCTTGCGTGCTCTGTAAGACGATTCCGATGCGATCGCGCCAAGCAAGCCCAGGACGTCCTTTGACGGCAGGGTCGGTTCCTAGGACAGATATAGAGCCGCTATCTGCGCTGCGAAAGCCCTCGAGAATCTCCACTGTTGTGGTCTTACCTGCGCCATTAGGGCCAAGGATGGCGAAAATCTCGCCTTGATTAATGGTGAGCGAGAGATCTTTTACAGCTACAAATGCGCCATAACTCTTCTTCAGCCCAGAGATTTCAATGACCGGCTTCATATCGCAATCATCCTACAGAGTTGGCAAAAGTGCGAGAAAATAGCGAGTGTGAGCCCTCGTAAGAACTACCCGAAGAATCGTCGCCCTAATAGCGATGAACCAGAACTTCGCGGGGTTCCATCTACTCAATCATTTGAAGAAGATGATTTAGGCCTCTGGATTGTTCGCAAACTCACTGGATCAAGTGCGAATAAACCATACAGATGTCCCGGTTGTGATCAGATGATTCCAATGGCAACGCCACATACTGTTGCTTGGCTAGAAGGCGATGAAGATGGCCGTCGCCATTGGCATAATGCATGTTGGTCTAAGCGCAACAATCGTCGCCCGAACACTGAAAGAACTCGAAACGCGCCTCGATATTAATTGGATACTAACTCAGACGACCACGCATCAATTTAAGGACCTTCACAATTAAACGGTCAGTACTATTTTTTCGATTGAAGCTGGTGATTGCTAGCGGCATTTGAAAGCGCGCGCGAACAACTGATCGTGGATAGGTAAATTCAAGTAAACCCTCGGGTCCGTGAATGCGACCATAGCCGCTATCTTTCGTGCCACCAAAGGGGACCGAGGCAACAGATGCAAATGAGATTGTTGAGTTAATAGCAACCATTCCACAGTTGAGCTCTGATGCGATTGCACGACCACCTCGACGAGACCAGACGGAGGCGCCAAGACCATAGCGTGATGCATTAGCGAGAGCAATCGCCTCATTCATATTTGATACCCGGTTGATAACAAGGGTTGGGCCAAAGGTCTCATCAGTTATTGCTCTTGAATTCTCAGGGACATCAAGCAAGATGATTGGCTGAACAAAGGGAGCCTTAATCGACTTTAAGCTACCAAGGGCGAGCGTTCCGCCTTTCTTAATTGCATCTTTCACGTGGGATTGAATGACAGCTATCTGTGTAGGCATTGTGGCAGGGCCGTAGTTGGCAGATGATGGATCTCCGGCGCTAATCTCACTGGCGATAGCAACAACTTTTGCAATAAAGATATCTGCAATCTTCTCATCTACATAGACGCGCTCAGCGCCGATGCAGGTCTGGCCCGCATTAGACATTGCAGACCAGACCGTGGCATCTGCAGCTCTTGCGATATCGGCATCACTTGCAACGATAACTGGATCTTTACCACCACACTCTGCGATAAGTGGCGTTAATGACTGCGCACAGAGCGCTGCGACTTTCTTTGCAGTTGCTGTGGAGCCGGTAAAGGCCACCTTCTTTACTCCACTGGTACAGAGCGCAGCACCGGTATCGCCCAAACCTGTCACGACCTGAAATATCTCTTCATCATTGGCAGCACGTGCAAAGAGGTCGGCTAGAACTATGCCCACACCAGGTGTGTATTCACTTGGCTTGAAGACAACTGTGTTTCCTGCTGCGAGTGCGTAGGCGATAGAACCAATAGGTGTGAAGACTGGATAGTTCCAAGGGCCGATAACGCCAACAACTCCCAGGGGGGAGCGCTCTACAGCGACAAACATATTTGCCATCAGCAATCCAGGGCTGCGACGAGATTCACGAAGGAGAGATTCCGCATTACGTGCAGCCCATGCGATGTGATGTGCCGCGAGTGCAATCTCAAGCTTTGCATCACTATGAGGCTTTCCAGTCTCAAGCGATACTAAATCTGCAAGTTGATCGATCTCCTTTAACATCAGAGCGCTAAATTCAAGTAAGACCTTTCGTCGCGCACGAGCACTTGCTTGGCTCCAACGAGGAAAGGCCCCATCGGCTATAGCAACTGCTGCAGCAACATCCTTTGAAGACATTGCCGGATATGTGCCCACGATCTCGTTATTGACCGGATTGTAGGAATGAAAGGTTTTAGCCATAGAGAAAGACTAGACTGCCCCTTATGTCGGAACCTATCCGCCCCAGCACCGTGTTGCCCGCTATTCGCACACCTTTTACCATCACTACCGCCGATGGTCAGAGCCTCATTGGTGAAGTCAGTGCGCCTCTAGATAATCCCACCTCTGCGATTCTGACATTTCATCCCAATCCAACAGGCGGAGGGATGATGGATAGCCACGTATATAAGAAGGCATCTAATCGGCTGCCTGCTATGGCTGGAATTACTGTGGTTCGCTTTAACACACGCGGCACTACCAGCGAAGCGGGAACGAGCAGCGGTGAATACGACAATGGCCGTGCAGAGAAATATGATGTCCAAGCTTCGATTGATTACTGCTTCGACGTTCTCAAATTGCAAGAAGTGTGGATTGTGGGCTGGTCCTTTGGAACCGAGATTGCCCTCGCTCATGCACGGGACCCACGCATCAAGGGGTTGATTTTGTTAAGTCCACCGTTGATGAAGGTTGAAGAATCTGATCTGCAATTCTGGGCAGAAGATGGACGCCCAATCACGGCGCTTGTGCCAGAACATGATGATTACCTTAAGCCTGATGAGGCGCGAAAGCGTTTTTCGGTGATTCCTCAACTCAATCTCATCGCAGTAGATGGCGCAAAGCACCTATGGGTTGGCGAACCATACGTTCATCGAGTCTTAAGTGAGATAACTGCAATCGTTGCACCGCAACGTCTGCCACTGCCTACAGAGATTTAATTCTGCTCAGCGCGAGGAATCACTACTTCCTCAAGGATCAAGATAATCGATGCTGCTACTGGTACTGCGAGAAGACCGCCGACTAAACCAAGTAGTGAGGTTCCAACCAGCGCTGAGATGATGGTGACAGCTCCAGGAAGAGCAAGGGTGCGACGCATTACCTTTGGTGCAATCAGATAGTTCTCAACCTGAACGTAGAGAACATAGATCACAAAGCCCACAAGTCCGATAGTGACTGATTGAGTTGCAGCGATGATCGTAAAGATTGAAGCGCCAATAAAGTGGCCAATCAAAGGAATAAGTCCGCAGAAGAAAACCAAGATTCCGATTGCAACCGGTGATGGCATTCCTAACACAAGTGCTGCAACTGTCATAAATGTTCCAGCTAAGAATGAGATCAAAATCTGGCTTCCAACAAATGCGCCAACTCGAGAGATTACCGCATTTGTCAGAAGAGTAATTCGTGGGCGACGGCTCGCTGGGACGAGCTTGAGTGCCATCTCGGTGGCTTGCTGTAGTGAGACGATGAAGTAGAGAGTTAAAACAAGAATTGTCAGGCCGGTAAATGTTCCTGAAAGCACGGTCTTGCCAACACCAATGACTCCGCCAAAAGCCGAGACCAGAATTGTTCCATCAGAGGTCAGGCTTGTGACCTTCTTCTGGATTGCATCGATAACTGCATATTGATCATTGATAGATGCAATTGTCGGATTGGATTTGAGGTCTTGCAAGAGCGATGGTGCGATGTTGATCAAATGTGCAGTCTGATTAACAAGCGGTGGCACCAAGAGCGCAAGGAAGATTCCAACAAATGCGAGAACTCCAACAAAGATTATTGCCACAGCAAGATTGCGACTTGCACCACGACGGCGAATAGCCTCAACAGCAGGATTGAGACCCATAGCCAAGAAGAGGGAAATCAAGATAATGACAAAGACTTGACTTGCTCCAGCAAGTGCTCGAAGCAAGACAAAGGCGGTAAGTGCACCTGCTGTTGCTAGAAAACCAAAGTAGAAGGGGTGACCTCGATCGATGGGAGCGCCGGTTTCACCATAGGAAGGTGTGACCGGTGCCTCTTTCTTGGTGCGCTTAACAGCTGCCGTGGTCCGCTCTTTAAATGCCATAGTTCATTGTAATGTGCGAGAGAATGGGTTTATGGCTTTAAGAATCACTGGCGTCGGCGAAGAGATCGCAGCAGTCGCTGGCCTGCCATGGAATCAGAGCCTGGAGCTCTGGCCTGAAGATCCGTTGCTGGCTGAAAAGCGCGGTATTTCTCGCCATATTGTCCGCCTCGTCCGCTCGACTGATGACCCTGAATCAGAGGTCTATGCAGTCAAGGAGACCGTCTCGGAGTTCGCCAATCGCGAATACAAGATTTTGCGCGAGCTCAAGCAGCTCGATGCACCGAGTGTGCAATCCATCGCGGTTATTGAGGGGCGAACAGATAAGAACAACGAAGAACTTCCATGCGCTCTCGTCACACGCTTCTTGCCCTTCTCGTTGCCATACCGTGTTCTGCTCAGTGGTAAAGATGTCTCTGCCGAAGATGTCACATTGATGGCAAATGCGCTTGCGCTCCTGCTTGTGCGACTGCATCTTCTCGGATTCTGGTGGGGCGACTGTTCTCTCTCAAATACTCTCTTTAGGCGAGATGCTGAAGGGTATGCCGCCTACCTTGTTGATGCCGAAACTGGAGAATTCCAGAAGACTCTCAGTGATGGACAGCGCGAGCACGATTTAGAGATTGCTCACTTTAACGTCGCAGCAGAGCTCGAAGATCTCGCATTATCTGGCGTGCTCTACCCAGGCATGGATCCAATTCGTGCAAGCAATGCACTGATTAAGCGTTACCACCGACTCTGGTCAGCACTTAAAGAACGACAAGTTCTTGATCCCAATGATCGCCACGCAGTAGAACGTGCGATGCGCCAGTTACACGATCTCGGCTTTGCAGTTGAAGAGGTCTCTGTGTTGATGGAAGAAAATGATGAGAAGGTCGGCAAGCTCTACTTCCAACCAAAACTTGTTGCTGCCGGATACCACAAGAGTCGTCTGCGCGAGTTGATGGGCCTTGATACAGAAGAGCTGCAGGCAAAGCGATTGTTAGCCTCATTCGATCGTTATCGTGGGCGCGAAAAATCCCCTAAACCACCAATGCACGATTCTGCACGAAGGTGGCTTGAAGAGGTCTTTAATCCCACTGTGGCACTGATTCCGGCAGATCTTGCAGGGCGCATTGAAGTAGCCCAGTTCTTTCATGAAGCGCTTGAGCATCGTTGGTATTTGAGCGAGAAGGCTGGCCACGATGTGGGCCTTGAATTTGCTGCACGTTCATACGTCAGCGATATCTTGCCCTTTAGAAGAGATTCCGGTGTAGATGTGAAAGCGAGCGTTGAGTAGAGATGACACTTCCTCCTAACTTTGGTCAAGCATTTGATCTCAGCGGCCTAGGTAAGCCTCCTGCAGATATTTCAACGCCACTTCCTGGCCTTGAAGTAAATGCACAGAACCTCACGGCTGAGTTTCTTCCACTTTCTGCACAGAAGCCTGTTGTAGTGATCTGTTGGTCTTCTAGATCTGCCGAGTCAGTGGAGATGATTCGCACCCTTGGAAAGTTAGCACTGGCCGATGAAGGTGCTTGGGTGCTTGCTCGAGTCAATATTGAAGAACAACCACAGGTAGCGCAGGCTCTTCAGACTCGAACTGTTCCTTACGGACTTGTCTTTATTGCAGAGCAACCGATTCCATTTGTTGAACAAGCCCTCAACGAGAATCAGCTTCGTGAGGTGATTACAAAGATTATGACGCTCGCCGCTCAACAAGGTATCGGCAGTGCACCTGTTGAAAAGTCGGAGCCCGAAGAAGATGAGGCCCTGGATGCAATTAACCGTGGAGACTTTCCTGCGGCACTCACCGCTTATCGCACTTTGCTTGAACGAAAGCCCAATGATCCCTATGCGAAGGTGGGTCTTGCTCAAGTTCAACTTCTGATACGCGCTGAAAGCCTTGATGCAAATACAGTAATGGCCCAAGCAAATGCGGATTCAGAGAATGTGGAACTTGCAATGCAAGCTGCTGACATTGAAATCATGGCTGGCCATCTTGAACAAGGGTTCAACCGGCTTTTAGCTCAGATTGCAGTACTCTCAGGAGAAGAGCAGAAGAAGGTAAAGGAGCGGTTATTGGAGCTATTTGCCCTCGTTGACTCGGCAGATCCAAGAGTCATCAAAGCGCGTGCCGCGCTTGCGAACGCCCTTTTCTAAGATGAGCAATACGCCCGCGATAACCCACAAGCAAGAGAAGAAATTACTGCACGCCCTCTTCTTCCTATTCGGTTTTGGAATCATGGCGTGGGTCCCACGTTTTCCCGATCTTAAAGAGAACCTTGCCCTCGATAACGGTCCATTTGGTTGGCTTCTCACAACTGGATCAATCGGTGCATTTTTAGGACTCCTTACCGTGGGACATATCGTCCATAAGGTCGGGGTGCTTAAGGTTACTACTGCAGGAATTTTTCTTCTCTATCTTTCTTTTGCACTAGCCGTTCATATTCACAACCCGCTCTACTTTGCATTTATGAATATTGCGATTGGTTTTGCAATCACATCACTTCATGTTTCACTCAACACTCAAGGTTTTCATGTGCAGGAGCGCTCTGGCGAGATTGTCATCACCAGCTCTGCTGGATACTGGAGCGCAGGTGCGCTGGTAACGGCAGGAGTATCAGGCTTACTCGTTGGAAGAGTTGGCCTTTCACTACATATTGGAATTCTCTCACTCTGCTGCGCCATCTTAATGCTGGCAATTCTACTAAAACTAAGGCCTGTACTAGTGCCAGCGAATACGCATCCTGAAAATGATTACCGTGTTCGAGACATCTTCAAATCTTTCTATATTGATTGGCCAGTGAGTTTGGGCATGGCCGGAGCTGTCTACCTTGAGTTCGCAATTGGCGACTGGGGAACAATCTTTACTAAAGAACGGATCGGCATCGATTCAGGTTTAAGTGCTCTGCCATATATTGTCTTTACAGTCTTTATCATCTTTGGACGATTAAGCGTTCAAAAGATTCTGCATCGCTACAGGATTGATTACATCTCGCGCATCTCATCACTCTTTGCAGGAGTTGTCTTCGGCGTGCTCATTGCCGTCGCTGTTGCTCTGCCTGAAAGTGCTAAATGGCTTGCATTCGCCCTTGTTTTGGTGGCTTTTTCAGCCGCGGGCCTAGGTAGCGCCGTCCTTGGTCCAAGCTACTCAAGCGCTGCAAATAGACGCTCACCACATCCAAGTGCAGTGGTGGTGGGTCAATTTGGCGTTATGAATAACGTTCTCACCACTATCTTGAAATGGATTGTTGCCGGTGTAATTGCTGCAACAGGTTCGATTGCTCTGGCTCTGATGATCCCTGCAGTGCTGATTGCTCTCTCAAGCTTCTTCACCTATGTAATGCGTGAGAATTAAGCGCGTTCAAACCAGATAGTAGCCAGGGGTGGCACTCGAAGAGTTGTGTAGAGATCGGTATCGACATCTACCGCAAATGAGTTATTGATGATTCCACTTCCGCCGTACTTAAGATCATCGGTATTAATTGTCTCTCGCCACACTCCAGCTGTTGGCATGCGCAGCGAGTAATACTCTTGAGGAACTGGTGAGAAGTTGGTAACGCAGACCAATGGATAGCCCGCATCTGACCAGCGGGTAAATGCGAGGATGTTATTTGCAGCATCATCTCCAACAATCCACTGGAAACCTTCAGGATTCGTATCTTTCTCCCACAGCGCTGGATGTCGCTTGTAGTTGAGGTTGATATCGGCAAGGGCTGCTTGGACTCCAGTGTGTTCGGCAAATTCGGTTAAGTGCCACTGAAGGCCAGTCTCTTGGTTCCACTCATCATTTTGAGCAAACTCTTGTCCCATAAAGAGCAGTTTCTTTCCAGGATGTGCCCACATAAATCCATAGAGCGCGCGGAGCGTTGCAAGTTTCTGCCAGCGATCACCAGGGAACTTATTGACCAAAGAGCCCTTGCCATGAACAACTTCGTCGTGGGAAAGAGGGAGCATAAAGTTTTCAGACCATGCATAGAGAATTGAGAAGGTAATCTCATTATGGTGATAGGCGCGATGAACTGGTTCGTGCTGGAGATATTCGAGGGTGTCGTGCATCCAGCCCATATTCCACTTAAAGCCAAAACCCAGACCATCACTTGATGTTTCGCGGGTGACACCTGGCCAAGCTGTGGATTCTTCTGCAATCATCATGATGCCCGGATGGTGCCTATAAGCAGTAGATGTCGCCTCTTGTAGGAGTTGAACAGCCTCAAGGTTCTCGCGTCCACCAAATTTATTAGGTAGCCACTCACCCTCTTTGCGTGAGTAATCGAGATAGAGCATCGATGCGACGGCATCAACGCGCAGCCCATCAATATGAAACTCTTCTAGCCAATAGAGAGCACTCGCAACTAAGAAGTTTCTTACCTCGTTGCGGCCAAAGTTAAAGATTAAGGTGCCCCAGTCAGGATGTTCTCCAAGGCGAGGGTCCTCATGCTCGTAGAGAGCAGAACCATCAAAGCGGGCTAGGGCCCATTCATCTTTGGGAAAGTGAGCAGGAACCCAATCAAGGATGACTCCGATACCCGCTTGATGGAGTGCATCTACCAAGAATCGGAACTCATCTGGTGTGCCAAAGCGTGCAGTGGGGGCGAAGAAAGATGTGACTTGATAGCCCCACGAAGGGCCGTAAGGATGTTCTGTTACGGGCAAGAACTCAACATGAGTAAAGCCCTGTGAGAGTAGGTAATCAACAAGCTCACTTGCGAGTTCGCGGTAGGTCAATCCTGGTCGCCATGAACCAAGATGCACTTCATAGACACTGACAGGAGAGCGCCATGGTTGAAAGTTGCTTCTTTCGGTGAGCCATTGGTGATCGCTCCAGTTGTATTGACTCTCATTGACAATAGATGCCGTCAGAGGTGGACACTCAGTCTGTCGCGCTAATGGATCAGCATGATCTACCCAACGCCCATCTTGTCCGCAGATCGCAAACTTATATCGGGTGCCTGCGCCGATATCGGCGATGAAGATTTCCCATATTCCTGAAGAGCCTTGTCGAACCATTGGGTTTGCAGATTTATCCCAGAAGTTGTGATCGCTGATGAGGCTTACTGATTGAGCATTAGGTGCCCACACAGAAAATGCGGTTCCTTGTAGCGCTCCATCGCCATCGCGGAGTACGTGAGCACCTAGTGCTGCCCACAGTTTTTCATGGCGACCCTCATTGATGAGATGGAAATCAAGCTCACCTAGCGTTGAGTAAGGATTGAGATAGCTAATTTCAGCGGCTTCATTGCGATCTTTGCTACTGCTCTTAAAGAGGCGCGAGAGGAAGCTCATGCGGTAATTCTAAAGCTTTACCTTTGCAATGTGAACGACTTTGCCAGATAACCTTGTTGGATCAAGACGCACATAGGTCTGTGGGCTCCATGTATATCGAGCAGAATCAATCAAATCGGTAACTTCAAAGCTTCCCTCTTTGATATCAAGGGCTGAAAAATCCCAATGAATCGTTGTCTCTTGGGCAAAGTTAGGATCAAGATTAACTACAACAAGGATGAGGTTATCGCCTTCACGCTTTGAATAGGCGATGATTTGATCGTTCTCGCAGTGATGGAAGTGAAGATTACGTAGTCGTTGGAGAGCAATATTCTCGCGACGAATCTTGTTGAGCACCGTGATAAAT
>JACCDJ011438503.1_pt1 | contig 13663 bp, 13 predicted proteins | sample 7444481 | NCBI WGS metagenome assembly JACCDJ01 (sample SAMN15323435, study PRJNA562643) | freshwater metagenome | isolation source: river surface water | place: USA:Blue River Watershed | collected 2017-08-15 | reverse complement strand
TGCGCACAGGCGATTGGCTCGCCGCGCTGCTGGCGGGGATTGCCCTGGCCATGGGTATCCTGCCCGAGGAATACCCGGTGGTGCTGGCCTTGTTTCCGGCGCTGGGGGCACACCGGCTGGCCCAGCAGGGCGTGCTCACGCGGCGGCTCAACGCCATCGAAACGCTGGGAGCCACCACGGTGCTGTGCACCGACAAGACCGGCACGCTCACCGAAAACCGCATGCAGGTGGCCATGTTGGCGGTCGGCGATGCCGAGCAACCGACGTGGCTGGACCTCGCCAACACGCCCACAGCGTTACCAGACCTCTTCCACCCCTTGGTCGAGCATGCCATCCTGGCCAGTGCGCCACAGCCCTTCGACCCCATGGAGCAGGCGTTGCATCGCCTGGGCAACACCCGCTTGAGTCACACGGTGCAACAGCAACGCGGTTGGACCCTGGTGCAGACCTATGCACTGAGTCCGCAGTTGCGCGCCATGACGCATGTGTGGCAGCCGGCATCTGGCTCGGCGCTGGTGGTGTCCACCAAGGGCGCGCCAGAAGCGGTGATGGGGTTGTGCCATCTCGATGCCGCCACCCAGGCCCATTGGTTGCACGCGGTTGAGCACATGGCGTCACAGGGCCTGCGGGTGCTCGCAGTGGCGCAGAGCCGCTCTGAAGCCGATTGGCCCGCCAGTGCACACGAGTTTGACTTCGAGTGGTTGGGGCTGGTGGGCTTGCGCGACCCGCTGCGGCCCGGCATACCGCAGGCCATGACGGATGCGCACACCGCAGGCATCCGCGTGCTGATGATCACGGGGGACTACCCCATCACCGCGCAGACGATAGCCGATCAAGCGGGCATGCCGGCAGGGGACACCCTCACGGGCCATGACATGGATCAACTGGGCGATGAGGACTTACAACAAGCCTTGCGCCACACGCGGGTCTGTGCGCGCATTTCGCCGTCACAAAAGCTGCGCATCGTCCAGTGTCTGAAGGCCGACGGCGAGATCGTCACGATGACCGGGGACGGTGTGAACGACGCCCCCGCGCTCAAGGCCGCGCATGTGGGCATTGCCATGGGGCAGCGCGGCACCGACGTGGCCCGCGAGGCGGCCGACCTGGTGCTGGTGGACGACAACTTCACCTCGATCGTGCGAGGCTTGCGCACGGGGCGACGCATTTTTGACAACTTGCAAAAGTCGATGACTTACATCTTTGCGGTGCACATCCCGATTGCGGGCGCTGCCCTGCTGCCCATGCTGATGTCGTGGCCCCCCTTGTTGCTGCCCTTGCACATTGCCCTGCTGGAACTCGTGATCGACCCGGCCTGCTCGCTCGCCTTCGAGCAGGAGCCGGAAGATCCCCGCCTGATGCAACGGCCTGCGCGCAACACCGATGCCCCCTTGTTGGGGCGCTGGGAGTTGACCGAAGCCACGCTGCAAGGCTTGACCGTGTTGGGAGGCTTGGGTCTGAGCTACAGCTGGCCATGGTGGTCCAGCGGGTCAACCTGGCTCGCGTGGTTCCCGGAAACAACGGGGGCGAGCCTGACGGCGGAGATGCAACGCGCCATGGTGCTGGTGTCGCTGGTGATGGCCAATGGGGTGCTGATTGCCGCCAACCGCGCACCGCACTCGCTGCCAAGGCGTGCGGCGAGTATCCCTGGCAGAGGATGGCTCGGCGCGTCCAACCCCATGGCCTGGGGGGTGACGCTGTCGGCGCTGCTGGCCGTGTTGCTGGCGCTGTACTGGCCCTGGCTGGCCGCAGCCCTCAAGTTGGCCGCGTTACCTCCTCACGCCTTGGCCGTGGCGCTGGGGTGTGGCGTGGTGGGGTGGCCGGTGATCCTGCTGATACGGCGGGTGATGCGGTGGATGCGGCGGCAGTTCGACCTGCCCGCCGCTCCTTCAGCGCATCACATCAAACCCGGGTAGGAGCCGCCATCGAGTTGCAGGTTTTGTCCGGATATAAACCCGGCCTGGGCGCTGCACAAAAACACACAGGCGTCGGCCAATTCCTCGGGCGTGCCAAACCGCTTGGCCGCGATGGAGTTGGCAAAGCGAGCGCGGGCTTCTTCATAGCTGATCTGGCTGAGCTCAGCCTGGCGCTTGGCCAAAAACGCTTGACGCGGCGTGTCGATGCGCTCGGGCAGTATGTTGTTGAGGGTGACGTTGTCCGCGGCCACTTCAAACGACAGCGATTTGCTGAATGCCGTCAGCCCGGTGCGCGCCGAGGTGGACAGCGCCTGGTGCGGGCGCGGGCTTTTCACCATGGCCGAGGTGATGTTGACGATGCGGCCAAACTTGCGCTCGCGCATGCCCGGTACAAAACCGCGGATGAGCAAAATGGGCGCCAGCATGTTGGACTCGATGGCTCGAATCCACGCATCGTGGTCCCAGTCGGCGAGCTTGCCGGGGGGCGGGCCGGCGTTGTTGTTGATCAGAATGTCCAGCTGGGGGCAGCCCTCAAACAAGACCTGACGGCCCGCTTCGGTGGCGATATCGGCCACGAGGGTGCGCACCACCTGGCCGGTTTTTTCCTCGATGTGGGCCTTGGCCTGTGCCAGACGACCCGCATCCCGGCCATTGATGACCACCTGCGCCCCTTCCCGCGCCAGCGCCGTGGCACAGGCCAGGCCAATCCCCTGGGAGGAAGCGCACACCAATGCGTGACGGTTGCGTATACCCAAATCCATGCAACACCTCTTAAGTAGGCCAATGAAGATCAGGGTGTCAATTCAACCACAGACCCGAGTCACCCGGGGGTCAAGCTTCCCCCAGCCGGGCGTCCTACACTTGCGGCTGGCGTATCTCATGTCGCCCCCCATTTCAGGAGAACCACATGCCCTACATCAAGACCGACGATGGTGTTCAGCTCTACTACGAATCTGTAGGCGAGGGCACACCCATCCTGTTTGTGCACGAATACGCAGGGGACCACCGCAGCTGGGAGCCGCAGATGCGTTACTTCGCCCGCAACTTCCGCTGCATCGCTTACAGTGCGCGCGGCTATACCCCGTCCGACATTCCCACCAGCGCCGATGACTACTCGCAACACCGAGTCAGCGAGGACATTCGCTGCATGCTGGACGGCCTCAACATTCGTCAGGCGCATGTGGTGGGCTTGTCCATGGGCGCCTTTGCCACGCTGCACTTTGGCATGCGCTATGCCACCGACCCGGCCAACAGCCGCGCCTTGTCGCTCACCCTGGCCGGCTGTGGCACGGGTTCGCACCCCAGCGCCTATGAGGGATTTCAACAAGAGTCCCTGGCGCTGGCGGACCGCATTCAGGCCGAGGGCATGGCCGAAGTGGCCAAGACCTACAGCCAGGCCCCTGCACGGTTGGCCTTCAAACGCAAGGACCCGCGCGGGTATGAGGAGTTCGCCCGCATGATGGGCGAGCATTCCACGCCCGGCTCATCGCTCACCGCGCGTGGGTACCAGGGCCGGCGTCCCAGCCTGTATGCGTTGACCGATCAGATCGCCCGCGTGGCGGTGCCCACCCTGGTCCTGACCGGTGACGAGGACGAGCCGTGCCTGGAGCCCTCGCTCATGCTCAAACGCACCATCCCCGGGGCCGCTCTGGGCATCTTCCCAGCCAGTGGCCACGGCATCAACCTCGAAGAGCCCGCGCTCTTCAACCAGATGCTGTCCGATTTCCTCATGCGGGTGACCGTTCGCTGAAGGGTGGCATGCACTTGCCTGCCCGCGTCCACACGCCCACGCGTTGGGCCTGGGTGTGCGCAGGCCTGTTTGCGCTGGGGCCGTGTGGGTGGATCAGTGCGGCCCAGGCCCAGACGTTTCGCCTGAGTTGCGAGGTGCAAGGCACCATCCCGGTGTTGGAAGACCGCAAGTTGAAGCCGGCCACTGTGGTGGTGGAGATGCAATCCATCGGCAAAAACATCTTCCTCAAGCTGAGTGGGGCGCGCTACTACGAGATGAAGGTCAGCAGCCTGACCACGGAGGCCTTCACCGGAACCAACCTGACCACGGCGGGCGCCATCGGCGCGCGGGCGCGCGAGAACGGCACGGGGCGTGTGACCGAAATTCGGATTGAGCGCGACACCATCCTCCTGAGCGGTTACAACGACATTGACTTTCGCGGTAAAGTCGTGCGCATGAATCTCGAAGGGCCCTGCTCCATGCGCTGACAGCCTGGCGCACTCGGACTGGCCCCCACGCCGCACCGTCCTGTGACATGAAGAAGATCGAAGCCCCTTACCTGTTGTTTGCCCTGGTCTTTGGGTTTATGGCGCTCATTGCACCGTATCTGATGGAGGAGCATCGGCTCACCTTTGAAGGTCGGGTGGCCATGTTCCTGTTCCAGGCGGGGATGGTGTTTGCCTGTTCGCTGGCAACCGCCAAGCATTTGCACGACAAATGGGTGCAGGAAGACATCAACGACCGGCAAGCCCGGTTGCGCATGCCCAAGCCACAGGATGACAGCGAAGAAGCCGCTGCACCGGTCGACCCTGCGGCTCCATCTGCGGTGGGTGATGCCGCGAGCGATGGGGTGGCCGACGCGCTGGCGACCGCTTCCCCCCACGACACTCCCTCGCCACCAGCACCTGGCACCGACACGGCGGTGAAATCCCCCGCCCCCTGATCTGCTCGTCCTGACCTGGGGCCTGACGTCATGCCCCAGCTGAGGGCAATCAGTTCGGGCCGTCGCGGCGCATGACCGTTTCAAGCTCGCGGATGCGGCTGTAAAACGCGCGGCCCAGGCGCCCCACCGGTCGTGTGGCTTCGCTCTCCAGCAAATCCACGCGGTGACGTTTGCCCTCGCGTTCACCGCGGTAGACGCTCTCGAGGATGTGCAGGTGAACCACCTTGCCCATCACCCAGTGGTTGGCCCCCAGGTCGAGGATGTCGAGCAACTCGCACTCAAACGCCACGGGCGTCAAGGCCACGCGCGGAGGCTTGACGCGGGTGGAGGGCACTTGCTGGATGTGGGCAAAGTCAAATTCACTCTGGCCATGGGGCAAGTCGGTGGCGGAGGCCACCATCTCGTCCAACAGGTTCTCGGGGGAGAGGTTCACCACAAACTGTCGGTTGTCCTTGATGTTGATCAGCGTGTCTATTTCGCGCCGCGTGCCATCCTGGTGGTTGTCGCCCCGTGGCCCACAAGAAAACCCCATCACCGGGGGCGAGGGGCAGCACACATTGAAGAAACTGTACGGGGCGATGTTGGGCACGCCGTCGCGGCTGATGGTCGAGACCCAGGCAATGGGACGCGGCAAGATGCTGTCGCGCAGCAAGAAATACATCTCGCTGGGGTTGAAGTCGCTCACGTCCAGGGAGTGGGTGCGGGGAGTGCCTTGGGTCATGGAAAGCCTTCAGTTAACGAATGCGGGGTCAGGGAAGCGTTCAATCGATCGGGTCTCACCGCTTGGCAGGTGGCGCAGGCTGCGGTGGCTGCGGATCGAGGCGTGGGTCATGGGTGCGACACAGCAGGTCATAGACACTGCGAAACGGCCCGGGTGCAACCGTTTCCCAAGGGCCTGGTTGGGTGATGGTGTCGATCTGGGTTCCTGAGAGGTGTTGCCCTGCATGGGCCACCAGCTGGTTGAAACGCAACCGGTATTTGGGGCATTCCACTTCCATCAGCATGGCGAGCGATTGAGCGCCTTGCGAATACGGCAGGGGGTAGTTCTGCAGCATCCAGATGCGCTTGTAAGGACCTGCTGTGGCGATGGTGTTGCGGTCTACCAAATAGGTCACCCCGTCTTTCACGGCCAGAAAGGTCCAGTCGGCCTGGGCGGTCGTCGTGACCGCACCCAGGAGCAGGCCGGCGGCAAGCCGGTGCACTTGCCGCACCCAACCTGGCTGGGGTGGTCCAGACCTGGACAGGACCGAGTGGTTGGCCTTGTCCCTCCGTGCCCACAGTCGCCTGAGCCCGCCCTGGCAACGGGCGGACAGAGGTGAGCAGGAGGTCGGTGTGTGTGACATGGGGAGTTGGCCATGATGTTAGCGTGGGAATCCTATTCGGGGAGTCAACTAGGTGCAGCCAGGCCAGGGGTTTTGTGCCGACAATGCAGCCCATCCTCCCCAGGTGTGCGATATGCTCTGCGCATCCAGTGGGCGGCGTCAAGGAGACACCATGAAAATCAACCGACTCGAGGTCTACGCGCTGCGTGCGCCGGCCCCCGAGCGCCCGCACTGGACCAGCCACTTCATCGTGCCCACCGCCAACGAGATTCTGGTGCGGCTGTACACCGACGAGGGCATTGAGGGCTTTGGCCTGGCCACCAGCTACACCCCCATCGACTTTGCCATCAAGGCCTGGCAAGGCGGCTTGGCCGAGCAGATCGTGGGCGAGGACGCGCTGGCGCCCGAGCGCCTGTATCAAAAGCTGTTTGGCCTCACCACCAGCCGCACCGCCAACGAGCGGGGCTGGTCGCGCGAGGCCCTTATCCGCATCTCGGCTGCCGTGGACATCGCGTGCTGGGACATCGTGGGCAAGGCCGCGGGCCTGCCGCTGTACCGCTTGTTTGGTGGCTATCGTGACGAGGTGCCCGCCTATGTCACTTGTGGCTACTACCGAGAAGGCAAAGACCTGGCCGAGCTGCGCGACGAAATGCACATGTTGGTGGACCAGGGACACACCGGGTTCAAGGCCAAGGCCGGTGGGTTGCCAGTGCCCGAGGATGTGGAGCGCATGGCGGTCATGCGAGAAGTCATTGGCGACCAGTGTGACTTCATGGTCGACCCCAACCGCGCCTGGGACTTGCCCACCGCCATCGATGCGGCGCAGCGCCTGGAGTGCCTCAACCCGCGCTGGCTGGAAGAGCCCATTCGCTGGGAAGATGACCGCCGTGGCCTCAAGCTGTTGGCGCAGAAAACCCGCATCCCGCTCTCGGGGGGCGAAAGCGAGATGACCAGCTACGGTTGCCGCGCCATGCTCGAAGAGCAGGCGATCCAGATTCTGCAGTTTGACTGCACCATGATGGGGGGCTTCACCGAAGGCCGTAAGCTCACCGGCCTGTGCGAGCTCAACCATGTGCAGGTGGCGCCGCACCACGATTGTTTCATCCATGCGCACATCGTGGCATCGAGCCCAGCAGGCTGCATTGTGGAGGCCTTCACCGACCCCGAGCGTGACCCCCTGCAGGCCGAGCTCTATGAAAACCCGCCCCAGATCCGCAATGGCGTGCTCACCCTCAACCAGGCGCCAGGCCTGGGTCTGACCCTGTCCCCCGCAGCCCTGGCCAAGTATGGCCAACGGCTGGTGTAACCCATGAAGGAGAAACAGATGACTGCTTTCACATTGACCTGGACACGCCGCGCCCTGATGGGGCTGGCGCTGACCGCCTGCGCCGGTACAACGCTCGCCCAAACCGCGCCCGCCGCCCAGCCTGCCGCCAGCTTCCCCAGCCGGCCCATCAAGATCATCGTGCCCTTTGCCCCGGGGGGGACCACCGACATGTTGGCGCGTCTGGTCGGGCAGCGCCTCACCCAGTCCTGGGGGCAACCCGTGGTCATCGAAAACAAGCCCGGTGCAGGCGCCACGCTGGGGGCCGATCAGGTGGCCAAATCGCCCGGCGACGGCTACACCTTGCTGATGGGTGCTGCGCACCACACGATCGCGCAAAAGGTCTACAGCAAGCTCAACTACAACATCGACCGCGACTTCGCCCCCATCACCGTGGTGGCCATGGTGCCCAACATGGTGGTGGTGAACGCCGATGTGCCCGCGCGCAACATTGCCGAGTTTGTGGCGCTGGCCAAGTCGCAGCCTGGCAAGCTCAACTACGGCTCGGCGGGCTCGGGCACGGCGCACCACCTCATCGGTGAGATGTTCAACCTGAAGGCTGGTGTGAAGCTGGTCCATGTGCCGTACAAAGGCAGCGCCCCTGCGGTGGCGGACCTGCTCAGCGGTCAGGTGCAGCTGATGTTTGACACCGTGAGTTCCGGCTTGCCACAGGTCAAGGCCGGCAAGGTGCGTGCGCTGGCGGTGACCACAGCCAAGCGCTCCTCGGCCATGCCCGATGTCCCCTCCCTGTCCGAAACCGTGCTCCCGGGCTTTGATGTGGGCACCTGGTTTGGGTTGCTGGCCCCGGCCTCCACACCGCCAGCCATCGTGCAAAAGCTCAATGCCGAGATTGTGCGCATCATCCAGCAACCCGATGTGCGCAAGCAAATGCTCGACGCCGGCGCTGAACCTGTGGGTAACACCACGGAGCAAATGGCCGCGCAAATCCGCACTGAGCTTGACGGCTTCGAGGCCGTGGTCAAGCAGATCAAACTGGTGGTGGACTGAGCGCCAGCCACTTCTTCAGCGTCGAATCACCTGATTCTCAATTCAAGCGTCTGACCGGACCACCTTCGCGGACAAGCTTTCTTGTCAGTCCAAGTTCTTCACTGCAATCACTCACCAGCTATCCACCATGAGCACTCCCGCATCATCCCCCCCAGCCTGGCAAGACGCCATCTACCAGGTTCTCAAGCGCGGCCAGATCCAACAAGTGGGCTATGTGCCCGACGCCGGTCATGCGCACGTGATCCGTCGTGTGCATGCCGACCCGGACATGCGCGCCGTGGTGCTCACCACGGAAGAAGAAGGCGTGGCCTTGGCCACGGGCGCCTGGCTGGGCGGTCAGCGCTCGGTGCTGCTGATGCAAAGCTCGGGCGTGGGCAACTGCATCAACATGATGTCTATCCTGCAAAGCTGTCGCATCCCGTTCCTCACCCTGGTGACCATGCGCGGTGAGTACGCCGAGTTCAACCCGTGGCAAACCCCCATGAGCAAGGCGACCCAAGGCGCCATGGAGTTGATGGGCATTCGCGTGCAACGCGCCGATCGCGCCGAGGACGTGGAAGACACGGTGGAAGCGGCCCTGGAGTCGGCCTTTGTGGCCGGTGAATCGATGGCGGTGCTGCTCTCGCAGCGCCTCATCGGCCGCAAGCAATGGATCAAGAACTGACACAGGAGCCGACCATGAGCACACTTTCTTTTGCATCGGCCACGCTGGATCGGCGTGAGGTGGTGGCGCAGTTGATTCAACGCGTGCCCCACGTGCTGGCGGTGGCGGGCCTGGGCTCGTCCACCTACGACCTCTTTGCCGCAGGTGACCGCGACCGTAACTTCTATCTCTGGGGCGCCATGGGCGGCGCCACCATGATTGGCCTGGGCCTGGCCCTGGCCCAGCCGAAAGAGTCGGTGCTGGTGCTCACCGGCGACGGCGAGCAGCTGATGGGCCTGGGGGCGCTGGCCACGGTGGGGGCGCAACAGCCGCCCAACCTCACCATCGTGGTGCTGGACAACGGCCACTTTGGCGAAACCGGCATGCAGCAAAGCCACACCCACCTGGGCACCGACCTCACAGCGGTGGCCAAGGCCTGCAGCATTGCCAACGCATTCAAGGTGCAGGAGGCCTCAGGTCTGGACCAGGTGGTGCAGGCGATTCAATCGCGCCAGGGCCCGAGCCTCGCGCAAATTCTGGTGAAGGCCGACGACCTGCCGCGCGCACTGCCCTCGCGCGACGGTGTGCACATCAAGAACCGCGTGCGTCAGTCCCTGGGCTTGCCCACGTTCTGAGCAGCCTGCCCCGGTGAAGTACCGGTGAAGTGCCGGTGCGCTTGCAAGCAGTCGTCGACACCGGGCATCCCGGTGTTTCGGTAGCGGCTTATTGCAGGCCACCGGGGATGGCGGCGGCAATGGTACGCAGCTTGTCGGTCTCGGTGCGAATTTCACGCACCAACTCGTCTGGGCTGCTGCCCACCAGGACCAAGCCCATGGCCGCGAGCTTGGTTTGCACCTGCGGGTCGGCCAAGGCGGTGCGAATGGCGCCGTTCAATTTCATTTGCACCTCACGCGGCATGCCTTTGGGGCCAAAGAGGCCCAGCCAGTAGGTGAGGTCATACCCGGGCAGGGCAGTTTCGCCAATGGCCGGGGTGTTGGGATAGCGCGGGTCGCGACGCGCGCTGGAAGTGCCCAGCAAGCGAACCTTGCCGGCGTCGATGAAGGGCTTGGCCCCGCCATCAAAAATCACCTGACATTGCCCGGCGATCACGTCCTGCATGCCGGGGCCCGAGCCGCGGTAGGGCACATGCGTCATCTCGATCTTGCCCATGGACTTGAACACCTCGCCGGCAAAGTGCAAGCCGCTGCCCATGCCAGAGCTGGCGTAATTGAGCTTGCCCGGGTTGTTGCGCGCGTACTGAATGAACTCCTGCAGGGTGTTGACGGGCAAGGCGTTGTTCACCACCATCAGCAGACCATAGGAGCCCACCAGCGAAATGGGGGTGAAGTCGTTGATCGGGTCGTAGCTCAGGTTTTTCTCGGTCACCGCCATGTAGGTGTGCGTGCCGTTGGTGGTCATCAGGAGGTCGTAGCCATCAGCCGGGAGCTTGGTGACGGCTTCGGCCCCGATACGGCCACCGCCACCGGCCTTGATGTCGATGACCACCGGCTGCCCCAGCGTCCTGCTCATGCTCTCGGCAATCACGCGTGAGGCCTGGTCGCTGAAGCCCCCAGCGGCATAGGGCACGATCATCTTGATCGGGCGGTTGGGGTAGGGCGACTGCGCATGGGCCTGTGGCGCAACAGCCAGCACACAGGTGACGACGGCCACCGCCGCCACGGCTGACAGTCGTTGAATCCAGGGGGTCGAGTTGAACATGAGATCTCCTGCGTCAAGGGATGGGGACGTGACTCGCAGGAGATTGTGCGGCCACTCACGCCCGCTGTCTTGAACGAAGGTGACGCACCCCCTTGCGCGGCTCAGTAGCCCAGGGCTTTGGGCAATGCCGTGGCCAACTCGGGCCACACAATCACCGCCACCATCACCAGGAACATCGAGAACAGCATCCAGCCTACCCAGCGCACCGTGTCTTCCATGCGCACATTGGCAATGCGACACGACACCATGAGGTTCACGGCGAGGGGCGGTGTGAACTGCCCCAGCGCCACCTTCAGGGTCAGGATTACGCCAAACCACACCGGGTCCCACTGGTAAAAGTTGACGATGGGCATGAGCAGCGGCACGAAGATCAGGAAGATCGAAACACCATCCAGGAACATGCCCACGGTGATGAGCATCAGGATGAGCAGCGACAAGACGCCGTATTCGCCCAGCCCCGAATTGACGATGGCGTTGGTGAGCGGGTCAATCACCCCCAATGTTGAGAGCGACCAGGCAAAGATGCCCGCGAGCGAGACCACCAGCAGAATGATGGCGGACAACTCACCCGATTCGCGCAGGATGACGAACAGGTCTTTGACGCGGATGGTGCGGTGGATGCACATGCCCACAAAGAGGCCGTAGAACACCGCCACCACCGCGGCCTCGGTGGGTGTGAACCAGCCCGCGCGCATGCCGCCCAGAATCAGCACCGGCGCGGCCAGACCCCAGGTGGCCTCGCGCAGGCTGCGCCAGAAAGGCGGGCGTGGCAAGTCGGCTTCCAGTGCGCCCATCTTGTGCTTGCGCGCCATCCACACCGCGGGCACGATCAGGGCCAGCCCTGCCAGCACCCCTGGCACCATGCCGGCTGCAAAGAGCGCGGGCACCGAGGCGCCGGGGACCAGCACCGAATACACGATGAACGCCACCGAGGGCGGAATGAGAATGTCGGTGGCTGCTGCTGCGCCCACCACGCTGGCTGAAAACGCTGCAGGATAGCCGGCGCGCGACATGGCGGCGATCATCACGGCTCCCACGGCAGCTGCGTTGGCCGGGCCTGAGCCCGAGATGCCGCCCAGGAACATCGCCACCACAATCGCCACCAGCGGCAACATGCCCGGCCCGCGTCCCACGATAGAGATGGCGAAGTTCACCAGCCGCAAGGCCACGCCCGAGCGATCAAAGATGGAGCCCACCAGCACAAACATGGGAATGGCCAGCAGCGGGTACTTGCCCAGGCCGGCATAGAAGTTTTGCGGCACGGCCAACAAGCCCCACCACTGCACATCGGCATTGGCCAGGGCGATGCACGCCGCACCGGCCAAGCCCAGCGCGGCGCCAATGGGCACGCCCATCAGCATCATCACCACAAACACCACAAACAGCAGCGTGGCAATCATGTGGCACGCCCCCGACGGATGAAGAGGCCCAGCGCGCGCAGCGCAATGGCCACCGACAGAATGGGCAGCCAGATGGTGTACCACCAGCGCGGCACACCAATGCCAGGGGAGGTTTCATTGAACTTGATGTCGTCCCACACCATGCGAACACTCAGCACGGCAATGAGGGCAAAGAGGGCCACCACCATGAGCGACCCAAACCGCGCCAAGGCCCGCTGACGCGCTGCAGGGCCGCTGTCGGCAAAATACTCGATGCGGATCTGTCGGTTGCGCGCCACCGAGGCCGACCCCGCGACCAGGGTCAGCACGATCATCAAAAAGATGGAGATTTCCTCGGTCCAGGCAAACGACTGGTCGGTGAAGTAGCGCACGATCACATTGGCAAAGGTGATGAGGGCCAAGGCGGCCATCACCAACACGGTCAGCCAGTCTTCGATGGCCAGGGGAACCCGCGTGGGCTCGTCCGCCTCATCGGGCGAGAGCACCTCCGGGGGCACGGGAGGGAGATCGTCGGGTTGGGACATGCGGGACAGTATTACACAGTCCCTGCCCGATAATGGACCGTTGCTCCCTCTGACAGCCTCATGACCGCTACCTCCGTGACACCCCGCGTGCGACCTGCTCTGATCGCCAACATCCTGGGGCAACTCGCGTTTGGTCTGGCCCTCATGACCATCTGCCTGCCCTCGATGCAGGAGTGGGGGCGCATCTTTGACACCGACCAATCGGGCGTGCAACTCACCTTCAGTGGGTATGTGGCGACCTATGGTGTGTTGCAGTTGGTGTACGGCCCGCTGTCGGATCGGTACGGACGTCGACCTGTGCTGTTGCTGGGGCTGAGCCTGGCACTGGCCGGGTCGATTCAGGGTGCACTGGCCCCCAACCTCACCGTGCTGACCCTGGCACGCGTGATTCAAGGCGCGGGTGGGGCGGCTGGCATGGTGGTGGGGCGTTCGCTCAGTCACGACTGGTTTGTTGGCACCGACCGCACGCGCATGATGGCGTACGTGGGCATGGCCATGGGCGTGTGCCCTCCGTCTGCCACGATTCTCGGCGGTTATCTGCATGTGAATGTGGGGTGGCAGGCCAACTTTGTGCTGATGGCGGTGTTGTCCGCGTTGCTGCTACTGGCTGCGTGGTGGGGTTTGCCGGCAGGGCGCCCGCAGGGCCATGCCCGTGCCATGGCAGAGGTCTCGTCTGCCAGCGCTGCACCGATGGGCGCGTCGGTCTGGCAACGCATGCTGTCTTCCTACAAACAACTGCTGCGCCACCCGAGTTTTTTGATGTACATGGTGATTCTGTCGTGCGCCACGGCGGGGTTCTACACCATGCTGGGCGGTGCGCCCATCGTGCTCAAGAGCTATGGGGTGGGGCCGGATGGTGTGGGCTTTTACATCATGTTCGGGCCGCTCTCGTACATCGTCGGAAACTTCCTCACCAGCCATCTGGTTCACCGCATGGGCGAGCGCCAGGTGATGATGTGGGGGCAGGGCATCACCTTCGCGTCGGTGGTGTTCATGGTGGGCTTGTCGGTGCTGGGTTGGAAGGCACCGCTGGCCTTTGCCTTGCCATTGCTGCTCCTCGGCTTTGGGCACGGCTTGCTGGTGCCGCCTGCACTGACCGGTTCGATCGGGCTCATGCCCGCATTGGCTGGGTCGGCCG
>JACCDJ010397416.1_pt1 | contig 13666 bp, 11 predicted proteins | sample 7444481 | NCBI WGS metagenome assembly JACCDJ01 (sample SAMN15323435, study PRJNA562643) | freshwater metagenome | isolation source: river surface water | place: USA:Blue River Watershed | collected 2017-08-15 | reverse complement strand
GTCGATGGATGATTGCGTTTTCGCCAGATCAATGATGATACGTCCGGCATCACCATCGCCTCGTCGAAAATCCATATCGACAATCGCGTTCTTTTCCGTCACAAGATTTGCAGCACGGGCGCTTTGGGCTGCGCCGATTTTCTCGTCTGCCAGGGTCACCGTCAGCGTCTGTCCTGTCACGCGCATGCTGTACTGCTGCGCACGCTTGAGATTGAGCACAATGCGCGTACGTCCTGCTGCCTGCACAAGGTCTGCGTAACGAAGTTCACCCGTATCGAATACTCGGCGTGTCTGCCCAGTAGCATTCAGCGTGTCCGGAAAATCGAGCACGATTCTCGGTGGAGAGGCAGTAGAAAAGCTGCCCGGCAGTACAGCAGGTGTCTGACGCATAGGAATACGCAATGTCACTACTGATCCGTTATGGGTGGCTTCGATACCTGTGATCGCATTGAGCTCCGCCCGTGCATTCGCGGTCATGATCGCAAAGATGATGCCGACCATGAACCAGCGCCCTGCGTCCAACGTCACTGCTTTCATCAACGTTTCTCCTGCAAGACCAGTCGCGCGCGTCGCTTGGCCCAGGTATTGCCAGCGTCCTGCACCATTTCCTCGATGTCGATGGCGCCGTCGCCAATCGCTATGACCTTGCCCATATCAGGTCCGAGGTGGCTACCCAGATGCACCTGATGAATGACTTTGTCTGCTTCAACCAGCGCCACCACCTGTCCCTGACGGCGTATATTTCCGACCAGCCGCAGGCTATCCAGCGGAAAGGACTCCAGCGGCTCCCGTGCACGACGCGTATCCGGTTGCAAGCCAGTTGCGTTGAACTCGGCACTGAGGGAGGCAGAAATTTTGGTGAGATCGAAGGGGTCCAATCGGCCGGAGGCTTCATACTGAAATTCCTCGATAGCTGGACGCGGTGGCAAGTCAACCGGCACCGGATGCGACTGCCGCCTGGTCTCGCTCATCCAGACGCGCAAATCATCTTCAGGTGCTCCGCTACAGCCACTCAGAAGAACGATGCTCGCACCAAGCATTTTTGCCAAAATGCGCGACGCGCAGGTGCGCGAACGGCGGCAAGGGTACCGCAGGCGTTTCATTTATTCCCCCGCTTCTTGCTCTCTTCGGCCGCCTTCTTCTGGGCTGCCACCTCATCCTTGTCGAGGTAGCGAAACGTATGAATCACGCCTTCGAAGCTTTGCACCCCCTCGCGTAACTGAGTGATGGCGATTCTGTCGAGTGTGACGATGCGCTGCAGATTGGCGATATCACTCGTGAAACCAGCCAGCGCATGGTAATTGCCGGTGAGTTTGATTTCTATGGGCAGCTCTGCATAGAAGTCATGCAATCTGACCTGACCCGGTTTGAAGAGCTCGAACTGCAGGCCTCGGTTGATACCTGCCTGATTGATTTCAGACAGCAAGGCATCCATCTCGGACTTGCCAGGCAGTTGCTGTTCCAATTTTTCGACTTGCGACTGCACTTGTGATTTTTGCTGACGCAAGATATCGAGATGTCCCGCCTGGCGGACTTTTTCAGCGAAGTCCTGTTTCTGACGCACCTCCTCAGCCTGACCCGAGGCCAGCTCTTCCCATTGCGCCGTCCACAGCAGCCACCCCCCTGCCATGATGACCAATAACGACACGCCAAGTGCGCACAACAGTCGGGGAACGATAGGCCAGGTACCCGGATGTCGCCCTTGCAAGCCCTGAAACTGATTAGCAACAAGCTGCCAGTTAAGCGCAGTGCCACGCTGAATTGACATCATGGCGGAATAGCTCCCGGCGAGGCCGCAATGTTCACATTGAATTCATAGACTTTCCTCGCTTCTTTTCCCTGACCAAGGCTGGCCGCCTTGATCTCGAGAAGCTCTGCTTTTCCAAGCCAAACAGATGACTGGGACAGATTGCGCAGCAATTCGGAAACGCGCGCATTCGATTGCGCTAGTCCTGTCAGGATGAGATGGTCTGTTTGTTTCATTGACTTGAGCGCGACGCCCGAGGGCACCCGCGTGGCTAGCTCATCCAGTAAATGCACTGGGCGGGTTCGATCGGATTGCAGGCTTTCGACCGCATGTTGTCTGGCCTTGAGGGCAGCGATATCCTGGCGCAGTCCTTTGATTTCTCGTAAGCGATGATCGAGAGCCCTGTTTTCAGACTGAAGCAAGGTGTTGCGGCTCTGCTGCGTTGACAGTTGTGCGGCATTCACCGCGCTGACAATCAGAACCACCATCAGCCCGCATAGTGCTGACAAAATCAGGAGGCCATTAAACAATCGCTTTCGCTCACGGCGCTGCGCTTCGCGCCAGGGGAGCAGATTGAAAGCGGTCATCTTGAAAAACTCCGCAGCGCAAGACCACAGGCAACCAGACATGCCGGCGCATCTTCACGCAGCTGAATATCCATTGATGGCATATGCATGTCTGCAAATGGATCCGGCAACGAGCTGGGCACGCCCACGCGCCGCTCCACGAATGCGGCAAGATCAGTGCCCAATGCATGAATACTGCCGGCAATGTAGATATGTGCAACGCTGGTGTGCTGTGTCGATGTCGAGAAAAGTTGCAAAGCGCGTGTGAGTTCCTGGCATATCGCTTCCCTGATCGACTCCATCGCAGCGCGCGATTTTTCCTGATCGTATCGAGGCAAGGAAAGACCCATTTCACGCTCAAAAATCACCAGGCCATTGAGCATGACGTAGCAATGACTCGCTTCGCTACAGAGCTGCAGCAACGCGACCGGCTGGTCCTGATGCGCTTCCCGTTCTGAATTGAGTAGCGCCAGTGATGCCGTCATGACCTGAGATTCGACATCGATCACCAGCGGGCGCAAGCCGACTGCATCAGCCAGCGCGAGTCTTTCATCAATCCGCTCCTTGCGCGCAGCCACCAACATCACATCGACATAGTCATCATGCGTTACCGAAGGGCCTAGCGTGACGAAATCAAGGCTGATTTCGTCGAGCGAGAATGGCAACGTCTGACTCGCCTCCGTCTCGACCTGAATTTCCATTTCCTCGTCATACATGCTGGCAGGCAGCGTCAGCATTTTTTTGATGACCGCACCGGAAGGCAATGCCATGGCCGCCGTTCTCAAGCGCGTTCCACTACGCTTGAGTGCTCGGCGCAATGATTCGGTGAGAAGCTCCATCTGAGAAAAGCTGCCGTCACGCAAGGCACCCGATGGCACAGGCTCCCGGGCGTAATGTGTCACCCGGAAACTTTTCCCCTCACGAACGAGTTCCATGATGCGTATGCCGGCCGGACTGACGTCGACGCCCAGTAAGGGTGTGTGATGCCGACGAAACCATGACCTCACAGAAAACATTCGTAGACACTCCGCGCAAGAGATGTTGCCATTTTTAAAATTTGACGCGGATGCTAACAAGTGCCTTTTCAGAATGTAAAGCTGCTTGGGCTTGACGTTGTCAAATACCGACGCAAATCAGGGCGCCAAAGGCACTGAACACAGCAAGCCTTGGTCTGAGCAAGCTCGGCGCCGCAGGGCAAACGTTATAATTGGCTTGTCCACGGCTTTCATGCCTCTCTCATCTCTTCCCGAATGAATCCATCCACTCCGAACGGGGATGCACCCAAGGGCGAGCGCCCTTACATCCTGCCGGCACCACTCAAAATGGCGCTGGCCCTGTTGACCACAATAGGAGGCCTTTTTTTGATCGGCGTGCTGCTGGCGGGCTTCATCCTCATGATGGCTTACCCCAGCTTGCCGGACATTGATGCGCTGGCCACCTATCAACCCAAAATGCCGTTGCGTGTTTTTTCTGCAGACAACGTACTGATCGGAGAGTTCGGCGAAGAAAGACGCAGTCTCGTGCGTTACAAAGATATTCCCCCAGTAATGAAGCAAGCCGTGCTGGCGATCGAAGATGATCGTTTTTATGAGCACGGTGGTGTTGATTACTGGGGAATTTTGCGCGCGATGATTAACAACACGTTCAGTGGCAGCCGCCAGGGTGCCTCGACCATCACGCAGCAGGTGGCGCGTAATTTCTTTTTGTCCAGTGAACAGACCGTCAAGCGCAAGCTCTATGAAGTACTGCTCGCATGGAAAATAGAAAAGACACTGACGAAAGACCAGATTCTCGAGCTGTACATGAATCAGATTTATCTCGGACAGCGGGCTTATGGCTTTGCCTCCGCAGCTCAGATTTATTTTGGCAAGAAACTCAATCAGATTACCGTTGCAGAAGCGGCCATGCTTGCCGGGCTTCCGAAGGCACCCTCAGCCAATAATCCAGTGGTCAATCCTAAACGGGCCAAAGCGCGTCAGCAGTACATATTGCAACGCATGCATGACCTGGGCTACATCACCACCGCCCAGTATGAACGAGCGCGCGATGAAGAACTCCGAATCAAAATGGACAGCACGGACTTCGGCATTCATGCCGAATACGTATCGGAAATGGCGCGACAAATGGTCTATGACCAATTCCGGGAGGATGCCTACACGCGTGGACTGAATGTCTTTACCACGATTACCAAAGCCGATCAGGATGCTGCTTATCTGGCGCTGCGTCGTGGTGTTCTCGAGTATGAAAAACGGCAGCCTTATCGCGGTCCGGAAGGCTATATGGATATTCCGGCCAACAAATCCGAAGCAGAGGCCGCCATAGAATCCGAGCTCGCCGAGCACCCCGATAGCGATGGCATCATTGCCGCGGTGGTATTGTCAGCCACCTCCAAGAGCGTCAAGGCATTGCTGGCATCCGGCGAGGAAATAAGCATTACCAACACCGAACTCGGTGCTGCCGCAGCGGCACTGACCGACAAAATGCCAGCCAACAAACGCATACGACGCGGTGCGATCATACGCGTGATGCAGGAAGGCTCGGGCTGGTCCATCATTCAACTGCCTGAGGTTGAGTCGGCTTTTGTATCCATCAGCTCTGAAGATGGTCGCATCAAGTCGCTGGTCGGTGGCTTTGATTTCAGCCGTACAAAATTCAATCATGCGACCCAAGCCTGGCGCCAGCCCGGTTCGACCTTCAAGCCATTCATCTATTCGGCGTCGCTGGAAAAAGGTCTGTCCCCGGCCACCATGATCAATGACGCACCCATCGTATTCGATGCCGGCAAAACCGGTTCGCAAGCTTGGGAGCCCAAGAACGCTGATGGCAAATATGACGGCCCATTATCCATGCGCAAAGGCCTCACGCGCTCCAAAAACATGGTGTCGATTCGAATCCTGGATCGGATCGGTGTCAATTACGCACAAGAATACGTGACCCGCTTTGGGTTTGATCGCGATAAAAATCCACCGTATCTGACCATGGCTCTCGGTGCCGGGGCGGTTACGCCGCTGCAAATGGCTGGTGCTTATGCGGTGTTTGCCAATGGCGGCTACAAAATCAATCCCTATCTGATATCCAAGATTACCGATAACAGTGGCCGTACGCTGTTTCAGGTCACCCCCGAGCGAGCTGGCGATGAAAACCTGCGGGTCATCGATGCACGTAACGCTTACCTGATCGACAGCATGCTTAAAGATGTGGTTAAACACGGCACTGCCATGCGCGCCTTGGCACTGAAGCGTCCCGATATCGCCGGCAAGACAGGCACCACGAATGATTCCATTGACGCCTGGTTTGCAGGCTATCACCCAAAACTGGTTGGGGTAGCGTGGATCGGTTTTGACAAACCAAAAAATCTCGGTAGCCGCGAAACGGGGGGCGGTCTGGCCCTTCCGATCTGGATCAGCTATATGCAAAAAGCGCTGCAAGGATTATCCGTACAGGAACGCGCGATGCCTGATGGTGTTACCACCTACGCTGGCGACTACGTGTACACCGAATTTGCTGATGGTAGCGGGGTAAACTCGATTGGGCTTGCGCCTTCGGGTGACGGCGATGGATCTACCGAGAAAAAAGAGGATGAGCCTCAGAGCGAGATCTTCTAGGGAAGTGCTGATTAAATTCAATCCGAAACTTTTTCAGCTGAATCAATTACGGCAAACCCTTGATCTTGCAGCGCCCCGCGTCGCACAGCTACGCTGGCTCGCCATTAAATGGGGATTTATTCAGCGTCTCCCTGGCTGGCCAGAGCAAACAGCGTTTTGTCCTACGCCAGCCCGATGATATCGGCCGCCGTGGATCGTGGATTCATGCAGCGTCTGTCGGATCTTGCTTCACATGGAGTATCGCGCCAGCCTGAGCACTGGCCAATCGGGAGAGCGCAGCAAAGAGTTCTGATCCATCCCGGGTATCTTTCCAGCGCTGGTCTTCGGCCATGCGGTAATGAAATCCACCCGCTCGAGCAGCGACCCAGATTTCCTGCATGGCCGCTTGCGTATTGACGATGATTTTCGAGCCCTGATCGATCAATTCGATTTCCAGTACATTGCCGCTGCGGCTGCATTCCAGATCGACATCCGCCGCATCGCCGGCGCGCTCCATACCGATTTCAATCGCATCCAGCACGGCCTCGGCAGCTGCCAGGAACTCAGATTCGCTCATGCTAAACTCCGGTAGATTTTTTAACAGGCCGCTGTCGGAATGAAAGGCGGTCTTCAAGTCAATTTTGAACATCATGCTCAGATTCGGCATCATTTTAGCGGCGATCGCATTATTCGGCCTGAGCGCTTGCGGACAGACCGGCCCGCTCTACCTGCCCGATCGTCCCGCACCCAGCACCAAGACCGACACTGAGTTTGATGCTCAGCCTGCCAAACCCGACACCACCCGCAAGCCCTGAACACCGTGAATACACCGCATTTCCATTACCGTGATGGTGAACTTTTTGCCGAAGGTGTCGCGCTGAGCGCCATAGCGAAAGCCTTTGGCACACCGAGCTATGTCTATTCACGCGCGAGCCTGACTGAAAATTTCCTCGCCTATGACCAAGCCTGCCGCGCGCATGGCCGTGGCGAAGGATCGGCACTGATCTGCTATGCCGTCAAATCCAATGCCAATATTGCGGTACTTAACCTGCTCTCGAAACTGGGCTCGGGTTTTGACATCGTCTCGGGGGGCGAACTGCAACGCGTGATCGCAGCGGGCGGCAATCCGCAGAAGGTCATTTTTTCCGGCGTGGGCAAGACACGCGACGAGATGCAACTGGCACTGTCGCATGACATCCTGTGCTTCAACGTTGAATCGATACCGGAGCTGCATCGTCTGAATGAAGTCGCATCCAGTATGGGTAAACGCGCGCGCGTATCGCTGCGCGTGAATCCGGATGTCGATGCGAAGACCCATCCGTATATCTCTACCGGCCTCAAGGACAACAAGTTCGGCATTGCTTTTGAGGATGCGCTGCCCACTTATCGGGTTGCGGCCAGCCTGCCCAGTCTTGAAGTCACGGGCATTGACTGCCATATCGGTTCTCAGCTGCTTGATGACGCACCGCTGCTGGAAGCACTGGACAAAATCATTGAGCTCGTCGATCAGCTCGCCTCAGAGGGCATCGCGCTGCATCATCTGGATATCGGTGGTGGTATCGGCATCTGCTACGACCAGGAAAATCCGGTGGCCGTCGGAGATTATCTGGCTCGGCTGTTCGCGCGCATTGATCGCTGGCGCGCCGATAAATACGACAACAAGCCATTGACCATCATGTTCGAGCCGGGTCGATCCATCGTCGGTAACGCCGGCGTGCTGCTGACCGAAGTACATTACCTGAAGCACGGCAGCACCAAGAACTTCGCTGTCGTCGATGCTGCGATGAATGACTTGATGCGCCCGGCAATGTACGAAGCCTGGCATGGCGTTCAGGTAGTCAAACCGCAGTCCCATGCATCGCACATTTATGATGTGGTCGGGCCCGTGTGTGAATCCGGTGACTGGCTCGCTCGCGAGCGAGCGCTGGCCATCGCACCCGGTGATTTGCTCGCGATCATGTCAGCAGGCGCCTATGGCATGACCATGGCTTCCAACTACAACACGCGTGGTCGTGCAGCTGAAATACTGGTGGATGGCGATCAGTTCAGTCTGATCCGCCGGAGGGAAACCGCCGCTGAGCTCTTCGCACTCGAATCCATTCCAAAGTGACTGTTTTATCCGCGACGCAGAGTATCCCGACGTAACCAGATCAATCGCAGCGCCAACAACACAGCGATCACCGCACCCATCACCAGCGGTTCGGCAAAATTGTTTTTTCCTGCTCGCATCCACCAGAAATGCAGTAGCGCCAATATCGCAATCAGATAAATCAGGCGATGCAGCACGGACCAGCGCCTGCCCAGTTTCCTGAGCATGAAGTCATTACTGGTCAGCGCCAGTGGCACCAATAACAGGAAGGCCGAGAAACCCATCGCAATGAAGGGGCGCTTGAGTACATCGCGCATCATCTCGGCAAGATCAAAAAAATGATCAAACCAGATGAAGGTCAGAAAATGCAGGCTGGCATAAAAGAAGGTGAACAAGCCCAGCATGCGACGAAAGCGAATGAGCTCATTGATGCCTGTGAAGCGGCGCAGCGGTGTTACGGTGAGTGTCAGGCAAAGAAAATACAGCGTCCAGTCGCCCGTGGCGCGGGTGATGAATTCAATCGGGTTGGCAGTGAGCCTGTCTTGCACACCCAAGGCAATCAGACGCAGCAAAGGCAGCAGCGAGAGCGCAAACACCATCCACTTTGCCCAGAGCAGCTGTCGGGGACCAAAGCGCATGATGACGCTCAGTAGAACTTTTTGAGGTCCATACCTGAATACAGCGAGGCCACTTCCGGGTAGCCATTGAACATCAGGGTCTTGCGCTTGCGCGTGAGGAAGCCATCTTCACCAATACGGCGCTCAGTGGCCTGCGACCATCGCGGATGACTGACTTCAGGATTCACGTTGGAATAGAAACCATACTCTTCAGGCGCGACGCTGTTCCATGCTGTTTTGGGCTGAGTTTCGGTAAAGCGAATACGCACAATCGATTTTGCCGACTTGAATCCGTATTTCCAGGGCACGATGATGCGAACCGGTGCCCCATTCTGATTCGGCAGTACTTGCCCATACATGCCCAGACTGAGCAGTGTGAGCGGATGCATGGCCTCATCGAGACGAAGACCTTCGACATAAGGCCAGGACAAAACCCGACTGCCCAAGCCCGGCATTTGCGCCGGATCGGCCAGCGTGGTGAACTCGACATATTTCGCATTACCCGTCGGTTCGACTTTGCGTATCAACTCCGCCAGCGAATAACCGGCCCAGGGAATCACCATCGACCAGCCTTCGACACAACGCAGACGATAAAGACGTTCCTCAATGGGCGCGAGTTTCAGCAGGCTATCGATATCGAGCGTAAGCGGCTTTTTGACTTCACCATCGATGCGCACGGTCCAGGGTTTTGTTTTCAGCGATCCGGCGCGCACCATGGGGTCGCCCTTGTCCAGCCCGAATTCATAGAAGTTGTTGTAACTGGTCGCATCTGCGATGGCAGTCGCTTTATCCGCTGCGGTATAGGCGGGATTGATGCGCGCAGGTAAACGTGCACGCGATGCTGCCTCATTGGCCATGGCGGCGTCGACCAAGGCGCTTGCTGACAAACCGCCCGCAGCGAGTTGCGCCAGAAAATGGCGGCGTGACTGGAAATGCTCTCGTGAGGTAATTTCGGAGGACAGTGGGTCGGTAGAACGGGGAAGTTTGATCAGCATGCTTGCTCCATGATGCTGTGCGGGTGAGACATCAACGAGCATAGGCTGTCTGAAGACAGCCTATGCTTCGGCTGTTTACAACTCGCCGTAAGAATGCAAGCCGGACAGGAACATGTTCACGCCCAGGAAAGCAAAGCTGGTGACGAGCAGCCCACCGATCGCCCACCATGCAGCGACCTGCCCACGCAAGCCTTTCATCAGGCGCATGTGCAGCCATGCGGCGTAATTGAGCCAGACAATCAGTGCCCAGGTTTCCTTGGGATCCCATGACCAGTAACCACCCCAGGCTTCGGCTGCCCAGAGCGCACCAAGAATCGTGGCAATGGTGAAGAAAGCAAAACCAACGGCAATTGCCTTGTACATGATGTCGTCGAGTACCTCGAGCGAAGGCAGACGATCCGCCAGTATGGATTTCGATTTCAGCAGATAGGCCACACCCACCATGGCTGCCAGCGCGAACGTGCCGTAGCCGATGAAGTTGGCGGGCACGTGAATCTTCATCCACCAGCTTTGCAGTGCGGGTACCAGCGGCTGAATTTCATGAGCATCCCGGCTGGTCATGTACCAGAGCAGAAATCCGACCGCCGCCGAGATCACCAGCAGGATGAAGGCACTCACCTGACGAGTTTCGTATTTTTCTTCGTAGAAGACGGTAAACAACGCGGTGATCAGGCAAAACAATACAAACACTTCGTAGAGATTCGATACCGGAATATGACCAATATCTGCGCCCAGCAGATACGACTCATACCAGCGCACCATCAGGCCGATGAAACCCATCAATATCGCTGCCCAGCACAGGCGACTTCCGACGGCACCGCCAAAATCCGAACGGGAGAGCAAACCACCCCAGTGAAACACGGTAGACAAGCCAAACAAAAAACTCATCCACAAAATAGCGGACTGGCTCGATAGCAGGTATTTGAGGAAAAACCGAGACTGCGCCATCTCCAGATTGCCGGCATACAGGGAAATGGCCCACAGGGACAATCCAAAGATCAGCAGCATCAGCACACGCGAGGATTTCCAGTACCAGCCCAATCCGGCAAACACGGGCACTGCCGCCAGCAGGATGGCTTTTTCATAGATATCCATGAAATCGCCGTAGCGGTTGAACGCAAACAGCGCACCGGCAGCGAGTACCAGCGCAAAAATCCAATCAAACAAACTGGCACTTTTGAATATGCCGGGATTTTCAGTGTAAGTTTGGTTTTCAGTGAGTTCCATCATTTTTCTCCGTGTACTGCGGCGAGTCCGGCAAGTATAGTTCAGCCCCGACGGGCCTGCGCGCCCTGATGCTCGCCGGGGTTATTGCGGACTCATTGAGGATTCAGTCGCGCCTTGAGTCGTTCGAATTCCTTGTCAAAGTCCAGACTGCGTCGCTGTGAACTCATGGCCATCAGCGCATGTGTGCCACCACCCTCCTGGGGACGAATCCAGATCCACAGCCGGCGCTCGCGCACATAGAGCATCGCGAAAACACCCAGGACTAGCAGTAAACATCCCAGATAGACCACATTTTTTCCGGGTGATTTAGTCACCTGCAGCACGGAAGCTTTCACCTGCTCAAATCCCTGGAGCTGCAGAAACACTGGCGCGCCATAGAAAAAGGCATCGGCCAGCGCATTGGTCGCGACCTGCAGGAAGCGCGCGTGCTTTTCATCTGCCGTCACCGGGGACAATCCGTCTTTTTCACGCGCGACCTGCCAGAGCTCCCACAGGCTGCCATTGAGAATCTTCATGAAGGCATCCGCAGCTTTTTCTTGCTGCTCCTCGGGCAGGGTGCCGATGAAGCGCGCTATCGCAATATAGCCAGAGGATTCCCGATCACCAGCGAAGATACTCATCGCGCGCAATGATGATGCCTTGAGTTGATCCCGCAAGGGTTTGTTGTCCGTGGAGGTGAGCGGCATTTTTTGCGCATAGCGAACCGCTGCCTTTTCGCGCAACGCGCTATTACTGATGGCTGCACGCAAGCGCATCCATTCGTTGACCGTACCCTTGTCGTCGGCAGGAATACGCAGATAGCGGAAACCTTCGTTGGGCGATTCGCGCAAGCCAGCCAGGAAAACCTCACTGCCATCCAGCTTCACCGGCAACATGTAGTTATTGAATTCGCGCGCCTGTCCTGTCTTGTCACGAAGCTTGTACTGAACACTGGGACCGACGTTTTTCAGTTCTTTGGTTTTTTTGGTGTTGGCTGCAGAGCCGAGTCTTTCGTCCAGCGTGGCGCTGAATTTTTCGTTGAAGCTCTTGGCCTGATTGACGGCTCTGACATCCTGCCCGTTGACACTGGTGTTTTCCACGTTGAATGGCCTGAATCCCGACCATTCAATGGTGTACTCGGCGCCGCTACTACTGGCGAGCGGCGTCGATTTGCCTACCTCACCCTCAAGCTCGAACGAACTGCTACCGGGCCCATTCATGGGGTAACCCACCAGCTTCAGACGACTTCCGCCATCTTCAAAGCTCGACTGATAAACCGCCAAGCCCTTGTAAATCAGCGGCTCGTTGACCTTGATTGTCGCTGGAAAGCTCTTGCCAGTTTCATGATCGGTCACGATAACGTTGCTGGCGAACAGCTTGGGCATGCCTGTCGAATAAAAATCCACCACGAATTTTTCAAGCTGCAGGGTAAAGGGCAGTTCCTGAATCATCACGCCCTCGCCAACGGGTATGATCGCCGTCTTGCTGGCAGAGCCTTCGGGAATGAAGGTATTGCCGCGGAAGGTCAGATTGCCCAGACCCAGACGATGACGCTCGGGAATTTCAGCGATGATGCCATTGCCGATAAAGGCTTCTTTATCGAACAGCCATTGTTGCGCACGAATAGGCAGGCTGGAGTCAAGCAAACCGCCGACACAGATGATCACAATAGCCGAGTGCGCAAAGATGTATCCCAGCTTGTTGGCCGCACCTTGCTTGGCGGTCAGCAGTGTTGCCTCGCCTTTTTGCACCAGCTTCACCTGATAGCCATCGGATGCAACAAGTCGGGCCGCTTGCGCAGCAAACTGCTCGCCACCCTGCTGCGCGGACCACTCGGCATGATGATGAAAATTGCGCAAGGACTGTTCGCGCACGCTCTCGCGCCAGCTTTTCATATCCTTGAGCATTTTTGGCGCATTACGTGCGATACACAAAGAGGTGGATGTCACCAGAAAAGCCATGATCAGCAAGAACCACCATGCCGAATACACTGAGTAGATGGAGAAATGCTCAAAAATCTCGAACCAGAAGGGACCGAACTGATTCACATAGTTCGGCATGGGTTCATTTTGAGTGACCACCGTGCCCACGATGGACGCGATCGATATGACCGTCAACAGACTGATCGCAAACCGCATGGAAGACAAGAGCTCGACGGCGTCGGATAGCCATCGGCGGCGGGTTTGCAGAACGATTCCCTCGGTGCTCGTAGTCATGAGTGTGATGCGCTTTGTCTCGGGTGGTCGCTGGTAGCCATATCGGCTTGGCGCAGCGTTTGGTTATGCCGCCATTTTATGCCTGCAAAGCCAACTCACCGTCCATATCCGGAGCCCTTGTAGGTGTTTATCGTTCAGGGCCAGAAAACGTACCGCAAAAAACAAAAGGGGCGACTTCTCAGCCACCCCCTCGCGGCCGCATGTCGGCCTGGCTTGCCCGCGCTCTGCTTACTTCAGACCAGCAATATAGTCAGCCACGGCTTTCATCTCTTCGTCGGAGAGCCGCTTGCCTATCGCAGTCATCTGCGCGCTATTGGTACGCGCGCCGGTGCGGAAATTGGTCAGCTGGGCAACGGTGTAATCCTGATGCTGACCGGCGACGCGGGCAAACTGTGCCGGAATACCGGCGCCATTCGGGCTATGACATCCTGCGCAGGCTGGCACATTCTTTTCAGCGATACCGGCACGATAGATTTTCTTGCCGAGCTCAACCGTGTTCTTGTTGCGCGCCGCGCCGGGAGCAGGTTTCTGTTGATCCAAATAGGCAGCAAGGTTGCGGATGTCGTTGTCATCCAGCGCCTTGGCGATCCCGGTCATGATGGCATTGTTGCGGTTTGGGCCTTGAAAGTCATAGAGCTGCTTCTTG
>JACCDJ011083392.1_pt1 | contig 13668 bp, 12 predicted proteins | sample 7444481 | NCBI WGS metagenome assembly JACCDJ01 (sample SAMN15323435, study PRJNA562643) | freshwater metagenome | isolation source: river surface water | place: USA:Blue River Watershed | collected 2017-08-15 | reverse complement strand
GAAGCCGGTCAGCGAGACCAGGGCCTGGATGCCGACCGCCTGGTCTTGCCGGAAGAATTGGTCGATGGCTGGGCGCGCGTCCAGGCCGCTGGCAAAGGCCGGGATCACGCGCAGTCCACGCGCTTGCAGCGCGTCGATCACCGCGTCGTAGTGGGCGGTGTTGCCGGCCAGCAGGTACGAGCGCAGCAGCAGCAGGCCCACGGCCGGGGCGTCGGCACCAGGGCCGGATTTGATTTGTTGCAACTGGGCCAGCGATTGGCCGATGCGGCCCTTGAGCTGCGGGTGGTACAGGCCGACCTCGGGGTATTCGACCGGGTCTTCGGGCCGGGCCAGCGCGCGCAGGCCCTCGCGCGGGCCGCTGGCGTAGCGCTGCACCAGCGCCAGCACCATGTGCTCGATGTTGTGTTCGGAGCCGCCCAGCCAGTAGCGCATGGTCTGGAAGAACAGGCGCAGGTCCTGCGCCGTGCCGGGGATGAAACGCAGCAGCTTGGGCAGGCGGCGCAGCATGGCCATCTGGCGGGCGCCGGCATTCTGCGGGCCAGCGGCTTCGCCTTCAGCTTTGGGTTTGGCCGCAGGGCGCAGCTTTTTGAGGATGGCCATCAGGCCGGTGGACTGCTGGCCCATGACGAACTTGCCCATGCGGGTGAGCTGCATCACGGGTGGCGCCGACATGATGCAGACCATGGCATCGCAGCGCTCGCGGCGCGCCTGCAGGGCGTCAAGCACCGGCAGGAAGTGGTCTTCCATGAACAGCATGCTGACGATGACCAGATCGGCCTGGGCCACCGCCGCATGGCAGTTGGCCAGCGCCTGCGCGTCAGCACGCCAGTGGGCGGCGCTGTGGATGTCGAACACCAGGCCGGGGATGCGGCGGGCCAGGCGCAGCGCCGCACTCTGGGCCGCGCTGGCCAGGTGGTTGTCCATGGTCAGCAGCACGACGCGCATGCCTGCGTGCATGCGCGGGCTGGCGGTGGAGCGTGCCTCAGCGGCTGAAGTGGGCCTTGGCATCGTAGAGGGTCTCGACGGTGATGGTGGCCACGCCGCGTTCGCAGGCAAAGCGCTCGGTGTTGCGCCGGGCCTTGCCGCGCACAAAGAAGGGGATCTTGCCCAGCTCGCGCTCGGCGTCCACGCTCCAGGGCGGCAACTGGCCGGGGTTCAGGATGGCACTGGGGGCGGGTGCATCGGGCTTTGGCGCGTCGTTGGCGGCGGGTGCAGATGCCATGTTGGCCGGGTCAGCACGGCCAGGCATGCCATGCCCGCCCAGGTGGGAGGGCGCCGCACCCGCATGGAACTCGAAGTCCTCGCGGAACATGCCGATCAGGTGTTCTTCCAGGCCCATCATGAGCGGATGGATCCAGGTGTCGAACATGACGTTGGCGCCTTCCAGGCCCATCTGCGGGGCGTAGCGCGCCGGGAAGTCCTGCACATGCACCGGCGAGGAAATCACCGCGCAGGGCAGGCCCAGGCGCTTGGCGATGTGGCGCTCCATCTGCGTGCCCAGGATCAGCTCGGGCTGCAGTGCTTCGATCTGCGCCTGCACGGCCAGGTAGTCGTCGGTGATCAGGGCCGTCAGCCCCAGGCGGGTGGCGGCTTCGCGCACATCGCGGGCGAATTCCCGCGAGTAGCTGCCCAGGCCCACCACCTCGAAGCCCATCTCTTCGTGGGCGATGCGGGCTGCGGCCAGCGCATGGGTGGCGTCGCCAAAGATGAAGACGCGCTTGCCGGTGAGGTAGGTCGAGTCGACCGAGCGGCTGTACCACTGCGCGCGCGAATCCGGCGCAGGCGGCACCGGCAGGCCGGCCAGGCCACAGACCTCGGCGATGAAGTCGCGGGTGGCGCCCTGGCCGATCGGGACGTTGCGGGTGTAAGGCATGCCGTGCACCCGGTCCAGCCACTGCGCGGTGGCCAGAGCCGTTTCGGGGTAGAGCACCACGTTGAAGTCGGCCTCGGTCAGGCGGGCGATGTCGGCGGCACTGGCGCCCATGGGCGCGGTGACGGCCACGTCAATGCCCAGCGCATCGAGCAGGCGCGTGATCTCGATCACGTCATCGCGGTGCCGGAAGCCCAAAGCGGTGGGGCCGAGCAGGTTGCAGCAGGGGCGTGCGCGCTGTGCGGTTTCGGCTGAACGAGGTTGGACCAGATGGCGGGCCAGCTGGTAGAAGGTTTCGCTCGCACCCCAGTTTTCCTTGCGCTGGTAGGACGGCAGCTCCAGCGGCACCACCGGGATCGGCAGGTTCAGGGCGGCAGCCAGGCCGCCCGGGTCGTCCTGGATCAGCTCGGCGGTGCAGGAGGCGCCCACCAGCATGGCGCCGGGGGCAAAGCGGGCGTGGGCCTCGCGCACGGCGGTCTTGAAAATCTCGGCGGTGTCGCTGCCCAGGTCGCGCGCCTGGAAGGTGGTGTAGGTCACCGGCGGGCGCTGGCTGCGCCGCTCGATCATGGTGAACAGCAGGTCGGCGTAGGTGTCGCCCTGGGGTGCATGCAGCACGTAGTGCACATCGGTCAGGCCCGTGGCCACCCGCATCGCGCCCACATGGGGCGGTCCTTCGTAGGTCCAGAGCGTCAGTTGCATGGTGGTTCCTAGGCGGCCCGTTGCACCGCCTGGCCGGCGGTCAGCAGTTCGCGGCGGCGCAGCGGCCGGCTGAACAGCCCGGCCAGATCGCCGGCCTGCTCGTAACCCTGGATGGGCGTGAAGACCAGTTCGATGGCCCATTTGGTGGACAGGCCCTGCGCTTCGAGCGGGTTGGCCAGGCCCAGGCCGCAAACGGTGAGGTCCGGCGCGTCCTGCAGGCAGCGTTCGAGCTGGCGGTCCACGTCCTGGCCTTCGCTGATGCGGGTGCCGGCGGGCAGCAGGGCCAGCTCGGCGGCCATGTGCTGGCGGTGCAGGTACGGTGTGCCGACTTCGGTCAGCGTCATGCCCAGCTCGCGCTGCAGGCAGCGCGCCAGCGGCAGCTCCAGCTGCGAGTCCGGAAAGAAGAACACGCTGCGCCCTTCGAGCCAGGGCTTGTGTGCGGCCATGGCGCGGGTGCCGCGCTCGCGTGGGGCGCGGGTGACCTGCTCGAACAACGCCGGTGCAACGCCGAAGGCCGTGGCTGCGGCTTGCAGCCAGGCGGTGGTGCCTTCTACGCCCAGCGGGAAGGGTGCGGTCAGCAGCTGGGCACCGCGGCGCTCGAGCGCGCGGGCCGTGTCGGCCAGAAAGGGCTGGGCCAGCAGCACCCGGGTGTTCGGCCCCACGGCCGGCAGTGCGGTGCTGCGCCTAGGCGGGAAGAAGGTCACGTGGTCGATGCCCATGCGGCGAAGCAGCTCGCCGAGCTGGTCTTCGACCACATCGGCGAGGCTGCCGGCGACCAGCAGCGAGGGGGCCTGGGTGGCGCTTTGTGCAGGCAGCTCCGGCACCAGGGCGGCCAGGCAGGCGTCTTCGCCCTGGGTGAAGGTGGTCTCGATGCCGCTGCCCGAGTAATTGAGCACCCGCACCTGCGGCGCATGCCGCTGCTGCAGGCGCTGGGCGGCGCGGCTGAGGTCGAGTTTGATGACCTCGGACGGGCAGGAGCCGACCAGGAACAGCATGCGGATGCCCGGGCGCTGTGCGAGCAGTTCGCCCACCACCCGGTCGAGTTCGTCTTGCGCATCGGCCAGACCGGCCAGGTCGCGCTCGTCGATGATGGCGGTGCCAAAGCGGGGCTCGGCAAAGATCATCACGCCCGCGGCCGATTGCAGCAGGTGGGCGCAGGTGCGCGAGCCGACCACGAGGAAGAAGGCGTCCTGGATTTTGCGGTGCAGCCACATGATGCCGGTCAGGCCGCAGAAAACTTCACGTTGGCCGCGCTCGACCAGCGGGCGCACATCGCTGCAGCCGGCGGCTTCGGCGCGGATCGGGATCACCGGGCTCATGGGCGGGCTCCTTCGGTGCGCAGCGTGGCGCTGTGCGTGGCCTCGGCGGTCCGGGGCGCCTGCAGCCGGGCCATGCGCAGCTTGCGCAGGTACTGCAGGGCATTGAAGCCGTAGGCGGCGTAGGCCACCAGGGCCAGCGCCAGTTGTTCGTGGGCACTCCACAGGCCTTGCACCCAGACCAGCAGGTAGGCGGTGTGCAGGGCCATCACCCCCATGCTGACCACGTCTTCCCAGAAAAAGGCCGGGGCGAACAGGTATTTGCCGAAGACGACTTTTTCCCAGATGCAGCCGGTGACCATGATGGCGTAGAGCAGCACGGTCTTGAGCACCACCGAGCCCAGCGCCCAGCCCAGCAGCTCGCCGGTGCGCAGGCTGTAGACCACCAGGCCCAGGCTGGCGAGGAAGACCAGAAACTGCACCGGGGCCAGCAGGCCCTGCACCAGCGTCCAGACGGTCCCGTCCCGCCGTGCACGCTGCTCGGGGGTGTAGAGACCGGCGACTGGACCGGTGGAAGGTGTGGCAGGCATGAGACGTTCAGGGGCAGATGTGAAGGACAAGTGAACACAGGTGACAGGACCAATGTACGGCTGACGTCCCCAAGTGTCAACTCAAATTGACGATAAATAAAATTGACAACATCAGGGTTTACCCTTTAATTGAGGGGGGGTAAATCGGTTCAAACTTGACTTGTCTGTCTGTGCCGGCACGCACCTGGGGCGAACCGGAGATGCCGTCAGACGTTGTGCCTTGTGCGTCGACTCTTTTCGGGGAGCCTTTCGCTCACGTGAAGCCCCAGGAGATCGGTGCCTCCATGACAATCGGAACTTTCAACCTTCCCCGGCCGCCACCGGGTCTTTCTGGCATGGACAGCAGGCTTGCCAGCCCATGGCCCTTCATGCAAGAAGGGGACTTTGCGCCGACCGAGATCGAGCGCACAGCCCATGCCTGTCTGCAAAGTCTGGAGGCCGTTCTGGCGCAGATCGAACACTGGCGCCAGGATGGCCATGGCCTGGAAGACATCTATATCCATGGCCTGGCGCCCACTGCCCGCCTGCTGGGCCATTGGTGGTGCTGTGACACCGCCGACTTTGCGCAGGTCACCATCGGTTCTTCCAATCTTCAGCGGGTGCTGCATCGCCTCAGCCCCGAGTTCTGTGCCCCGGGGGCAGACCAGCCCAAGGGCCTGAGCCTGCTGCTGGCCACCGAGCCGCAGTCGCAACACACCATGGGGGCCTTCATGCTGGCCGAATTCTTTCGCCGCCATGGCTGGACCGTGCAGCTGCTGAGCCCGCAAGACGGCGAGGAAGTGCTGACCCATCTGCACCGTGACTGGTTTGATGCGGTGGCCTTGTCCGTCAGCAGCGACCGCCAGCTGCAGACCCTGGCGCAATGGCTGCCCCAGCTGCGTGTGCGCTCGCCCAACCCGCTGCTGCATGTGCTGGTGGGCGGTCCCATGGTCATGCAGGCACCCGAGGCCCTGCGGGCGCTGGGGGTGGACCTGGCTGCTGCCGATGCTCGTCAGACTGTCAACTGGCTGAGTCAGCAGGTCATGACTCTAAAAAGTTGACACATTCACCTTGACGGCCCGCACTTTCGTACAGGGCAGGATGTCAAGTACTGATCATGACCTGTCACCGTGTGTTGACTTACTCAGGCAAGCGCTTGCTCGGCCGTATACTGCAACCAGTTTGTTCTGCCGACGGCCCGAGATTCCATCCTCCGCACTTCCATGAAGCTACCTGACCTCGATTCGGCCAGCTTTGCACAGTTGCTGTCAGGCGTTTCAGACTTGACACTGATGATGGACGCGTCAGGTGTCATCGAAGACGTGTCCACCGGACGCGACACCCTGGTGACCCTGGGCTGTCAAGGCTGGGTTGGTCGGCGCTGGATTGACACCGTCACGCCAGAGAGCCAGATCAAGGTGGATGATCTGCTGCGCGAATCGGCCGACGGTCAGCCACCACGCTGGCGTCACATCAACCACCCCTCCACCAGCGGCCATGATGTGCCGCTGCAGTACATCGTCCTGTCTCTGGGCCGCAGCGGCAAACGCGTGGCCCTGGCGCGTGACCTTGAAGGCATCGCCGAGCTGCAGCGACGGCTGGTGGAGACCCAGCAATCGATGGAGCGCGACTACTTGCGCCTGCGGCACATCGAGGGGCGTTACCGGGTGCTGTTCGACACCACCAGCGAAGCGCTCTTGCTGGTCGATGCCAGCAGCCAGCGTGTGCTGGAGGCCAATACCAGCGCCCAGACCTTGTTGCGTGACAGCGCCAAGCGCCTGGTCGGGCGCGAGGTGCGCGATTGCTTTGAGAACGACAGTCAGGCCGAGATCCAGTCCCTCTTGCGCATGGCATTGGCCACGGGGCGCATCGAGATGTGTTCTGCCAACCCGGTGGGGGTTGGCAGCAGCTGGACGGTCACGGCCACCGTGTTCCGTCAGGAGGGCGGTCCTCAGTTCCTGCTGCGCCTGGCGGCCCGTGACGGCCATGCCGAGCGCCCCGGCGCTGGCCCGTCGACGGCACTGTCCGAGGCGATGGAGCGTTTCCCGGACGGCTGGTTGCTGACCGACACCCAGGGCGTGGTCAAAAGCGTCAACGACGAAGGCATGGCCCTGCTCGGCCTGACCGCGTCCTCGCAGGTGGTCGGCCATCCGCTCGAGCGCTGGCTTTTGCGTGGGGGAGTGGACTGGGGCGTGCTGAGCACCAACTTGCGCCAGCAGCTGCCGGTGCGCAACTTCGCCACCGAGGTGCGCACGCTCTCGGGTTTGACCCTGCCGGTGGAAATCTCGGCCATCAGCCTGAACCGTCCTGAGCCGCTCTATGCATTCTTCATGCGCGACATTGAACGCCGTCATCCGGGCGCTTCGCCGGTCACGCACAGCCTGGCCGGCACACTGAGCGACATCGCCCAGCTGGTCGGGCGTCGCCCGATCAAGGACATCGTGGGCGAAGCGGTCGACACCATCGAGCGCATGTGCATCGAATCGGCCCTGCAGTTGACCCACGACAACCGCGCCTCGGCCGCGGAAATGCTCGGCCTTTCTCGTCAGAGCCTCTATGTCAAGTTGCGCCGCTTCGGCATGATCGCCGACACCGAAGCCGACTGACACTGGCCGAGTGTCAATATTTGTTGACATTTTCGGATGTCCGCGCAAAATGCGGGCATGGACTTCCCCCGTTCCCGTCCTGAGCTCTCGGCCGTAGCCGAGCTGCTCAAGCCCATCACCTGGTTTCCGCCCATGTGGGCCTTTGCCTGTGGCGCCGTGGCCTCTGGCCAGCCTCTCGGCGAGCAGTGGTGGTTGCTGGCGCTGGGCCTGGTGCTGACCGGGCCGCTGGTGTGCGCCAGCAGCCAGGCGGTCAACGACTGGTTTGACCGGCATGTGGACGCGATCAATGAACCGCAGCGCCCCATTCCTTCGGGCCGCATGCCTGGCCGCTGGGGCCTGGGCCTGGCCATTGTCTGGACCGGCCTGTCCTTGCTGTGGGCGCTGCTCATGGGCCCCTGGGGCTTTGCCGCCTGTGCGCTGGCAGTGCTGCTGTCCTGGGCCTACAGTGCGCCGCCGGTGCGGCTCAAGCGCAACGGCTGGTGGGGCAACGCCGCCTGCGCGCTCAGCTACGAAGGCCTGGCCTGGCTCACCGGTACCGCCGTGATGCTGGGCGGTGCCTGGCCGGGCAGCGCCTCGCTGGTGCTGGCGCTGCTCTACAGCCTGGGCGCGCACGGCATCATGACCCTCAACGATTTCAAGTCCATCGAAGGCGATGCCCGCATGGGCGTGGGCTCGCTGCCGGTGCAGCTGGGCGCGCGCCGCGCGGCGCAGACGGCGGTGGGGGTGATGGTGCTGCCGCAGCTCGCGGTGGCGCTGCTGCTCTGGAGCTGGGGCTTGCCCTGGCACGGGCTGGCGGTGCTGGCGCTGGTGCTGGCGCAGGCGCCGCTGATGCAGCGTTTTGTGCAGTTACCTGTCGACAAGGCGCTGCTGCTCAGCGCTTTCGGGGTGCCGCTGTACGTGAGCGGCATGATGGTCAGCGCCTTCGGCCTGCGCCAGTTGCATCTTGCGGGGGTGACATGAACAAGACTTCTGAATTTGGCTGGCCGCAGATCCTGCGGCTGGGCCTGGTGCAGGCCTGCCTGGGTGCTGTGGTGGTGGTGACCACCTCCACGCTCAACCGGGTGATGGTGGTCGAGCTGGCGTTGCCCGCACTCTTGCCGGGCTTTCTGGTGGCCTGGCATTACGGCGTGCAGATGGTGCGCCCGCGCATGGGCTTTGGCGCCGACCAGGGCCGCCGCAACACGCCCTGGATGCTGGGCGGCATGGCGGTGCTGGGCGCGGGCGGCGTGCTGGCCGCGCTCGCCACGGTGTGGATGGGCAGCGAGCGACTGTATGGCGCGCTGCTGGCGCTGCTGGCCTTTGCCTTCATCGGCCTGGGTGTGAGCGCCTGCGGCACCTCGCTGCTGGCCCTCATGGCCAAGCGTGTGCCCGAGGCGCGACGCGCCCCGGCCGCCACCACGGTCTGGATGATGATGATCCTGGGTTTTGCGGTCACGGCCGGCGTGGTGGGCAAGCTGATCGAGCCCTACAGCCCGGAGGGCCTGTTGCGCGTGTCGGCCGGTTTGAGTGTGTTGACGCTGTGCATCACCGCGCTGGCCTTGTGGCGGCTCGAAGGGCAGGCTGTGGTCGTGCTTGCGGCTGAGGCTGCGCCTGCCGATGGTGCCCGCGTGCACACACAAACTTTCCGCCAGGCCTTTGCCGCCGTGTGGGACGAAGCGCAGGCGCGCACCTTCACCGTCTTCGTTTTCCTCTCGATGCTGGCCTACAGCGCGCAGGACCTGGTGCTCGAACCCTTTGCGGGGGCGGTCCATGGCTTTTCGCCGGGGCAGACCACGCAGCTCTCGGGCTTTCATCACATGGGCGTGCTGGGCGGCATGATCGCTGTGGCTTTCGCCGGCTCGGCCCGTGCGCGCGGCCGGCTGGGTTCGGTACAGGGCTGGATGGTGGGCGGCTGCCTGGCCTCGGCGCTGGCCACCGTGGGCCTGAGTTGGGCCGCGCTGCAAAGCGACTGGCCGCTGCGGCTCAATGTGGTGTTGCTGGGGGTGGCCAATGGCGCGTTTTCGATCGCCGCGATCGCCACCATGATGCGTCTGGCCGGTGCTGGCGGCCCCGGCCGCGAAGGCACCCGCATGGGCCTGTGGGGTGCAGCGCAGGCCCTGGCCTTTGGCCTGGGTGGCCTGGTGGGCACCGGCGCGAGCGACCTGGCCCATGGGCTGCTGGGTGGCCACCGCAGTGCCTACGCCAGCGTGTTTGCCTTGCAGGCGGTGATGTTCGCCGTTTCGGCGGTGGTGGCGCTTCGCCTGGCCACGCCCCGCGCCGCGCCCTCTGCGGCGACTGCTCCCCTGAACGATCCGTCCTTTGAAAGGGGATGAACCATGCGCAAGACCGATTTCGATGTGGTGGTGGTCGGCGGTGGCCCCGCCGGTGCCACGGCCGCCGATGACCTGGCGCGTCAGGGCTGGCGCGTGCTGCTGCTGGACCGCCAGGGGCGCATCAAGCCCTGCGGTGGCGCCATCCCGCCGCGGCTGATCCAGGACTTCGACATCCCTGACCACCTGCTGGTGGCCAAAGTGCGCTGCGCGCGCATGATCTCGCCGGCCGACAACCGGGTCGACATCCCGATCGACAACGGCTTTGTCGGCATGGTCGACCGCGACGAGTTCGACGAATTCCTGCGCGCGCGCGCCGCCCGCTCGGGCGCGGTGCGCTGCCAGGCGATCTTCGACAAGATCGAACACGACGCCGAGCAGCAGCTGTGGGTGCACTACACCCCGGTCACGGCGAAAGAGCATGCGGCCAGCGAACACGCCCGGCCTGTCAGGGTCAGTGCGCGCATGGTGGTGGGTGCCGACGGCGCCCGCTCCGAAGTGGCGCGGCAGGCCATTCCCAATGCCCACAAGACCAAGTACGTGTTCGCTTACCACGAGATCATCGAGACGCCACAGGGCCACGATGGTGCCCGTTGCGATGTGTACTACCAGGGCGAGGTCTCGCCCGACTTTTATGGCTGGGTGTTCCCGCACGGCAAGACCATGAGCGTGGGCATGGGCAGCGCCGACAAGGGCTATTCGCTGCGCAGCGCCACCGCGCGCCTGCGCGAGATCGCCGGTCTGGTGCATGCACCCACCCTGCGCCGCGAAGGCGCGCCCATCCCGCTCAAGCCCCTGCCGCAATGGGACAACGGCCGTGACGTGATCGTGGCGGGCGATGCCGCCGGCGTGGTGGCCCCGTCCTCGGGCGAGGGCATCTACTACGCCATGGACTGCGCCCGCCGCGTGGCCCAGGCTACCCACCAGGCCCTGAAAACCGGCAACAGCGCCTGCCTCAAGCAGGGCCGCAAGAGCTTCATGAAGCAGCACGGCCGGGTGTTCTGGATCCTGGGCGTGATGCAGTACTTCTGGTACCAGAACGACCGCCGCCGCGAGAAGTTCGTCAAGATCTGCGAAGACCGCGACGTGCAGCGCCTGACGTTCGAGTCCTACATGAACAAGGAGCTGGCTCGCAAGGACCCGATGGCTCATGTGCGCATCTTCTTCAAGGACATGGCCCACCTGCTGGGCCTGGCCAGGACCTGAAGCCCGATGGCCCGCGCGGATTTGCTGACGCAGATCGCCTGCCCGGTGCAGGCGCAAGGCGACAATCGCGGCCATGAACACCGCATTCCTGAAAACCCTGGGGGTCGCCCTGATCCTGAGCTATGCCACGGCCGGTATCGGCGGGGCGCTGACCGAGCTGGGCCCCTGGTATTACGCCTTGAAGCAGCCGGCCTGGAAACCGCCAGATCCTGCGTTCGGCGTGGTCTGGAGCACCCTCTTCACGCTGGCCGCCATCAGTGGTGCGCTGGCCTGGCGGGCGGCCGGGACCGCGGGGCTGCGCCGCCGAGTGTGGCTGCTGTTTGGCGCCAATGCCGTGCTCAACATCCTGTGGAGCGGGCTCTACTTCAAGCTGCAGCGGCCGGACTGGGCGCTGATCGAGGTGGTGTTCCTGTGGTTGTCGATCGCGGTCCTGATTGTGGGCCTGTGGCGCCTCTCGCGCTGGGCGAGCGCCTTGCTGGTGCCTTATCTGGTCTGGGTCAGCATCGCCTCTGCGCTCAACCTGGCCACCGTGCAGCTCAACGGGCCGTTCTGAGGGCCTGCCCAGGCCGTCCGAGCGCTGCGAGCCCTGGGGTCCGAAGGGTTTTTCAACCGATCTCTGCGGGGAGGCCGCGTCCATGAACCCTTCATTGCTGGCCGCCATCTTTTTGCTGGCCACCGCCTTGAGCGGCGGCGCCTACTGGTGGCTGGACCGCAAGGCCCACGCTTTGCCTGGCGTGCTGCGCGACAGCTACAAGCTGGGCCTGATCATCGTCTACGGTTTGCAGATGGCGCTGCTGCTGATGTTCGCCATCTAGACGTGGCGGCGCAGATGCGGTGCTCCATGGCTTGGTTCGCATGAAAAAAGGCGGGGCTGTGCTGCTGCTTGCCGCCCTGAGCCTGCTGTCCATGTGGCTGTGGACGCCCGACCTGCCACGCGCCGAGCTGGAGGCCCGCTACCTCGCAGCTCCTGACGACATGCGCTCGGTCGGACCCTGGCGGCTGCATGTGCGCGACAGCGGCCCGCGCGATGCGCCTGTGGTGGTCCTGCTGCACGGTTTTGGATCGAGCCTGCAGACCTGGGACGACTGGGCAGAGGGCCTGAGCAAGACCCACCGCGTGATCCGCCTGGACCTGCCCGGCAGCGGCCTGAGCCCGCCCGACCCGGCCCACGATTACAGCGATGCGCGCAGCCTGCAGATGCTGCTGGCCTTGCTGGACGAATTGGGCGTGCAGCGCGCCAGCTGGGTGGGCCATTCGATGGGCGGGCGCATCGCCTGGACCTTGGCGGCCCGCCACCCGGAACGCACCGAGCGGCTGGTGCTGGTGGCGCCCGACGGCTTTGCCAGCTTCGGCTTCGAATACGGCAAGGCGATGGACGTGCCAGCGAGTTGGGGCTTGATGCGTCATGCCTTGCCCCGGGCCGTGCTGCGCATGAACCTGCAGGCCGCCTACGCCCGGCCCGAATCGCTCACCGAAGCGCGGGTCACGCGCTACCACGAGCTGCTGCGCGCGCCCGGCGCGCGCCGGGCCATGCTCGACCGTTTGCGCCAGACCGTGCTGCAGGAACCCTTGCCGCTGCTGCGCCAGATCCGGGCACCCACCTTGCTGGTGTGGGGCGAGGCCGACGCCATGATCCCCTTTGTGCATGCGCAGGACTACTTGCAGGCGATTGCCGGCAGCCGTCTGGCGGCCTTCGCTGGCACCGGCCATCTGCCGCAGGAAGAAGCGGCGCAGGCTTCGCTGCAGGCGGTGGCCGCGTTTTTGCCCTGAGCGGCTAGAGCTCGCCTGCGCCGCACCAGCGCAGGATCTGCTGCGCGGTGCCCACCGGGTCTTCTTCGTGGGCCAGGTGGCCCAGGCCGGGCTGCAGCCAGACCTGGGCCTGGGGAATTAGACCGCAGGCCTGCTTGGCCAGGGCAGGCGGCACCGTCTGGTCCTGGGCACCGATGGCCATGTATACCGGGGCCCGCAGTTCATGCAGCCGCGCCGCCAGCGGCTTGATGCGCCAGGCCGCCATCATCGAGAGCACACCGTGCACATGGCCTGCGTCGCTGAGCACGCGGGTGTAGAGGTCCAGCCCCTGCGCATCGAGCGTGGAGCCGGTGCGCGCCACCCATTGGGCGATCGCGCCAGGTCGGGCGGCCATTTTGGCGGTGGCCCAGGCCGACAGCGGGTTGACGGCGGCCAGCTTGGCCGCCGGGCCGAACAGCCACGAGGCCACGCCGGGCAGGGGCAGCCAGGCCGGGTTCAGTCCGATCAGCGTGCAGTGCTCCATGCGGCTGTGCTGCAAGGCCATGTGCGCGGCGATCGCTGCACCGGCCGAGTGCCCGACGATGACCTCGGGGCTCAGGTCCATCTGCAGCATCAGGGCGCGCAGCCCCTCGCTCATGCCGGGCAGTGACAGCGCGCCTTCGGGGCCGCGGCTGGTGAAGGCGTGGCCAGGCAGGTCGGGCGCGACCACGGTGAAGTGCTGCGCCAGCAGTGGCATCAGGCCGCGCCAGCTGAAGCTGCCCGACCCGGTGCCGTGCAGCAGCAACATCACCGGGCCTTGGCCCAGGCGCTGCACATGCCAGCGGATGCCACCCGCGTTCAAAAACTGGCTGTGTCTGGCCAAAGGCCAGTGCGCCGCGTGGGCGGCCCAATCCATGCCAGGGTAGAAGCGTTCGTACATGGCTTCGCGGGGCTTCAGCGCGGTGGCCTGGCATCCTGCAGGGCCTGCGCCAGCCGCTGCGACTGCAGCTGCGGCATGGGCAGGTAGCGCGCCCCCAACACCTGCGCGAGTTGTTGGGCCAGGACCTCGGGTTGTGGCGCGGTGTCGATCCACAGGCCGGCATGGCCAGTGGCGCCCCAGGCGCGTGCCCAGTGCTGCGCCTCGGCCTGTGCCTGCACGCGCCCGCCCAGGCCTTGCAGCGTGACGTTGGCGCGGCCATCGCTGAGCACCACCAGGATGGGCGTGACGCTCTGGCGCTGCAGCTGCGCCGCCTGTTCGTGGGCCAGCTGCAGGGCCGAGGCCAGCGGCGTGCCGCCACCGCCGGGCAGGCCGGTGAGGGCGCGGCGGGCGCGCACCAGCGAGCGGGTCATGGGCAGCAGCAGCTGCGCCTGCGCGCCGCGAAAGCCGATGACGCAGACACTGTCGCGTCGGGCGTAGGACTGTTC